>ERZ779892.3646-NODE-3646-length-10599-cov-3.174033_pt1 | contig 10599 bp, 9 predicted proteins | sample MGYA00511552_ERZ779892 | MGnify/ENA primary metagenome ERZ779892 (study PRJEB29588, sample SAMEA2154561) | human gut metagenome | biome: human gut; feature: human-associated habitat; material: faeces | place: Denmark | collected 2008/2010 ... | reverse complement strand
CTTCCTTTCATTATATTTTGTTTATTTTAAAAAGGCAATATTTAAAGTTACTTTCTAAACTGGTTTAATCATATCAGACAATTTAATTTTTTAATATGTGCATTTTGCAAAAAATATTGTATAGGTTTTATTGCAATACATATAATTGTATAATAATAAATTTTATGTTTTCTTATGCAATATGCATTATTTTCTCTGATTTTTTTGTAGAAATATGACAAAAAAATCGGCACTTAACTACTGTAAATGCCGATTTTATCGTTGTTTGATTTACTTCTTATTTATGCTTGTTTTACAATCCTACTCAACATCGTCATCATCATCGTCATCATACATACTGGGATTGTATGCTTTAAAAAACTCCTTTACGGATTTATATTCTGTTCCTTTCCATGTAATACTTGTCAGATTGTCACATTCATTGAAAGCAGCATCATTTACCTTTACATCATCTGGGATATTGAGCTTTGTAAGTGTCTTTAAATCAGTAAATGCCATAAATCCTATTATCTTTGCACTGTCAGGTATAACGGTTGTCTTGCATCCATATACAAGTTCATACGGCTGACTAGCCTCACCATAATTAGCAAAATCATAAAGACTGTCAAATGGTATTTCCTGCTTTGTTATTATCGCATTACTGCCATCACTGTAATAGTATTCATTTGCCGCATCAACCGTTATCTTTTCTAAAGCATCACAGCCTGCAAATGTTCTGATACCTATTTTTGAAACAGTATCAGATATGTTTATTTCTTTTAATGCCGTACATTCCTCAAATGCCATATCTCCTATTCTTGTAACTCCTGACGGAATATTTATCTTTTCAACATCCATTCCATAAAATGCGTAATCAGCTATCTTTTTAACACTATCAGAAATGACAGTATTTTTACAACCTGCAATAAGTTCATTTGCGTCATGTCTTTCCATTTCTTCACTGCTACTAATCTTTTGTTTAGTTATTATTGCATTTACACCATCACCACAATAAAAATATTCATTATTTTCATCAACTGTTATTTTTTCAAGAGAGTCTTCTATAAATGCACCTGTTCCAATCTGCTTAACACTCGCAGGTATATTTATTTCTTTTAAAAGTGTACACTCCTCAAATGCAGCAATATTAATACTTTCTACTCCCTCAGGAATAGTAATCTCAGCTAACTTTCCACATTTAAAGAAGGCTTCCTTACCTATGGTTTTTAAATCACCTGAAAGTGTTACTTCACTAAGATTTGAACAATAACTGAAACAGCCCTCACCAATGCTGGTAACTCCTGTCAAATCTATCTTTTCTAATCCCGTGCAGCCCGAAAATATATAGGCTCCTAATTTACCTTTAGGGAAATTAAACTCTTTTAAACTTACACAACCGGAAAAAGCAGATCCACCTATAGTATATTCCTCTGCTTCTATCATTATATTTTTTAGTTTCTCACATCCACTAAACATACCAGGTGCAATATAAGTTATTCCGGTCGAAATCGTAACTTCTTCCAAGCTTGTACATCCGGAAAATATGTCTGTAGTATATTTATCAAATTTGACACTTGACGATAAATTAATTTTTGTCAAGCTTGCACAACCCTGAAATGCGTAACTTTGAATTTTAGTGAGCGTGTCCGGAATATTTATCTCCGTTAATCCGGTCTCCAAAAAGGCTTCTTCACCTATACTTTCTACATCTTCACCTATCGTAACTTCTTTTAATGATGAACAGCCTCCAAAAACGCCATCGCCAATAGCTTTTTTTCCTTTAGGAATATTTATTTTTTCAAGACTCTCACAATTTTCAAATGTATAATCCCCTAAAAAACCTGTTCCCTCTTTAAGTTCAACATCTTTTAGTTTCTTGCAGCCGGAAAATGTACTATATCCTATTTCAGTATTTCCGGGAATTGAAATTTTTGTCAACTTATTACATCCAAAGAAAGCATAGTCTCCAATACTTGTAATACTATCTGGCAATATCACTTTTTCAATATCCGCTCCATAGAATGCATCTTTTGAAACAGAATTCATAGAGTCTTTAAATACCGTGTTCTTGCATCCTGCCACAATAGTATTACTTTCGGTTTCTACTATCGCATTACAGTTATCCCTGCTGTCATAGTATGGATTATCGGCATCTACCGTTATCTTACTCAGATTAGTGCATCCGGCAAGCACTCTATTTCCAATGCTTTCAACACTTTTTGGAATTGTTACACTTACCATATTTGTGCAATCCTCGAGTGCTCCATAACTAAGCTTTTTTATATCGTCCTCAACGACAACATTGTATGGTTCATTATAATTCTTAAAATCATTTAAATTATCACCATCATAATAGAATGTCTCAATCTCACCTGGTTTGCGTGTCGGTTTTGGTGTCGGTTTTGGCTCGTCCCAATCGTCATCATCGTCATAATCCGGTGTTGTTGTCGGTGTTACTGTCGGTGCAAGTGTTACCTTAGGCTCCGTCTTATTAGTCGGTGCCACTGTCGGTGCAGCCGTAACTACAGGTGCCACTGTCGGTGTTTCCGTAACCGTAGGTGCACTCGTAGCTGTCGGTGTGTTTGTCACCTTTGGTGTTTCAGTCACGGACGGTTTTACCGTAACATCTGAGGAAGCTGTCGGCTTTGTTGTCGCCGTAGGTTTTGCCGTTGCAACAGGCTTCTTTGTTGTTACCGGTTTTTTCGTTGTTGCCGGCTTCTTTGTCGTTTTCTTTGCCGCAACGGTTATTTTACAACTGTACTTTTTCTTTCCGATAACTGCCTGTACCTTTGCCGAACCCTTTTTTAAACCTTTTACGGTGCAGCCTGTCTTACTCTTTTTAGTTATCTTTACATATTTTTTTCCTTTTGAAACTTTCCATTTAACACTCTTTTTGTTGTTTTTAAGTTTTACCCTTACGGTCTTTCCCACCGTAACTTTTGCACTTTTTGCAATACTTGTTTTTTTTGCCGCAAGTGCAAATGTGCCAATATGCACACTTGAGATTATAAGCGATGCTGTCACAATACCCGTAAGACACCGCTTAATTTCATTTTTTGTCCTTTTCTTCATAATAATCCTCACTTCTGCACACTTTTTTGCATATCAGGTTTGTGTCAGGTGTACACATACACAAATCTTGTGTGTGAAAAATATTATTTTTCACACTATGGTCCCTCTTTTCTAAGATTTCCAAGAGTAATTTTGTTATATGGGATAAAAATATCTCTGCAACAAAAATATTCTTAACAAGCATATTTTAATCATAATATTTATATTTGTCAACTTTTTACATTCTAAAAAATATTCCTATCTGGCACACGGCGGCTGTTTCTTTTCTATTCTTAAGAAGCATATTGAAATGTGAGCACACATCTATAATATCTTTATAATTTGGCATTTTTGCCGCTTTTTACACATATAGGAGGTTTCATGAAAGCATTTTGGTATAACGAAAACAGAAAAAATATTATCGGTCTGGAAATAAGAAAACTGCGCCGCGAAAAGAAATTATCAACACGTGATCTTGCTGCAAAAATCCAGGTTAATGGTTATAACGATATAACTGAAAACACAATATCTAAGATAGAACACGGACGCCGTTTTGTTCCCGACTACGAAGTCAAGATTTTTGCAGATGCTTTAGACACGACGCCTAGCAAACTTCTTGAAATTTCACAAAAAAAATTATAATGTGAAAAAATCACTAGTGGTACTTCTTATGTAAATAACACCAAAAACAAAGCCCCACAGGAACTATCCCGTGGGGCTTTATGTTATCTTTTCAATATCTTTGCGTATAATTTCAACTTACTCTTTGGCACTTTTATCTTAGCTTTTTTATTCAGCTTTTTAAATGCACCTTTTCCTACTGTTTTTGAAGTGAGTTTCTTTGTTTTAACTGTGAGGTATTTTAGACCACTGCACCCGTAAAATGCATTTTTTCCTATTTTTTGTACTTTTGACGGAATACTTACCTTCTTAATCGGACAGAACAGTAACCTCACAGTCCGCTTCTGCATCTCCTAATTTAGCCGTTACCATTACCATTCCACTCTTATATGCTGTTATGTTTCCTGCAATATCAACTGACACAACATCATCATTGTCATACGACCATTTTACATTCTGCCCTGTTGTGTCAATATCAGAATATGCAATGCTTAACTTGTCCCTGTCTCCTGCATTTAAGCTTAACTTTGTCTTGTCAAACCGTATCTTACTCTTTTCTTTATATGACAGACTTGAAGGCAATGTGTAGCTTATCTTTCCCTCTGCTGTCTCATACGCAATAACAGACTGTCCCGATACATAACCGAGCGTGAGGTTTCTCACAACGCTTTTTCCGCTGAACACCGTTTTCACAATCCGGTTATTCGCTTTTCCTGATGCGACTTTTAAACCCGTCTGCATACCCTCACTCTCGTTTTCATTGTCCTGTACCACTGTCGCCGCTTTTGCACTTTTGCCATACTGATATTGCGGTGTCCCTGTAAACACCATGGCAGATGCAGCTATAATGGAAATCACACGCCATATTCGACAACAGAAAGTGAACCAAAAAGGTACACTAATAATCTTCACAAAACCCTCCCCGCAATCTCCTTCCCCGAAACCGTTCCGGCAAGTCCACCTACTCCGGTTTCTTTGAGCGACTCATCCATCTTGTCGCCTACATAAGCCATCGCATCTATAACCTCATCAACGGGAATCCTGCTTTTTATGCCAGCCGATGCCATCTGGGAGCTTGATACTGCATTTACCGCACCGACAACATTTCTTTTTACACATGGCACTTCAACAAGTCCTGCGACCGGGTCACAGGCAAGTCCTAAAAGATTTTTAAGTGCCATTGCCACGCTGTCTGCTATCTGCTGTTCATTGCCGCCCTGAAGATATGTGAGTGCTCCTGCTGCCATTGCACTTGCCGAGCCTATCTCCGCCTGACATCCTCCTCTCGCTCCGCTTATCGATGCTCTCCTAGCTATGACCTCTCCTATACCTGCCGCCACATAGAGAGCCTTTATTATCTTTTCATCTGCTTCTTTTTTTGCTTTTGTGTCTTTGTCCTTCTGTTCTGCATTATCAGTCGTTATGTTATTTGATTTATTATCTCCATAATCGGTAGTTATGTTGTTTTCTGCATTATCTTCCACATTTATATTTTGTAAAATCATCCTCTCATAGTAAGGCACGAGGATTGCAGGCATAACACCACACGCACCCGCTGTCGGGGCAGCTACTATCCTTTTCATACAGGCATTTGACTCTCCCATCTTAAGTGCCTCCGTGATAACTTTTCCCATAAAATCACCACAGAGACATTCGTGTGTCTTTATATATTCTTCCATCTTTTTGCCGTCACCGCCGCTTAGTCCGCTCGCTGATTTTATACTGCCGTCATATCCCTTAGCCGCCTGATACATTGCATCCCACAATTCTCTCATCTTTTGGGCAGACTCGTTCTCATCCACATTCCTGTCTGACATATCATCCTCAAGGATAACTCTCCAAAATTCCCTGCCATCACTCTCACACTTATCTAATATCTCTTTTATCGAACCAAACATATAGCTCCTCCTCTCACTCCATAATATTTACATAAGTAACCTTTATCACACCCTCAAGATGTTCAAGCCATTTGATAGACTCTTCCGGTATCTGCTGGTCTGTCTCTAGCACCATAACCGCATACCCCCCTCTTTTATCCCTGAAAAGCTGCATTGTCGCTATGTTTACGCACTTATGTGAAAGCATTGATGTTACCTCAGCGACATGACCCGGCTGGTCTATGTTGTGAACGATAAGTGTCGGTTTTTCCGCTGAAAAGTTTACATCTATACCGTCTATCTTATTTACCATTATCCTTCCACCGCCGAGTGACGATGCCTGAACGCTTAATTTTCGGTCATTTTTTCCGACCATTTCTATAAGTGCAGTGTTCGGGTGTGCATTTCTTATGTCCGCATTGTAAAATTCAAACTCTATGCCTGCCGCCTTAGCAAGTTCAAAACTTTCAGGTATCCGCATATCGTCAGGATGCATATCAAGTATGCCTGCGATAAGTGCCCTGTCTGTTCCATGACCTTTTCCCGTTTGTGCAAATGAACCGTAAAGTCCTATCTTTACTTTGCATGGCTCGTCCTTTAAAAGATGTCTTGCGACATAACCTATTCTTACTGCTCCCGCTGTGTGCGAGCTGCTCGGTCCGACCATGACAGGTCCTAATATATCAAATAAGTTCATTTTTCTCCTCCTTTTATTTTATAGATAACTACGAAACTGATATACTTTGTGTTAATTGCAATGATATCATCGCAATTTTATCAAGGTTTACGACAGTTTCGCAATTTTTTTATGAAAAAAGGAGCAAACATATATTGTATATGTTTACCCCTTTGTAAATCTTTTATGACTTTTTTAGTTGTTTACACCGTGATGTACTGCATCTGTGCTGGCTGTTATAGGCAGGAACACATATCCGTGCTTTTTGCCGTATTTTATCATTTTGTCCAATGCATTTATTGTCTTGTCATTTCCGTAGAAATCATGCATGAGTACGACATTCCCTCTACCTTTACAAAGCTCGCTGGTAACATTATGGAAAGTCTGCTGCGGATTTCTTGCTCCGCCTGCATCTTCGCTATCGACATTCCAGTCAAAGTAATGATAACCCCAGCCGTCAAGCTTCTTTGTAAGTCTTGTCATGATGCCTTTATTGTATCTGCTGACTGTATTTGAACTTCCACCCGGAAATCTTGATACGGTGCACCATACTCCAAATTTCTTAAAGAAAAGATTGCGGAGTTTGTCAAGGTTTCCTTTATAAACTTTTTCAGATTTGTATATCTCATAATATTTATGTTTATATCCGTGTAAAGCAAGTGTGTGTCCCTCGTCTATAACTCTCTTTGTAAGCTTAAAGTCATAGCTTGCAGGACGAAGTTCAAAGAATGTTGCTTTTACATGATTTTTCTTGAGGATATTTAATACTTTCGGTGTCGTGTAGCTGTTTGGACCATCATCAAATGTAAGATATACTATATTCTTTGGTCTTTTTTTTACTGTTATCTTTGATACATATGTCCTTTTGCCATCATTTCCTTTTATGATAACATTTCCTCGTTTTTTTGCAACTATTTTTCCTTCTTTGTTTATTGTTGCGATTTTTTTGTTTGTAGAACTCCACTTGACATTTTTAGCTTTTACCTTAGTGCTGAACTGTATATCTAAATGTTCACCGGTAAGCATTGTAAATTTAGGATAAACCATCCCATGTTTCGCTACCTTTATCTGATAATGGATGACTTCTTTATCACTTTTCATAGTAATGGTTGTTTTTCCACGCTTAACACCATGTACTACTCCATTTTTTGTGACTGTCGCAATTTTTTTATCTGCTGAACTAAACTCAGCATCTTTGACTTTGTCAGGCAGTGATTTTGCTTCACTAAGAACAAGTTTTACCGCCTCTTTTTTCTTTACGACATTTTCCTTTGCATTAACAGTTTCACCGCTTTTTTTTGCCTCATCCTTTTTTCCTCCACAGGCACTACAGCTTACTGCTGTTGCCAACAATACCCCAAATAAAATACCCTGAACATATTTTCTCTTCATTAGTCTCATTCCTCACTATCCCTATTTTTATTATCAGACTTATGCAAGACCAGCTATTGCCAAATGCTATAAAATCTGCTAAAACACAGATATTTATGTCATATTTTATCAATGCCATGCTTTTTATTGTCATATTTGACACTGTAAAAGCATAATCCACTACATTATACAATCGTAGTTTATGACATTGTAAAAGGGCAAACACATCTATGTTTGCCCTTACGGTTTTCACATAAGCAATATAATCATAACAAATTAAAAATATAAGTCAAGGAAAAAAGTATTGCTTTTTGATTAAGAAATTGTTACATTTGCCAGCGTGCCACCTTTGCCTTGTCTGCCTCCATCTGGTTTTTCAGTTCGTCAAGTCCCGGAAATTTCTTTTCCGGTCTTATACGCTCATAAAATTCAACCATTATCTTTTTTCCGTATATATCCCTGTCAAAATCAAGCAGGCAGGTTTCCACACCTATGTCATATCTGCCGATAGTAGGTTTTCTTCCTATGTTTGTCACGCCTTTATAGACCATGTCATCACCTTCAATCATTACCTTTGACGCATATACTCCTGACGGCAGGAGCAGTTTTGATTTTTCCGGTATAATATTTGCTGTCGGCATATTCATTGTTCTTCCGAGTGCATTGCCATGAATAACAGTTCCCTCTATAAAATAACTGCGTCCGAGAAGTTCGTTTGCACGCGCCACATCTCCGTCCTCAAGTTTTTTTCTGACAAGCGTGCTGCTTATTATCTCATTGTCAGACTCAAGCTTATGAAATATCTTTATGTCATAATCGTATATAGAAGCATATTTTTTTAACATTCCGACATTGCCCTCACGTTTTCTTCCAAAACGAAAATCTTCACCGACACATATATATTTCACATCAAGTTTTTCTACAAGAAATTTTTCTATAAACTCCTCAGGAGCCATGTTTTTTGTGTGCTCATTAAATGGAAATATAACCTCTCTTGCAATTCCTATTTCCTCTAATACTTTGTTTTTTTCATCCTGTGAATATATATATTTCTGAGGTGTATCTGACATTTCAAATGTAAATACGGTCGGCACAAGATCTTTCCTCTCTGATATTCCGTTAAGCAAAAGGCGGTGACCTCTGTGCACACCGTCAAACTTTCCAAGTGATACCGCACTGTTTTTTACTTTTATATCCAAACCTTTTAGGATTTCCATTTTTCTTCTGCCTCCTTGAAAACTAAAACATTTTAAACACTTTAAAATCATTTTCATTTTTCTGATATACTGCCTTAAAATTGTTATTTTCATCGTAGACAAGTATTTTTTCATCCTGTTTTATCCCGGATACATCCTGCTTAAAATCTTTTGCCTTTAAAGTATTTCCATTTTGCAAATACCTTATCCCGTCACCTGCCACATTTACCTTAGAATAATCAAATAGCGAGTCAACGCTATAAACTTTCTCCCTGAATATCTCAGGCTTTTCTTTTGACAGAATTTCTATGTCATTCAATGTAAGTGCATCTTCTATCTTAAAAACTGACACTCTTGTCCTCATAAGTTTTTCCATTGTGGCACAGACACCTAGTTTCTTCCCTATATCGTGACAGAGTGTTCGTATATATGTTCCCTTTGAACAGGTAACATCCATTGTAAATATTTTTTCTTCGAGATTTATATCAACAATGTCTATCTCTGATATTGTTATCTTTCTCGGTTTTCTCTCAACGGTCTTTCCCTCTCTCGCAAGTTCATACAGCTTTTTGCCATTGATTTTTAAAGCCGAATACATAGGCGGTATCTGCTCGATTTCACCGACAAAGCTCATTATAGCTTGTCTGATTTCATCTTCACTGCAAGTCACTTCACACTCCGTAAGCACTTCACCGTCAGCGTCCTGCGTATCGGTCGTCATACCAAGCACAAGCTCAGCTCTGTAACACTTGTCCGACAAAGTAAGCATATCCGCAACCTTTGTTGCAGAGCCGATACAAACAGGCAGTACGCCCGTTGCCTCAGGGTCAAGCGTTCCCGTATGTCCAACCTTTTTTATACCCGTCATCTTACGCATAACATAAACCATATCATGCGAAGTACGTCCCAAAGGCTTATCTATTATAATTATACCGTTCATTATAATCTCCGTTAAATTATTTTATCCAAAGCTCTTTTGCAAGCGTCGATAACAGCCCTTTCGGCTTTTTCGGTTGAATCAAAATCCAAAGTCGCGCCTGCCGCTTTAATATGACCGCCGCCGCCGAACTTCATTGCAACTTCCGCAACGTCGGCTTTACCGTTTGAACGCAAATTAAGTCTGAAACCGTTGTTTGTACGTTTTATGCAAACCGCAATTTCAGTACCCTCAATTCTTCTCGGAATATCAACCAAATTCGGAATATCTTCCTTACCCATTCCGTACTTTGCACCGATTTTTTCATCGGTAATTACCGCTTTAATTTTACCGTCTGCATATTCCTTGATATTTTCGGTAATTTCTGCTTTTAATTTCGCCGCCGCAAGCGACTCACTGTCAAAAAGCAGTCTTGCCACTTCCGCATGGTCAAAATCATATTCCAAAAGGTTTGCCGCCGTACGCATTGTTTTAGGCGTAACGTTACTGTACTTAAAGCAACCCGTATCAGAGCATATTGCCGTATATAAATCCTTGGCAATATCATTATCCAATTCAATGCCCATTTTTTCAAACAAAGCATACAAAATTTCACCTGCCGCAGCCGCTTTACCGTCAACATAATTTGCATCGGCAAAATTAGTGTTTGTTAAGTGATGGTCAATATTTATTGAATTATTTATTTCTTCAAAGAGGGACTTTCTCTCTGCTATACGTCCCAAATCACCGCAGTCAATGCACGCGCAAAGGTCGTGATTATGTTTCATACCCTCTTGATACAAAACATAATCATCACCTATAAATGCCAATCTTGACTCAATTCTGCCGTTTACATATACGGTCGCCTCTTTACCCAACTTTCTCATAACCTTTGCAAATGCAAAGCATGAG
>ERZ779892.3644-NODE-3644-length-10603-cov-4.306314_pt1 | contig 10603 bp, 5 predicted proteins | sample MGYA00511552_ERZ779892 | MGnify/ENA primary metagenome ERZ779892 (study PRJEB29588, sample SAMEA2154561) | human gut metagenome | biome: human gut; feature: human-associated habitat; material: faeces | place: Denmark | collected 2008/2010 ... | reverse complement strand
GATGGCGGGAGCCCGTGCGTTGTGGGTAGCCAACGGCATGAAGAAGAATCAGATGGGTAAGCCTATCATCGCTATAGTCAATTCATTCACACAGTTTGTGCCGGGACACGTGCACTTGCATGAGATCGGTCAGTTGGTGAAAGCGGAGATCGAAAAGCTGGGGTGCTTCGCTGCGGAATTCAATACAATCGCTATCGACGACGGTATAGCTATGGGGCATGATGGAATGCTTTACTCGCTTCCTTCCCGTGATATCATCGCAGACAGTGTGGAATATATGGTGAATGCTCATAAGGCAGACGCGATGGTATGTATCAGTAATTGTGACAAGATCACTCCGGGAATGTTGATGGCGGCGATGCGTCTGAATATACCTGCTGTATTTGTGTCGGGTGGTCCTATGGAGGCGGGTGAATGGAACGGTCAGCATTTGGATTTGATCGACGCGATGATTAAGTCGGCCGACCAAAGTGTGAGTGACGAGGAAGTTGCCAATATCGAGCAGAACGCTTGTCCTACCTGCGGATGTTGTTCCGGTATGTTTACAGCAAATTCTATGAACTGCTTGAACGAAGCCATCGGCTTGGCTCTTCCCGGAAACGGGACCATTGTAGCCACGCATGAAAACCGTGCGCAGCTTTTCAAAGATGCTGCTAAGTTGATTGTGGATAATGCGATGAAATATTATGAAGAGGGGGACGAGAGCGTGCTTCCGCGTAGCATTGCCACTCGCCAAGCTTTTCTGAATGCCATGACTTTGGATATTGCGATGGGTGGTTCTACCAATACGGTTCTTCACCTGTTGGCTGTTGCCCATGAAGCGGGAGTCGACTTCAAGATGGACGACATTGATATGCTTTCCCGCAAGGCTCCGTGCCTTTGCAAAGTAGCTCCGAACACACAGAAGTACCACATTCAGGATGTGAACCGTGCCGGTGGAATTATTGCAATCATGGACGAACTGTCCAAAGCTGGTCTGGTGGACACGTCTGTTCGCCGGGTAGACGGAATGACGTTGGCAGAGGCTATTGATAAGTACTCCATTACAAGTCCGAACGTAAGTGAAGAGGCTATCAAAAAATATTCGAGCGCAGCCGGAAATAGATTTAACCTCGTACTCGGCTCGCAAGGTATGTATTATAAGGAACTGGATAAAGACCGTGCAACCGGATGTATCCGTGATTTGGAACACGCTTACAGCAAAGACGGCGGCCTGGCCGTATTGAAAGGTAACATTGCTCAAGACGGTTGTGTGGTAAAAACGGCAGGGGTAGACGAAAGTATCTGGAAGTTTACCGGACCTGCTAAAGTGTTTGATTCGCAAGAAGCAGCCTGCGAAGGTATTCTGGGAGGTCGAGTCGTCAGTGGCGACGTTGTCGTCATCACGCACGAAGGTCCGAAGGGTGGTCCCGGTATGCAGGAAATGCTTTATCCTACCTCTTATATAAAATCCCGTCATCTCGGAAAAGAATGTGCTTTGATTACCGACGGACGTTTCAGTGGTGGAACTTCCGGATTGAGTATCGGACATATTTCTCCAGAAGCGGCAGCTGGAGGCAATATCGGAAAAATTGTAGACGGAGACATTATCGAAATCGATATTCCGGCCCGGAAGATTAACGTGCGACTGACGGATGAAGAACTGGCTGCCCGTCCGATGACACCTGTCACTCGTGACCGTTATGTGCCGAAGAGCCTGAAAGCGTATGCCAGCATGGTAAGCTCTGCCGATAAAGGAGCAGTAAGATTAATCGATTGACAAATGATGTTTTGACGTTGAGTTCAATCGTAAATTGTAAATCTTAAAATTGCAAATAAATAGATGAGTAAAGACTTAATAACAGGTGCGGAGGCGTTGATGCGCTCATTGGAACATCAGGGAGTAAATACGATTTTCGGTTATCCCGGCGGTTCAATCATGCCGGTATTCGACGCCTTGTACGACCATCGAAATAACTTGAACCACATTTTGGTTCGTCACGAACAGGGAGCTGCCCATGCGGCACAAGGTTATGCCCGTGTGTCAGGTAAAGTCGGTGTTTGCCTGGTGACAAGCGGTCCCGGTGCTACGAACACGATTACCGGTATTGCAGATGCGATGATCGATAGTACTCCTATTGTTGTTATTGCCGGACAGGTAGGAACCGGTTTTCTCGGAACGGATGCATTTCAGGAAGTCGATCTCGTAGGTATCACCCAGCCTATCTCCAAGTGGAGTTATCAGATCCGCCGTGCGGAAGATGTAGCGTGGGCAGTGGCACGTGCATTCTACATTGCCCGTAGTGGTCGTCCCGGTCCGGTTGTGCTGGATTTTGCCAAGAATGCACAGGTAGAGAAGACGAAATATGAGCCGACTAAGGTTGATTTCATCCGCAGCTATGTACCTGTGCCCGATACTGATGAAGACTCTGTAAAGGCTGCCGCCGAACTGATTAATAATGCGGAACGTCCGCTTGTACTGGTGGGGCAAGGCGTTGAGTTAGGGAATGCGCAGAGTGAGTTGCGTGAATTTATTGAAAAGGCGGATATGCCTGCGGGATGTACGTTACTCGGACTTTCGGCTTTACCTACGGAACATCCTTTGAATAAAGGAATGTTGGGAATGCACGGTAATTTGGGACCGAATATAAATACCAATAAATGTGATGTCCTGATCGCTGTAGGAATGCGCTTCGATGACCGTGTGACCGGTAATCTGGCTACTTATGCCAAACAGGCAAAAGTGATTCACTTTGATATTGATCCGGCGGAGGTGAATAAAAATGTAAAAGTTGACATTGCAGTTTTGGGAGATTGCAAGGAGACATTGAAGGCTGTTACCCGACTCTTGAAAAAGAATGAACACGCTGAGTGGGTCGGCAGTTTCACGGAGTATGAGAAGGTAGAGGAAGAAAAGGTGATTCGTCCCGAGCTTTATCCTGCCACCGATTCGTTGAGTATGGGTGAGGTGGTACGTGCTGTAAGTGACGCTACCCGCCACGAAGCAGTTCTGGTGACAGATGTAGGACAAAATCAAATGATGTCCGCACGTTACTTTAAATATACGAAAGAACGCAGTATCATTACTTCCGGCGGACTCGGAACAATGGGCTTCGGCCTTCCCGCCGCTATCGGAGCGACTTTCGGAGCACCGGAACGTACCGTATGTGTATTTATGGGAGACGGTGGATTGCAGATGAATCTTCAGGAACTGGGTACGGTTATGGAGCAGAAGGCTCCGGTGAAGATTATCTGCCTGAACAATAACTTTTTGGGCAACGTGCGCCAATGGCAGGCTATGTTCTTCAATCGCCGTTATTCATTCACTCCGATGTTGAATCCGGATTACATGAAAATTGCTTCGGCGTACGAGATTCCTTCCAAACGTGTCTTCTCTCGTGAAGAGCTGGCGGACGCTATCCGTGAAATGTTGGCAACAGATGGCCCGTTCCTGCTCGAAGCCTGTGTAGTAGAAGAAGGTAATGTACTACCGATGACTCCTCCGGGAGGATCTGTCAATCAGATGTTGCTGGAGTGCTAGGAGAAGTTGAGAGTTGGGAGTTGAAAGTTAAATTAAGGATTATGAGTGAAAAAACATTATATACTATCATTGTTCATTCGGAAAATATAGCCGGATTGCTGAATCAGGTTACGGCTGTTTTTACCCGTCGGCAGATAAATATCGAGAGTCTGAATGTATCTGCTTCTTCCATCAAGGGGGTACATAAGTATACCATTACCGCTTGGACTGATAAAGATACGATTGAAAAAGTGGTGAAGCAAATAGAAAAGAAGATTGATGTAATTCAGGCGCACTACTTTACGGAAGATGAGATCTACTTCCATGAGATTGCTTTATATAAGGTGTCTACCCCCGAATTTCAAGAGACACCGGAGGCCTCTAAGGTGATACGTAAATATAACGCCCGCATAGTGGAAGTAAATCCGGTATTTTCTATTGTTGAGAAGAATGGAATGAGTGAAGAAATTACCTCGCTTTACGGTGAACTGAAGGCTTTGAATTGTGTTTTGCAATTTGTACGTTCGGGGCGGGTAGCGATTACCACCAGTTGTTTTGAACGGGTGAATGAGTTTCTTGACGGACGGGAAGCCCGTTATAACCAAAATAAAAACCAGCAGGAAGAATGAGCGAATCAAATAAAATAGGAACTTATAAGTTTGTTGCAGAACCGTTTCATGTTGATTTCAACGGCCGCCTGACAATGGGGGTACTGGGCAATCATTTGCTGAATTGCGCAGGTTTTCATGCCAGCGATCGTGGCTTTGGCATTGCATCTCTGAATGAGGACAATTATACGTGGGTACTTTCCCGCCTGGCAATCGAATTGGATGAAATGCCTTATCAGTATGAGGACTTTTCGGTTCAGACTTGGGTGGAAAATGTTTATCGCCTGTTCACCGATCGTAATTTTGCCATTATGAATAAAGAAGGCAAGAAAATCGGTTACGCTCGTTCCGTGTGGGCGATGATCAGTTTGAATACTCGTAAACCGGCTGACCTGTTGGCATTGCACGGGGGAAGCATTATAGACTATGTATGCGATGAGCCTTGTCCGATAGAGAAGCCTTCGCGTATCAAAGTGACTAATACACAGCCGTTGGCCACGCTGACTGCGAAATACAGTGATATTGATATTAACGGTCATGTGAATAGTATCCGTTACATCGAGCACATACTCGACTTGTTTCCGATCGATTTGTATAAAACCAAGCGTATTCGTCGTTTTGAGATGGCGTATGTGGCTGAAAGTTATTTTGGAGACGAACTGACTTTCTTCTGCGATGAAGCCAATGAAAATGAGTTTCACGTAGAGGTGAAGAAGAACGGCAGCGAAGTGGTTTGCCGGTCGAAAGTGATATTTGAATAAAATAGAATATAAAATCAATTAATAACGGATGGCGTAAGCCATCAAAACTAAAAACAAAAAGAAAAATGGCACAGTTGAATTTTGGCGGTACTATTGAAAATGTAGTGATCCGTGATGAATTTCCATTGGAGAAAGCTCGTGAAGTATTGAAAAATGAAACAATCGCTGTAATCGGTTACGGCGTTCAGGGTCCCGGACAAGCATTGAATTTGCGTGATAATGGTTTTAATGTAATCGTTGGTCAGCGTCAGGGAAAGACATACGATAAAGCAGTAGCTGACGGATGGGTTCCGGGTGAAACTTTGTTCGGAATTGAAGAAGCTTGCGAAAAAGGCACAATTATCATGTGTCTGTTGTCTGATGCGGCTGTTATGTCTGTATGGCCGACAATGAAACCTTACCTGACTGCCGGAAAGGCTCTTTATTTCTCTCATGGTTTTGCTATCACTTGGCATGATCGTACAGGGGTGGTTCCTCCTGCTGATATTGATGTTATCATGGTTGCTCCTAAGGGTTCTGGTACTTCTCTCCGCACTATGTTCTGTGAGGGTCGTGGTTTGAACTGCTCTTACGCTGTATACCAGGATGCATCTGGCAAGGCAGAGGAGAAGACTATTGCCTTCGGTATCGGTATCGGTGCCGGTTATTTGTTCAAGACAACATTCCAGCGTGAGGCTACTTCTGACCTCACAGGTGAGCGTGGCTCATTGATGGGTGCAATTGAGGGATTGTTGGAGGCACAGTATGACGTGCTCCGCGAGAATGGTCACTCACCATCTGAGGCTTTCAACGAGACTGTTGAGGAGCTCACACAGAGCCTTGGCCCTCTCTTCGGTGCTAAGGGTATGGATTGGATGTATGCTAACTGTTCAACTACTGCACAACGCGGTGCTCTGGACTGGATGACTCCGTTCCACGATGCTATCAAGCCGGTTGTACAGAAATTGTATGCAAGCGTTAAGTCTGGTAATGAGGCTCAGATCTCTATCGACAGCAATTCTCAACCTGATTATCGTGAGAAGCTGAACGAAGAACTTCGTCAGTTGCGCGAAAGCGAAATGTGGCAGACAGCTGTTACGGTTCGCCAGTTGCGTCCGGAAAATAACTAATCCTTCTTGGGGATAAGAATAAAAATGCCCGAATGCTTGATTTCGGTGTTTCAATGTAGTATATTTGTAGCCGTAATCCTGATTTAAGTTCGGGAAGAAGATAATGGGAGGAGTAACGTAAGTTGCTCCTCTTTTATTATATAATAAGGTATGAAGTCGTCGGAAACATGCTTTCTTCTGGACTAAAACATACGATGTAATCACTCAAAACATACAATCTGTTTGGGTAAAATAGACTATGTAATGAGGGTAAACGCATCATCTGTTTCGGGAAAAGAAGCAAGGGAAAAACAAAACTCTCCTGTTATGTTAATGTTGCGTAATTCTGCTCTTGACAGATTTTCTGTGTTTTACCTTGGCATCCTTCTTTTATAAAGGTAAAAGGAAGCAATTGTTGACCATCTTTTGCTAAATATTGCATATTATAATAATATATTTTTCGAATAATGTAATAAGTGAATATAATTTGCTACTTTTGTACCGAATTGACAACATAAAACATATTGCTATGACGAAGAAAGCAAACTTCTATGCAATACATGGCGCATTCTACTATTTACTATGCAGTGTATTGGTTATTTTGATGGTATCTGGATGTACCCGTGATGTTTATGATCCTAATGGTGGTGGTGAAGATAAACCTAATTCTTTTGATTTTTCCACTACTTCTACTATTCAGTTGAATGTGAAGTATGATGTTCCTGAAGGTTATAAAGTGCTTTTCAATGTCTATTTTGAAGATCCGTTTACTACAGATGAAGGTGGACAGACAGTTTTGCGTACTGATATAACCCCTGCAATTACCCGTATGACTGATGAAAATGGCGAGTATCATGCCAAAGAAATTGTGGCGGCAGATCACGGTTCGGATGTTTATATCTATACTTCGTATGTCGGAGTTCCGGGATTGGTGCAGACCACTATCACGGACAATGTGATTAATGCTGATATTGAATGGAAACTGACCGATGGCATTCCACAAACGCGTGCCGATAAATGGGATCCATCAACTGAGTATGGACTTTTGGGAACCTGGCAGACTAATGGCCGTCCGAATTATCTGGATAGTGAAGGAGAATTGGTTTTGTCGGCTTCAGTATTGAAGACCATTAGAAATACAATTCAGGAAGGAGGAATCTGCCCTCAAACATACCGTCAGTCCGCAGATTTCAAAGTGGATGATCTTCAAGGCAGAGATACTGAGGTTTCTGTCCGTTTTATAGGAGGAAACAGTTCTGCTGCAAGTATTTTTGGTTATTATTGTTATAAAGACGGTGCATCTGTCAAGGAAATAAAAGCTGCAAAGAAATATATTGTTTTTCCAAACACACATACAGCCGGTTATTATGGGAAGCCGATTGGCTTGAAAGGAGGAGAATGTGTTAAGTTGCATTATATAGACGAGAACGGAGTAGATAAAGGTACTGTATTCCCTAATGGAGTAAGAATAGGTTGGTTTCTTCTGAATAACGCTTTTGTTAAAGAAGGAAAAACTGATAAGATTTGTTATTCAACTACCGCTTTGAATGGTGATGGACGTACACATACGGCTGCTTTCCGTATCAATGACTTTGTAGTACTTTCATTTGAGGATTATACGGATTATGATTATAACGACGTACAGTTTAATGTCTGGTCCAATCCGATAGAAGCAATTGCTCCTGACGTTCCGTCTGTAACACCTGATCCGGGAACGGATGATGACCGTTCTGTCGCCTATCGCATGACTTATAAAGGAATTTTGGCTTTTGAAGATAACTGGCCTAATAAAGGTGATTATGATCTGAACGATGTGATTGTGAAGTATAATTCTGTTCTGGCGTTTAATACGAGTAACCAGGTACTTTCTACGGAAGACACATTTACAGCACTTTGGTCCGGAGCTTCCTTTAAAAATGGCTTTGCTTATCAGATGAATACTGATCGTTCGAATGTAGTTACTGAGTTTGAGAACATTTCAGATACCAGTCAAGGTTTGGACCGTGAACTTGCTAAAGCTACGGTTAATGTGTTTACTAATGCTCTTGTGGCTACAGAGAATAATACAAAGACAGCATCTTATAAGATTAAAAATACCCTGACTACTCCTGTTGATCACGAAACTTTTGGAGTGGCTCCTTATAATCCGTTTATTATGGTTCATGAGAATTTGGGTAACAATCGTTGTGAAGTTCATCTGGTAAACTATAAACCGACAGAAAAAGCGGATATGAGTTTGTTTCATACAGGCAAAGACTTGTCTTCACCGAACAGTGGTGTCTACTATGTAGCGGCAGAGAATTATCCATTCGCCATTCAGTTGGTTGATGCTGAAGATTTTAGCACCACTGAAACCGAAAGTGTAGATATTACTTATTCGGACTTTATCAAATGGGTGAAATCTAACGGTAGCGAGTATAAGGATTGGTATAAGAAATAAAAGCGAGAGGCTTTGGGTAAAATAAGAGATTGCGCAATTTCATGCAGGAAATGACTTGTATGAAGTTGCGTAATCTTCTTTATGTTTTTGAAATCCTTTTGATATACTCAATAAGTTTTTGATAGAATTTATGATGCTTTAGTGTGTTAGCTTCACCCAGTATCACTAGCTTCATTCGGGCACGGGTTATGGCGACATTCATTCTTCGCAGGTCGTTGAGGAAGCCTATCTGTCCATCTTCGTTGGCACGCACAAGACTGATGAAGATGACATCACGTTCTTGTCCCTGGAAACCATCTACAGTGTTAACGGTGAGTAGACTGCGATAGGGTTTGAGTGAACCGCTTGCTTTAATCTTATTGCGGAGGTACTGCACTTGGGCTTTGTAAGGAGAGATGATACCGAAATCAATCCGTTCTTCTAAGACGCGCTTTCCGCCGATCCGGTTAATATAAGCTTTTAATTCCTGAAGAAGTAAATCAGCTTCTGCTTTATTGATACGCCCGAATGTTTCCCCAATAAATTCTTCCTTAAAATCCATTTCAGAAGTATCTATCCAACTGATAGGCGTATCCCAATCGAGAATGCCGCGGTATCGTATCTCCGGAGCCGCTTCCAGTTCTCCATTGTAAAACCATTGTGAGGGAAATTTCATGATTTCTTCATGCATACGATATTGTACTTTCAATAGAGAGACGGTACTGGGTTTATTGGCAACGACTCTTTCCATCAATGTACATTCCAGTCCTCCACGGGCAGCTTCGTAACATTTTATAGTAGGTGGAAGCTGGCAATGATCGCCTGCCAGCACTACACGGTCGGCCTTGCGGATGGCTATCCAGCAAGCAGCCTCCAAAGCTTGGGCGGCTTCATCAATAAAGAGTGTACCGAAGCGGCGCCCGTTCAGTACGCGGTGATTGCTACTGACGAGGGTGGAGGCTATGACATGGGCATTGTCGAAAAGATCGGCATTGATTTGTATTTCCAATTGTGTGGCACGATCACGCAGGCGACTCATACGATTGCGGGCGCTTTCACGCTCCTCATAGCTGCCTCGATGTTTGCCACCCATTTCACGCATGGCTTTGCGGATACTCCATAATTCAGAATAGGCCGGATGTCCTTCGAAACGGCGCTCATAAGTGAAAGAAAGCATTTTGTCGTTTACCCGGGTGGGATTACCAATCCGCAGGACATTTACACCACGATCTACGAGTTTTTCACTGATCCAGTCGACAGCTGTATTGCTTTGGGCGCAAACCAGTACTTGGGGTTCACGGTGTAATGTTTCATAGATAGCTTCTACGAGAGTAGTTGTTTTCCCTGTTCCCGGAGGCCCGTGTACAATAGAAACATCGCGGGCATACAACACTTTGTTCACTGCATTTTCCTGTGTAGAATTCAGCCAGGGGAAACGAACGGGGTAGAGTTCACGGAATCCGGGTTTTAAAGTTCCCAGCATGATATCCCTCAATTCTGCTAATCGATTACCCTTGGCACGAATTACATCGGAGAGGGCTTCGAACATAGTGCGGTAGGACGTTTCATCAAAATAAAGCTGCACTCCGAGGTTTTTGGCAGATTGCACTTCCAGTATAGCACCTGCACCGGGCATTACAACAACCATGCGTGTTTCGTTGGCATAACTGATAGTACCAATGGAATTGAAATATGTGATTTTATCATCGTATCCTTTGCGGAAAAAACAGACGGGACGCCCAAATTCGAAATTATGTTCTATATCAGTATCTTCCGTATGTGTAATTTCTATTACTAATTGATTCAGTGAATTGTAGTAACTTCGTCCGGGAGTGGCAGGATACCAACAGAGTCCCCGTTTCACCTTGCGGGCGATACCCATGGTTTCGGTCTGCCTTTTGAATTCTTCTTTTTCGAATTCATATTCCATACGCAGGAGCAGTTCTTGTCGCTGAAGATGGTCGGTTGGAGAAAGAAGGTTATTGCTCATATTATTATTAAATCTCTTACAAAGGTAATCATTCTTCGCTTTTGCACGAAGAAAAGCTTTAATTTGTTAAACCTTTAACGATTTTAGTTTGTTTATTATATTAATTTGTAATCTTTACAATATTGAAAAACTAAAAAATAAATGTGATTATGGTGTATGACGTAACTATGTTAAAGGCCTTTTATGCTTCTTATAAGGGGAAAATGGAACACGTGCGGGCGGTACTGCAACGTCCGCT
>ERZ779892.3640-NODE-3640-length-10611-cov-3.001042_pt1 | contig 10611 bp, 6 predicted proteins | sample MGYA00511552_ERZ779892 | MGnify/ENA primary metagenome ERZ779892 (study PRJEB29588, sample SAMEA2154561) | human gut metagenome | biome: human gut; feature: human-associated habitat; material: faeces | place: Denmark | collected 2008/2010 ... | reverse complement strand
GTGGGCGAAAATGAATTTGTGGAAAGAGAGGAGGATGCCGTGGTGGTACGCCGTCTGGGCTTCAGCAAGTGCCGCCTTTCGTTGGCCATACCCAAGGCTGTGGATTATTCCGGCCTTTCTTGGTTCGAAGGCAAGAAGATAGCCACTTCCTATCCCAATATCTTGAGAAAATTCATGAAGGAAAACGGAGTGGAAGCGGACATCCACGTCATTACCGGTTCTGTGGAAATCGCGCCCGGTATCGGACTGGCCGACGGTATTTTCGATATCGTAAGCTCCGGTTCCACCCTGGTAAGCAATAACTTGCAGGAGGTGGCCGTCGTCATGAAGAGCGAAGCGTTGCTCATCGCCAACCGGAATATGGATGATGCCAAGAAGGCGATTTTGGACGAGTTGCTGTTCCGCATCGAGGCGGTAAAGAGTGCGGAAGACAAGAAATACGTACTGATGAACGTGCCGTCGGACAAGGTGAAAGATGTCGTGTCCGTATTGCCCGGAGCCAAGAGTCCCACGGTGATGCCTTTGGCGCAGGAAGGGTGGAGCAGTGTGCACACCGTCATCGACGAGTCCCGCTTTTGGGAGATTATTTCCAAACTGAAGGAGTTGGGAGCGCAGGGCATTCTGGTCGTCCCCGTGGAGAAGATGATTCTTTGAGCCGGACAGGCCGGTATTTTCATGTCAAAAAGAGGAGGACAGCAAATGAATGTGATAAAATATCCGCAAAAAGAAGAATGGGACGAACTGTTGAAACGTCCCGTAATGAACGTGGACACGTTGCGTGAAACCGTATGCAGGGTGTTGGACGACGTGAAGACGGGCGGCGACCGCGCCGTCATGGCCTACGAAAAGCAGTTCGACCATGTGGAACTGGAGCGTCTGGCCGTCACGGAAGAAGAAATGGACGAGGCCGAACGTCTGGTGTCGCCTGAACTGAAGGATGCCTTGCGCTTGGCGCACGACAATATAGGGAAGTTCCACGCTTCCCAACGCTTTGAAACGACGAAGGTGGAAGTCCGTCCCGGGGTGACCTGTTGGCAGAAAGCCGTTCCCATAGAACGGGTGGGGCTTTACATACCCGGAGGGACGGCGCCGCTTTTCTCCACGGTGCTGATGCTGGCCACACCGGCCAAGATTGCCGGATGCCGTGAAATCGTGCTTTGCACGCCGCCGGGACGTGACGGCAAGGTGCATCCTGCCATCCTTTGCGCAGCCCGTGTGGCCGGAGTGAACCGTATTTTCAAGGCAGGCGGCGTGCAGGCCATCGGCGCCATGGCCTACGGTACGGAAAGCGTGCCCAAGGTGTATAAGATATTCGGCCCCGGCAATCAGTACGTCATGGCGGCCAAGCAGCAAGTGTCGCTTCATGATGTGGCCATCGACATGCCCGCCGGACCTTCGGAGGTGGAGGTATTGGCTGACGCCGCTTCCAATCCGGTATTCGTGGCGGCCGACTTGCTTTCGCAGGCCGAGCATGGCGTGGACAGCCAGGTCTTGTTGGTGACGACCGACGAAGCTTTGGTCGGCAAGGTACAGGACGAAGTGGAACGCCAGTTGGCTGCCCTTCCGCGCAAGGAAATCGCGGAGCAGGCATTGGCCCACAGCAAACTTGTCGTGGTGCGCGACATGGACGAGGCGTTGGAACTGACCAACCGTTACGCGCCCGAACATCTGATTATCGAAACGGCCGATTACATGCAGGCCGCCGAACGTGTGGTCAATGCAGGCAGCGTGTTCCTCGGTTCTTATACGCCGGAGAGTGCGGGGGATTATGCTTCGGGTACGAACCATACGTTGCCTACCAATGGTTATGCCACGGCTTATAGCGGTGTCAACTTGGACAGCTACCACCGTAAGATTACGTTTCAGGAACTTACGCCGCAGGGGGTCCGTGCCATCGGTCCGACCGTGGAACTCATGGCGGCAGGCGAGCATCTCGATGCACACCGCAATGCCATGACCGTAAGATTGGAATCCATTAAAACCGAAATGAAATGAGCATGAAACCTTTGCAAAAACTGGTGCGCCCGAACATCTGGGCGCTGAAGCCGTACAGTTCGGCCCGTGACGAATACAAGGGTGCGGCGGCTTCCGTCTTTCTCGATGCGAACGAGAATCCTTACAATGCCCCGTACAACCGCTATCCCGACCCTTTGCAACTGGAGGTGAAAGAGATGTTGGCTCCCGTCAAAGGCGTGAAGCCCGGACAAATCTTTCTTGGTAACGGCAGTGACGAAGCCATCGACTTGGCATTCCGGATTTTCTGCGAACCGAAGACGGACAACGTGGTGGCGATAGCTCCTACTTACGGTATGTATAAAGTGTGTGCGGACATCAACGACGTGGCCTATCGCCCCGTATTGTTGGACGACGGTTTCCGGTTGGATGCCGGCAAATTGCTGGCTGCTGTGGACGAAAACACGAAACTGATATTCCTTTGTTCGCCGAACAACCCTTCGGGAAACGACTTGGAGCGGGAGGAAATCGTCAAGGTGCTTGAGCGTTTTCCGGGGATGGTGGTCATCGACGAGGCCTACGCCGACTTTTCCGAACAGAAACCGTTCCGCGAAGAACTGGATGCATATCCGAACCTTATCGTGCTCAACACGTTTTCCAAGGCATGGGGGAGCGCGGCCATCCGCTTGGGCATGGCCTTTGCCTCCGAAGAGGTCATCTCTTTATTTAATAAGGTGAAGTACCCTTACAACGTGAACCAACTGACCCAGCGTCAGGCCGTGGAGATATTGAAGAAGCGTTTCGATGTGGACAAGTGGGTGAAGACGTTGCTGCGCGAACGCGGGCAGGTCATGGCGGCCTTTGCCGAACTGGATATCTGCGAGAAGATTTATCCGACGAATGCCAATTTCTTTCTGGCGAAAGTCAAAGGAGCCGATGCGATATACGCCTATTTGGTGAAGAACGGCATTATCGTGCGCAACCGTTCGAGAGTGGAACTTTGCGGCGACTGCCTGCGCGTGACCATCGGTACGCCGCAGGAGGACAACAGCCTGTTGGGCGCGTTGCGTTCTTACAAACCGGAGACGATAAAATGAACATCATGAAAAAAGCCTTGTTTATAGACCGCGACGGCACTTTGATAAAAGAGCCGATAGACGCGTTCGAGAAACTGGCGTTCGTGCCGGGCGTGATGCGCAATCTGGCATTTATCCGCCAGAAACTGGATTACGAGTTTGTCATGGTGTCCAACCAAGACGGGTTGGGCACGGATGCCTTTCCTGAAGACACTTTTTGGCCGGTGCACAATCTGATGATGCGCACCTTGGAGGGAGAGGGCGTAACGTTCGACGACGTGTTGATAGACCGCAGTTTCCCGGAAGAGAATTTGCCCACGCGCAAGCCGGGTACGGCCATGTTGGGACGTTACACTTCGGGCGGTTACGACATGGAGGCCTGTTGGGTCATCGGCGACCGTGAGACGGACGCGCAGTTGGCCTTGAACCTCGGTTGCCGTGCCTTGATTCTGAAGGAGAAGGACGAGGACTCCTTTACGGACGAGCGCATCCGCTACGTGAACAGTTGGGACCGCATTGCCGAAATCCTTTTTGCAGGAGAACGCAAAGCCCGTGTGCGTCGCACGACCAAGGAAACCGACATTGAGGTACGCTTGGATTTGGACGGTAGCGGTCGGTGCGACATCCGTACAGGATTGGGATTCTTCGACCACATGTTAGAGCAGATCGGCAAGCATGGCGGAATGGATTTGTATATCCGCACGGAAGGCGACTTGCAGGTGGACGAACACCACACGATAGAGGATACGGCCCTGGCTTTGGGAGAGTGCCTGTTGCGTGCCTTGGGCGACAAGCGCGGCATCGAGCGCTACGGCTATTGCCTGCCCATGGACGACTGCCTGTGTAGCGTGGCTCTCGATTTCGGCGGACGGCCTTGGTTGGTGTGGGATGCCGAATTCCGTCGCGAGAAAGTGGGCGACGTGCCTACCGAGATGTTCTTCCACTTCTTCAAGAGCCTGAGCGACGCGGCGCGGATGAACTTGAACATCAAGGCCGAAGGCGTGAATGAGCACCATAAGATAGAGGGAATTTTCAAGGCTCTGGCCCGTAGCCTGAAGATGGCGGTAAGGCGCGACATCTATCATTACGAGCTGCCTTCGAGCAAGGGTGTCCTCTGACGTGAAGTTCATATCTTTTACAGAAAGGACGGGGCTGCGGAAGGCGTGACGCCATCCTGCTGAGAGCGGAAAATCGTTTGGCGCAGAACGGAAAATCAATCGGCTGAGATTGATTTTCCGTTCTGCGGTTGTTTTTGGAGGATTGTATAGTGTTGGGTATGAACGTGTTATTGGGCGTTAACTTCTTTTCGAGGAGGAAACTGGGGCTTTTTGATTTTATTGACAGAATTAAAAAGTTTTGATGAAAAGTCTCCAAACATGGTAGTCTGTTGAGTTATTTTTGTATTTTTGTATCATCTTATGGATTAACCTAATAAAATAGAACCCATGAAAAAGAACCGGATTTTGTTTTTTGCTTGCTGCTTGGCTTTAGGAGGCAGCACAACGGATTTGTATGCCCAACGGACGATGGACAAGTTGGGACGCGGACTCGTGGCTACCGTTACTCAAAGCGGAAGCGGGAACTTCGTGAGCTGGCGTGTGCTGGGCGAAGAGTACTACGACGTGACTTACAACCTTTATGCTGACGGTGTGTTGGTAGCCAAAGGACTGTCTGCAAGTAACTACGTCCATACGGGAGGGACGGCCGAAACCCGATATACGGTGGCTCCTGTGGTGAAAGGCAAGGAGGGGGAACAGTGCGACCCCATCACACGTTTCACGGAATTCAGTTTCTATTCCCTTACAGGGCAAAATACAGGATTCCTCCGAGTTCCGGGTGCAGAGATGAAAGGACGTAATGGCGAGGACTTGACAGAAAACTATATGTTCAATGATGCCGTGTTGGCCGATGTCGATGGAGACGGGATGCCGGAGATTATCGCCAAACGTCTTTATACGGGTACTCCCGGGGTGACGGACGTGGCCAATACTTCGGCTTACAACCGCATCGAGGTGTACAACGTCAAGGGAGAGCGGCTATGGTACATTGATATCGGTCCGAACATGCAGTCGGGACCCGATGAACAGTTCGATGCCGTAGCTTTCGATTGGGATGAAGACGGCAGAGCCGAAGTGCTGATGCGTGGGGCGGACAATATGATTGTCCATCATCCGGACGGCACGGTCACGGAAGTGGGCAATATGTCCCATGATATCCGTAAGATCAACAATACCGAATATTCCATGCCCGATAACGAGTATTTGCTCTATATGGAGGGTGCTACGGGCAAATTGTACGAAATCGGGGAAAACGGAGAGAAATGGATGCCTTACCCTTGCAAACGGTTGGAACCGGGCGAGACGGACTGGACGGCCGCTTGGGGCGACGGCACGGGGCATCGTGCCACCAAACACTATTTCGGTGCGCCTTATCTGGACGGTAGGCATCCTTCCATTTTCGTCGGACGCGGTTGCTACACGCGTCACAAGTTTTATACTTTCGACGTAGACCCTGCTACGCATAAGCTGACGGAACGTTGGAATTGGGTATGCAGTGTGGGAGGTCCGTGGTTCGGGCAAGGTTACCACAACTTCGGTGTGGCCGATGTGGACATGGACGGACGGGATGAAATCGTGTTCGGCTCGATGGTAATTGACGATAATGGAAAGGGATTGAGTACCACTGGACTCGGGCATGGCGACGCACAGCACTGCGCCGATTTGGATCCTTACCGTTTCGGGCAGGAGATGTTTGCCTGTAACGAAACTTCCCCGGCCATGAATTACCGGAATGCCACCACGTCGGAACTATATTACCGTTTGCAAAGTACCAGTGACGACGGGCGTGCGTTGGCCGGCAAGTTCTATAAGGATTATCCGGGTTGCCAAGGGGCAAGCAGCCAGTCGGGCGTCATCAGCCTCACGGCAGAAAAGCCGTTGCCCCATGTCGCGGGATGGGACTTGAATTTCCGTATCTATTGGGACGGCGACCTCTGCGAGGAAGTGCTTAACAGCCCCGGAACGGCGCGTCAGCCCAAAATCGACAAACCCGGCGTGGGACGTATCTTCTTGGGGAACGGTGCCATGAACAATGGGACTAAAAACAACCCATGCGCCACGGGTGACCTCTTCGGTGACTGGCGAGAGGAACTGCTCGTGCGCGACGGGAAGGACTTGTTGATTTATACGACCAACTACCCGACGGATTTCCGTATCCCTACCCTTTGGCACGATCATCAATATCGGCAGGGCATGGTGTGGGAAACCATCGGTTACAACCAGCCTCCCCACCTGAGTTATTTCTTGGGCGAACTGGAGGGCATCACCGTGGCTCCGCCGCCGCTCACCACGGAGGGGCGTACGCAGATTGCGAATGGGGGCAATATTACTACGGCACATAACGGTAGCCAGGTGCTTGTGTTCGACAATGCGGACACGCAAGTGGCAGTGGAGTCCGGTGCCGAACCATGGGTGGCTGTGTTCAACGTGCCTTCGTGGGTGAAAGGAACGGCACCGAGCGATTGTACCACGAAAGATGTGCCTATCGATTATGACTATTATACTTGTACGGTGACGGGTAGCGGGTTCAGTGGAGCCACACGCTTGGTCAAGCAGGGCGAAGGTACATTGGTTCTGCCGGACGTGGAGATGACCCATCGCGGCAATACGGATGTGTGGAACGGGACGCTCGTTTTCAACGGGACGATGAAACAGTCCTCCCTTTGGCTTAACCGCCATACGTCGCTCCGTTCCGCCGGTACTTTCCGTAGCATCAAGGCGGACTATAATGCCACGGTCTATCCGGGCGGTGACGGACAGATCGGCACCATTACGACGGACTCCGCGACGCTGGGTTTCGGTTCGTGCGTGGTCTTTGATTTGAAGAATGACTTTACTTCCGACCGTCTCGATGCTAAGGTGCTTACCATCGAAACGAAGTCGTGGAAATACGGGCCGAAGTATTTGGCGCCGGTATTTGAGTTCCGGGGCGAGGATGTGCAGCCCGGACGTTATCCGATAGGCACGGCAGCTACGATCAAGGGTGAACTTTCCAGTATCCTCATCGAGGGTATCAGTTCGCAAATGAGTGCCCGGTTGGTGTTGGAAGACGGTACGCTGTATCTTTCCCTAAGTGACGTGCGTGCTGCATCCGATGTGGTTTGGAACGGTTTGAACAGCAATATTTGGGACTTTGGCCAAAGCGAGAATTTCACCTTGGCAGAAGAGGCCGGACCCGTATTTTTCGTGACGGGCGACAGGGTTTTGTTCGACGATACGGCCGAACGCAGGAGCGTGAGCCTTTCCGGCAGTATAGAGGCTGAAAGTGTCACTGTGGACAATACTTTGAATTATGCTTTCAGCGGGACGGGTGACCTTGCGGGCCATACGGCATTGGTGAAACGCGGCAGCGGTATGCTGACCATCAGCAACGACAATACGTATACGGGCGGTACGCGCATCAGTGGCGGTACGGTATCGGTGAATATGTTGAGCAACTCCACACGGGCTTACGGAGGTCTGGGCGGAGTGGTGGAATCGGCCGACCTCTTTGTCATAGAGAACGGTGCCACGTTGCGGACTACGGAGACTGTTACCCAAGGCTCTCCCATGAAGATGGAAGGCGAAGATGGCGGCTGCGTCGAGAATCTCAAGGATTTCATCATCGAAACCCCGGTGGAGGGTACGCTGCTCACCAAGAAAGGAGACGGATGGATGAAACTGAACACGGCCTGTCCTTCGTTGGAACGCCTTGCCCTCGATGGAGGTACCGTGCAGTGTGTGGCTTGCGACAAGCCTGCGCGGACGGTGGAGTTCCGTTCCGGCACGTTGTATGAAAATACAGGTTCAAGTTATGCCATTCATGTGTCGGAAGGCGGTAGCGGTACGTGGTCGTTGGCCAACCGTTCGACTTATACCAATAAGATAACGGGCGAAGGTACGCTTACGATATACTGTGCAGTGGAACACGGTAATGGTTGGTTTGCCACCCGCACGCCGGTGGCTGTCAATTTGGCCCAGTTTACAGGGACAATCAATGCCACGGCAGACATGGCCGACACTTATCCGCGTTTTACGCTCAATACGTCTTCGGGTATGCCGGACGGAACGCTTAATATCGCCGGAGGAGTAACAGTGCAAAACACCGGGCGGACTTTCCGTATTGGGAAACTGGCCGGAAAAGGTGCGTTGGGCGGTTATGCTTCTTTTGCCAATGACGGGGCTACGGGTGTCAACACGTGGCAGGTGGGATGTGACGATGATTTCACTTGGGTCGGAACCGTAACAGCCAATTCTAAATTAGAGAAAGTGGGCAGCGGCAAGATGACGGTCAGTGGAGTATGGGACAATACGGGCGAAGTGGCCGTGAAGGAAGGTACGCTTTGCCTGAATGACCGCTCGGCAGAAAATGCTATGCTGGGAAGCGGAGAACTCTCGGTTGAGGACGGTGCGGTGTTGTGCGGCTTGGGTAAATTGGGTAATGCTTCCGTCACGGTGGAACGTGGCGGACGCTTGTATTCCGGAACACGTGAGGGGGCTTCTTCCGGAGCGTTGGATTTCTCTGGCAAGAGGCTTACGGTCAGTGCCGGTGGGGAGGTAATGTTCAATGTGGCCTCCAAAATACGCTGTACGACCTTGGAAGGAATAAGCTCGTTCTCCCTGCGTGGTACGCTGAAAGTGTCGGTACGTGAAGGGCTCGAACTGGAAGCCGGGGATGAGTTTCAACTGTGGACTGCAAACCGGACGGTGCTCTCTTCCGCTTGTATGCTGGATTTGGATAGCCCCGGAGAAGGATTGGAATGGGATACTTCTGCGTTGGAAGACGGTGTCCTGAAAGTGAAAACCGCGACGGGTATTATGGGGGTGGTTTCCGGTGAACCGGTAGATTGCGTGGTTTATACGTTGGATGGAGCACGTGCGGGATATTTTACCTGCATGCCGTCGGAAGTCAGGGAGTATATGGAAGAGAATGGATTTAGGCCTGGTATGTACATGGTTAAGATGACCCAAGGTCAGCGGACGGTGAGCCGTAAAGTAACTGTGGACTGACGGGGCATGCCGCATAGTTGGAATCTATGCGGCATAGCATTCTTTAACATAGAATTAAGGAAAATACACTGTAATGATTACAAATATGAACGTTTTTATCCGTATCTTTGAAACGTTAGAAAAGTTATAGATTTAAATTCAAAATTTTAAAAAGAAAAGTTATGGGGAAGAGTATTAAAGGTACGCGTACGGAAAAGAATCTGATGATTTCTTTTGCCGGTGAGTCTCAGGCCAGAATGAGATACACTTACTTTGCCAGTGCGGCAAAGAAAGAGGGTTATGAACAGATTGCGGCTATATTTACGGAAACGGCCGACCAGGAAAAAGAACATGCAAAACGTATGTTCAAGTGGCTGGAAGGCGGTATGGTAGAGATTACGGCCAGCTATCCGGCCGGTGTAATCGGTACTACCATGGAGAACCTGAAGGCTGCGGCTGCCGGAGAACACGAAGAGTGGTCGTTGGATTATCCTAAGTTTGCAGATATTGCGGACGAAGAAGGTTTTCCTGCCATTGCTGCGATGTATCGTATGATTTCTGTGGCGGAAAAGGGTCACGAAGAGCGTTATCTGGCTTTGTTGAAGAACTTGGAGGAATTCAAAGTGTTCGAGAAGGACGGTGAGACGGTATGGCAGTGCCGCAACTGCGGTTATATCCATGTGGGTAAAGAAGCTCCGCAGATGTGCCCGGCTTGCTTGCATCCGCAGGCTTACTTCGAAGTGAAGAAAGAGAACTATTAATCGTTTGCCGTATTTTTACGGAAAACGAACGGGGCTTTCCGGTTCTTTCCTGATAAATGGGTTCAGGGAAGAACCGGATTTTTTATGCAAGAGGAATTTAACACACCTTGCTATTTAGGGTTATTTTTAAGTTTTTCGAAGGGTGTTATTGCTCTTATAATGCAAAGAGACTTTTGTTCTTCTGAAAAATGGGTAAAAGGAACATCTATTATAAGGTGGTTTGCTGAGGAGGAGATTTTAATTCGTTTCTTTGCAATCAACAACAAAGATACATTATGATACCAGACGAAAAAACCATCAAATCACGCAGTATGAGCGTTTACAAGACATTGTCGAATTTATTGCGGTGTACGTTCGACGAGTTACAAAACCAATGTAAGTTAGGAACTACGGAATTGTGCCTGAGCATTGCCCGTCTGATGCAGGAGCATAAGATTAAGCAAGAACGTGAAGGAGACAATGTGTATTATATGTTGGTTTATTAATAAGTTTTAGTCGATAGGCAATAATAAAGGGGACGTTTTCTAACGTCCCCTTTATTGGTTTTATGCAGTCTCTATGTTCGTGATTACTTGTTCAGAGCCAAAGACACGTTTACGGCACAAGCTACCGTACAACCTACCATCGGATTGTTACCGATACCCAGGAAGCCCATCATTTCTACGTGAGCGGGAACGGATGAAGAACCTGCAAACTGAGCGTCTGAGTGCATACGGCCGAGCGTATCCGTCATACCGTAAGAAGCAGGACCGGCAGCCATGTTGTCCGGGTGCAAGGTACGGCCTGTACCGCCAC
>ERZ779892.3639-NODE-3639-length-10617-cov-27.230165_pt1 | contig 10617 bp, 10 predicted proteins | sample MGYA00511552_ERZ779892 | MGnify/ENA primary metagenome ERZ779892 (study PRJEB29588, sample SAMEA2154561) | human gut metagenome | biome: human gut; feature: human-associated habitat; material: faeces | place: Denmark | collected 2008/2010 ... | reverse complement strand
GGTCATGGGCGAAAATACTTTTTCCCTCTGCGCTGATTTCCTTTGCACGGACAGAATGGGGGATCTCTGTGCCGAATACTTTGATCTTGCTGCCATAGGTCTCCCGCAGGAGCGCGGAGATCTCTTTGGCAAAGTTGGTTCGGCTGTCCACCATCGTCAGCAGGATACCGTCTATCTGGAGCTTGGGGTTGATCTGCCGCTTTACCTTGTTTACCGTGGAGAGCAGCTGTTCCAGCCCTTTGGCGGGCAGATACTCCGCCTGAACGGGAATTATGATCCTGTTTGCAGCGGCCAGCGCATTGACTGTGAGCATCCCTAGGGAGGGCTGGCAGTCGATGAGGATATGGGAGTATTGTCCCTTCAGCGTATCCAGATATTGCCGCAAGATAGTCTCACGGCTCATGGCATTTACCAGAGATACCTCCATACCTGATAACTGGATGTCCGCAGGCATCAGGTCTACGCCCTCTGGGTGGTGCAGGATACCCTCGCCGGGACGAAGCGGCTCATCCATCAGGATACGACCCATAGCGTCCGACAGCGTAAAGGGCAGCTTGTCCGGTTGGGGATTGCCCAGGCTGATCGTCAGGCTTCCTTGCGGGTCTCCGTCAATCAGCAGGACTTTCTTTCCGGCCTGCGCCAAACCGATTCCAAGATTGGCACAGGTGGTGGTTTTGCCAACGCCGCCCTTCTGGTTGGCAATGGCAATGATTTGCGTGTTCATTGACTTCACCTCATTTCTAATTGTTTCTGTTGCTTCTGGAAATAGAAAAAGCCGCCACTCCAAAATAAAAAGTGAAGTGACGGCTCTTTCTATCGCCGGAATACGAGTTCCTGAAATGAAAAAAGCACCCAGTCATTTTATACTGAGTGCTGTATCAAATTCATATTCAATTATTCAAATTAGGTCAAACTATGTCAAACTGCCACAGACCAAAACGAGGGAACAAAGGGCTGAAAAGCGACCCCAAAACACCCCCAAAAATCGGCTCTCGGTTAACCACTTTGGGCACCACTTGACCCTCTTTTTGCCCTCTTTTTGGCCGGTTAACCACTTGCGGACCACTAAAAATTGAGTGAAAACGGTTCTCGTTTTTCCAAATTTGGTCAAACTATATCAGCCCGTTTAGATATAGTAAAACCCCGGAAAACCTTGATTTTCCGGGGTTTTTGAACCATTTTGATACGGTCTGAACAGCAGATTATCTCTTGCTGAACTGCGGAGCGCGACGAGCTGCTTTGAGACCGTACTTCTTTCTTTCGGTCATTCTCGGGTCTCTGGTCAGGAAGCCTGCCTTCTTGAGTGCGGGGCGAAGCTCTGCATCATACTGAAGGAGTGCTCTGGAAATACCGTGGCGGATAGCACCTGCCTGGCCGGTCACGCCACCGCCGTTGACGCGGCAGATGACATCGAGCTTTTCGCTGGTGCCTGTAAGAGCGAGAGGCTGGCGGACGATGAGCTTGAGGGTCTCAAGGCCGAAATAATTGTCAATCTCTCTGTCGTTGATGATGATCTTGCCGGTGCCGGCATAAAGACGGACTCTGGCGACTGATTTCTTTCTGCGGCCTGTGCCGTAGAAGTAAGGAACTGAATCGTACATTATTTATTGCCTCCCTTCATTAAAGAGCCCACTCTTCGGGCTTCTGTGCTTCGTGCTTGTGCTCAGCGCCTCTGTAAACGCGGAGTCTGGTCAGAGCGGTGCGGCCCAGAGTAGAATCGGGCAGCATACCCTTAACTGCAAGCTCGACAGCGAACTCGGGCTTTGTCTTCATGAGGGTGCTGTACTTGACCTCTTTCATGTTGCCGATATAGCCGGTGTGATGATAATACATCTTCTGGTTGAGCTTGTTGCCGGTGAGGACAGCCTTCTCAGCGTTGATGATGATTACATGATCGCCGCAGTCGGCGTGAGGAGCGAATGTGGGCTTATGCTTGCCGCGAAGAAGGACGGCAGCCTGAACTGCCACCTTGCCGAGAGGCTTACCGGCAGCATCGATGACATACCACTTACGGGTTATGTCGCCCGCTTTGGGCATATAAGTTGACATACTTGTTACCTCCGATTTCTTAATGCTACGATATATTACCACATCGCTCTATGCTTGTCAAGCACTTTTTCTTTAAATTTTAATTTATGTTTTGCTATCTCCGTTTTTCTCAAGTTTTCTCGTTTTTTCATACCATTTGCTCGCTTATGATTTACGAAAAAATTTTGCCGATAGCGCGATAAAATCGACAATCTGCCGCTCAAATTGACTTTATCCCCGGCATAGTATATAATAAATGTATTATATAAGCACACGGAGGCAGACATGAAAAAAGAAGAGATAAAGCGCATGAACGATCTCTATCACCTGTCGCAGGAGAGGGATCTGAGCGAAGAAGAATTCGCCGAATGGGAGGGTCTCAAAAAGCAGTATGTCGCCGATTTCAAGGCGAGCCTTACAGCCCAGCTCGACAATACATATATAATAGACGACAAAGGCAACAAGCGCAAGCTCGAAAAGAAGTCGGGCGACAAGTAATCTGCGCGGACACAAAAACGAAAGAGTGATATTATGTTTTGCAGAAATTGCGGAAAACAGCTCGAAGACGGATTCAAGGTCTGCCCATATTGCGGCGAACCGGTGAGCCTCGCGGAGAGCGACGCCAGACGCGCGGCACAGGAGCAGACCGCCGCAGAAGATACTCAGCCCGTACATAATGATATTCCGAAAGAACCGGCTCCCCTGCCTGCTCCCGCACCTGTTCAGCCGAAAGCGAACAAGAAGCCCGAGCAGGAAAGCGAAAGCACCGGCGGATGGAAAGTTCTCGGATTTTTCCTCGGCTTCTTCGGTCCGCTGCTGTGGTTTCTGCCGTTCGTCAGCCTCGTGCTCTATCTAATATGGAAGAGCGACAAGCCGAAGGTCGCAAATGGTATCGGTCAGTTTACGCTGATAGGTCTCGCGGTCGGCGTGGGACTCGCAGTTATTATTGCGATAATCGTCGGAGTGCTGTTTGCGATAACCGCGTCGATGACTGTGTTTGAAATGATACGCAGCTTCTTCCACGGTTCGCTCAGCGGGATAAACGATCTCGTCAGAAGTCTCCCGTTCATCGACTGAGCAACATAAAAATATTGAAACCGCCCGTGTTTTTTCCTTCAGAAATTCGGGCGGTATTTTTTGCGCACTTTTGAATTTATTCATTGATATTCATTCAATATTCAGCAATTATTCATCGATTCATTTCCGCAAGCGGTAAAGCTTTCCTCCTTGCTAATGTGGATAACTATGTGGATAATGTGGATAACTTTTATGTTTTGATGACTATTCGGAATATATACGTAAAGTAAAAAACTTTACAGTTTGATTTTAATAACTATATGGAAATATTCTGCATAAGCCGCATATGCAGTGACAAAAAAATTAACCCGGTTGCAGGAAAACTTGCAGCCGGGTTTTATGCATAAAATTTTACGCGTGATTTTTGTCTATTTTGCCAATATCAGACGTTCGCGAGAGCCGCGTCAAGATCGGAGATTATGTCATCGACATTCTCTGTTCCGACGGAGAGTCTGACGAGATTTTCATAGACTCCGCAGTCGTCGAGCTCCTGCGCGGTGAGCTGGCGATGAGTTGTGCTCGCCGGGTGCAGGCAGCAGGTGCGGCTGTCCGCAACATGGGTGACTATCGCCGCGAGCTTGAGGCTGTCCATGAATCTGACCGCGTCCTCTCTGCCGCCTTTTATTCTCAGCGAAATGACGCCGCAGGTGCCGTTGGGCATATACTTCTGCGCAAGGTCATAGTATTCGTCGCCCTCGAGGCCGGGATAGCGGACGGACTCGATCTTCGGATGAGCATTCAGGAACCTTGCAACGGCGAGAGCGTTTGAGCAGTGGCGCGGCATACGCAGATGCAGAGTCTCGAGCCCGAGGTTGAGCAGGAATGCGTTCATCGGGGACTGAATTGAGCCAAGGTCGCGCATAAGCTGAGTCGTGCACTTTGTTATATATGCAGCCTTGCCGAACTGCTCGGTGTATACAACACCGTGGTACGACTCGTCGGGAGTTGTAAGTCCCGGGAACTTGTCGTTCTGAGTCCAGTCGAAGTTGCCGCTGTCAACTATAACTCCGCCTACGCTTGTCGCGTGGCCGTCCATATATTTTGTGGTCGAATGGGTAACTATATCCGCGCCAAACTCAAACGGGCGGCAGTTTATCGGGGTTGGGAAAGTGTTGTCGACTATCAGCGGCACGCCGTGGGAATGAGCCGCGCGCGCATACTTCTCAATATCGAGCACAACGAGCGAGGGATTAGATATAGTCTCGGCAAAAACGGCTTTTGTGTTATCTTTGAATGCCGCGTTGAGCTCCTCCTCCGTCGCATCGGGGCGAACGAAAGTGAAATCGATGCCGAGCTTTTTCATCGTGACGTTGAAAAGATTGAATGTTCCGCCGTATATCGCGGATGCGGCAACGACATGGTCGCCTGCGGAGCAGATATTGAAAACGGAGAAGAACGACGCCGCCTGGCCGGACGAAGTGAGCATCGCGCCGACGCCGCCCTCAAGGTCGGCTATCTTCGCGGCTACGCAATCGTTGGTCGGGTTCTGGAGACGGGTGTAGAAATATCCGGACTCCTGCAGATCGAAGAGCCTGCCCATCTGCTCGCTCGATTCGTATTTATATGTCGTGCTCTGGACTATCGGCACAACGCGCGGCTCGCCGTTTTTCGGAGTATAGCCGGACTGCACGCACTTTGTTTCTATATTAAAGCTCATTTTGTCTCCTCCTTTTTGTCAGTCTTTGAGAAAATGACCCATAAGGTCGAAGCCGGGATCAACAAAATTGCCGGTCTCGGATGCTGATTTTTCATTTATGCTCGCAACACCGCTGTCAAGCTCTTTGCCTTTACGGTAAATCAGATACGGCACGGGGTCTGAGGCGTGGGTGCGGGTCGATATCGGGGTCGGATGATCCGGCAGAACCATGACTTTATAATCGTCCTGAGTGTTGAGATAGTCAAGGATTATAGGCATTATACGGCTGTCAATAAGCTCGATTGCTTTGACTTTATTCTCGGGCTCGTTTCTGTGGCCGCACTCGTCGGGAGCCTCGACATGGATATAGACAAGGTCCTGGCCTTTACGCCATTCGTCGATTGCAGCGTTCGCTTTGCCCTCGAAATTCGTGTCGATATAGCCGGTTGCGCCCTCGACCTCGGGGGTGTTCATGCCGGCGCAGATGCCGATGCCCTTGAGCAGGTCAACTGCCGAGACGATGCTGCCTTTCACGCCGAACTTCTCTTCAAAGGACGGCAGAGCAGGACGGCTTCCCTCGCCCCAGAGCCAGATAGAATTTGCGGGGAGCTTGCCCTCGGCGATTCTCTTCTTGTTCACGGGGTGATCTTTAAGAAGATCGTAGCTCTCGCGCATCATGGCAATGAGCTTTTCGGCGTTTGGAGAAGTCGAAAGATATTCGCCGATAACTCTGCCGGAGATATCATGCGGAGGAGTCATCTTGCCGAGATTCGTCGTGCCGTTATGTACGATAAGGCAATGGCGATAAGCCACGCCGCTGTAAAAATCAAATTCGCTGCTGCCGAAATGCTCCTGCACGGTTTTAATTATCTGCGCCGCCTCTTCGGTCGAGATATCGCCGCCGGAGTAGTCGAGCATGGTCTTTGCGTCGTAATCCGCCTCGTCGCTCAAGGTGACAAGGTTGCAGCGCAGAGCGATATCCGTTTCGCTCATCTTGACTCCGATGCTGACCGCCTCAAGGGGCGAGCGACCGGTGTAGCACTTCTTCGGATCGAATCCGAGCACGCTCATATTTGCAACATCGCTGCCGGGTTTGAGTCCCGCGGCAACGGTTCTGACAAGTCCGACTTCACCCTTCGACGCGAGCGCATCGATATTGGGCTTCTTTGCAACTTCCATCGGCGTCTTGCCGCCGAGAGCCTCAACGGGATAATCCGCCATGCCGTCGCAGAGAACTACAGCATATTTCATATATCTTCACCCTTTCAGAGAATTTATGCACAAACGATGCATATCGGGCGCGGCAAGTTCGGTTAGCATATGCATACTTGCCCGCCGCTGATTTAATTATATCATAAAGTATCAGCGCATTAAAGCAAAAATTAAGAGAGAATATACATATATACTATATAAAAAAGAGTGCAAAATGACGAAAAATTATTTGTCAAAATGCGCTTGCAGCATATAATTGAGCGAGGCACAATGATATAATCGATTTGGAAGAAATATTCAAAAGGAGGATACATATGACGAGAAAATTATTCGCGCTTTTGCTCGCGTGCCTGCTCATTCTTATAAGCTTCACGGCATGCGGCACAAAAACGCCCGAGCCCGGCACGACCGCGGCAGAAGACATATCCGCCGCAGAAACCGAAGCCAACGCGCAGACGAGTGCAGAAGAGACGAACTCCGAAGCGGTATCCGAATCCGCAGAGGAGAGCACTGCTCAGAGCGCACAGAAACCGACGGCAGACAAGCCGGCATCGAAGCCCGCAACAACTGCAAAATCGAATAATTCCGGCTCAGCTTCAAAAGGCAAGCTTGAAGTCAGCGCAGGAAGCGTCAAAAGCATCGCCGGCGCAAAAGTGCTCAGGGCGTGGAAGCTCAATTCAAACGGAGTGAATATAGAAATCCACCGAATAGCCTATGGGCCGCAGATAACTCAGGCTTTCAAAAAAGCGAACGCTGACGGCGCTATCGACTACGACAAGACAGTTACTTATCAGCCGGTAGTCAATATAGCGATAATCACCTGCTCGCCCGAGCACATCGGCGTTGCATCGAGCCAACAGCTCCTTGGCACGAATGTCGGCAGGGTTGAGGATATGGGCAGAAAGAGCGGCGCGCTCATAGCAATAAACGGCGAGGCAGGCTCAACATATAAAAAAGGCGCTCCGACAATTCGCAGCGGCTCGGTAGTTTCGGCCGACGGCAGCGGGCAAAAGCGACTGTTGATCTACAGAAACGGCACAAGGAAAGTCGAAACGCTCACAAACGAAAACTGCAAATCGTACATCTCGCAGGGCGTTTACAATTCCCTGCGCTATCAGTGGCAGGTCATAGCAAACGGCAAGGCGACCAACGAGCACGACACTTATTATCACAACCGCACGGTGTTCGCGCAGATATCGGAGAACAAGTATATCATGGCTGTCGGCGAATTCATGCCGCTCGACAATATGATGAAAGTTCTCATTGCATACGGAGCGAGAAACGCATTCCTGTTAAACGGGGGCAACTGCTCGTCGATGTATGTCAAGGGCATCGGCAACACGACCGGCACAAAAGCGACTCAACTCAAGAATCTCAACAAGCCGTGCGTTATCGAGAGCGAATTTTTCGCGGCAAACGGTATGCTCGGGCTCAACTCCGCCGGGAAGCAGAAGCTGGGCGGACCTTGCAACGAGCTCGACATAGTATATGTAAAATAAAGCAGAAGGGGTGAGACGATGAAAAAGGCTTTCAGAGCGGCTGCAATTGCGGCAATTCTGCTGTTTGCGCTGACATTTATCGGGAGCGCAAAAATCAAAAGCACATCGGCTCACCTGCTGTTTTCTTCGTCCGTCAGCGTCGGTGGCAATGAATCGCGGGAAGTCACGCTCAAGAGCGGCGACAGAATAGCCATCGGCTCATATCTCGGCGAGCCTATTATATGGAGAGTCATCGAAACTGGCGACAAAACTCTGCTCATGAGCGAAAAAGTGCTGTGCTTCAGGGCGCTCGACCCGTCCGAGGACGGCATCGGCAGTTCCGATTATCTCGCCTCTCCCCTGCGCGCATGGCTCAATTCGGAGAGCGGATTTTTAAGTCCGGAGAATTTTTCAGAGTTTGACCTTTCGCTCATATCTCCCGACCGAAACGGCGATTTGATATTCCTGCCGTTAAAAGATATGCTCAAAAATATAAGCACCGCCGACCGCCGCAGAAGCCCGACCGAGCAGTGCATCAAAAATGATACTTCGCGCTATTTAACTCTGCGCAAATACTGCTGGTATTGGACAAGCTCCCCGGTTTCGACAAATCAGAGCAGCGTTACGGCGGTCACCACGACCGGCGGATTCTATAAAACGCTCGCGGCGGACGAGCTGTGCGGCGTATGCCCGGCAATGTATCTTCGCAGCGGTATTCTCGTTCTTTGCGGAAGCGGAACCGCCGAAAATCCGTATGCGTTGGCGGGAGGTGGTGAAAGATGAGAGAAAAGCTGAAAGAATTTCAAAACTCTCCGCACTCGATAATCGCCGCATTCTCCGCCGCCGTGCTGTTTTTCTGCACGGTGTTCACGCGGCTGATCCTCAAAACCGACGACGGTCACTTTCTCGGCATACTCCACCGAAACGGATTCACGGTAACAAGCTGGCTGCACGAACGGTACACGACCGTGTCCGGGCGGATAGTCGGCGAATGGCTGATGATAAATTTTCTGCGTCTGCCGCTCATTTTCTGGAAGCTGTTCATCGCCGCGCTGATTATATATATAATGTATTTTCTCTGCCACCTGTCGGACTTTTTCGGCGAAAAGACAGATATAAGACAGAGATATATCTTCGCCTGCTCGGTGCCGTTGGCAGTATTCCTGCCATGCCTCAACCCGTCGGTGTTTTGGTTTGCGGGTTCGTTCACATTCCTCGTTCCGTTCGCCGCCTTGCTTATCGCGGTAACTCCGCTCACATTCGAGGTGTTCGGCGGGCGCGTGAATCCCATGGCATATGTCGCCGCCGCGATTGCTTCTGTCGTCGCGGCATCTCAGGAGCAGTCATGTGCCGCAGTGCTCGCGCTGCAGGTGATTCTGCTGATTTTTTCGGCATATCAACACAGGCTCAGATTCCGTCAATTCATTCCGCTCCTACCGAGCGCGGTTTCCGCCGCTGTTCTGGTTTTCTCGCCCGGGCTTCGCGGGCGCGGAGCGATGGAAGCAGCGTCGGGTTTTGAAAGATTCTCTAAAATGAATATATTTGAAAGACTGCTCTGCGGATTTTCAAATTATTTTGCATTTTCATTTTTCTTCTCGCTGATAACAGCAGCTGTTTTTCTCGTTCTGCTCGGCGCATCGGTATATGAAGCGTTCGGCGGCTCGCGGAAAATAAAGAAAATTACATCAATCTTTTCAATATTCGCCTCGGTGCTGTGCGTCGGAGTCAACGCCGCATATATTATTATCCGCCGCACCACCCCGGACAAGGGCTTTGAAAAGATGTTCAAGAGCGGCAATTATCTTCCGCTCGAACTCGCGGTTATCGCGCTCTGTTTTGTCTTTCTCTTTAGTATTTTCATTCTTATAGCGGCGCTCATCAAAAAGAACAAAAAGCTCGGTTTCACCGTCGGCGTGCTGTTCAGCGCCGCTGTCTGCTGCGCTGCAGTGCTCGGATTCTCTTCGTCCGTCTACGCCTCCGGTCAGCGCGTGTTTTACTACACCGAGATGTTCACGCTCATCGCCTGCGCAGCGATGTATTCTTCACTTTCCGATAGCAAAGCGAAAAAATTCGCGGGATATGCAGTCCCGACAGCCGCATTTATTTTCTATATTATCAATTGTTTCACCTACACATTCCTTGAGATACCCATAATGGGCTAAAATAAATTGTAAAGCGATTTGCTTTACAATTTACACGCTTATTTTTTAGCGCAAAAATCAAAGCTCCCGTGCGACTTTCCCGATATATCAACACATTCGGGGACGCATGGGAGCTTTTGTTTTTTTATTTATAAATCATGTAAAGCTTAACAGCTTGTCATCAATGACCGTGCGGAACGACATCGAGTTTATCATGTTCCTCGCCGAGATCGGCGCGCAGTAGCGCAAAGAACACTATCGCGAGCAATATTTCGGCGCATCAGATGGTCTTGCCGCCGAGATAGCCGCAGAGAAAAGTTGAAGCGACCGCGCCCACGACAAACGAGCCTATCATCAGCAGATGCGCGAACATCTTGCCGCGCGCCCCTTTATTTCCGCTGCGAAGCCACTTGACGAGGTTCGAGCCGACCTGGCGGACATGGTTGGTGCAGAAGGTAGTCGCCATCGGAATCTTTTTCGCCTGGCGGAATGTATTGAACTGCATCGAAGCGATAAAATTCACAGCCACCTGGCAGATCTGCGGCGGCGCATCGTCCGGGACGAAGCCGAGCGCAAATATCCACGCCATTTCAAACGCCACGAACGCCGTGTCCCAGCGGACTATCTTGCGGCGGTTTATATGCTTGGGCAGGAATTCCGAAATGACCGTGCCGAGCAGATAAGCCGAAGCGGGCAGGAGATAATACAGCGCCTTGCGCCAGTTCCCGCGCCCGAGCTGAACCGCCATGAGCACGAAATTCGCCGTCTGCGCGTTGCAGAACACGCCGCCCTTTTGAACATAAGTATATGCGCCGAAAAATCCGCCGACCGCTATCATGACGGCAAAAATCCAGAGCTTTTCGCATTCGAGAAGCTCTTCCTCTTTTTTGAGAGCCTTTTCTTTCATCGTTCACCACACCGTTTCTTTTCTACAACGCATAAGTTTATCACTGCTCCCCGTCTCTGTCAAGGAACGGGAAATAGCCGCAGTGTAGATTTGTCAATGATGTGAGACTAAAAAATAAGAGTCAAAGCAAAGAGTTCA
>ERZ779892.3636-NODE-3636-length-10623-cov-5.218490_pt1 | contig 10623 bp, 10 predicted proteins | sample MGYA00511552_ERZ779892 | MGnify/ENA primary metagenome ERZ779892 (study PRJEB29588, sample SAMEA2154561) | human gut metagenome | biome: human gut; feature: human-associated habitat; material: faeces | place: Denmark | collected 2008/2010 ... | reverse complement strand
GTCAGACCCCGGGCAAACTTTCACCTGTGAGAAGTGTCAAGGTTTTCTAATCACCACATGAATATAAATTGACAAAAATGACTATAATGACTACAATGATTATAATGGTGATTAGGAAAACTACAGGAGGTGCCTTATGACATTTATTGAGAGCGAAACTATCGAACTCAAGTCTTCGGTTGTTGCAGACCTTTGCAAAGAGGTGATTGCCTTTGCTAACACAAGAGGCGGCACTCTTTACATTGGTGTTGAGGACAATGGTACGGTGATTGGTGTGGATAGTGCCGACCGTGTTACCTTGCAAATAAATAATATGGTTCGGGATTCCATCAAACCTGATATTACGATGTTTGTCCACTACGAGACACAGGTGATAAATGATAAACAAATTATCGCCGTGACCGTCCAGGAGGGTACAGACCGTCCCTATTATCTGGGCAGTAAGGGATTAAAGCCCAGCGGCGTGTATGTCCGCAATGGTACATCTACAGATCCTGCCTCTGATACCGCCATTCGAAAAATGATTAAAGAAACCGATGGCGACAGTTTTGAAACCATGCGCTCTTTGGAGCAGAATTTGTCATTTCAGGCAGCTGAAGCACAGTTTGCCAAGAGGAAGGTTCCCTATGATGCTGCTAAGATGCAGACTTTGGGAATGGTTTCCTCGGACGACATTTACTCCAATGTAGCGTTGCTTCTGTCCGAACAATGTCCGAGTACCATCAAGGCTGCAACCTTTGCCGGTGTTGATCAGAGCGTATTCCAAGATAGACGTGAGTTTACCGGTTCGTTGTTTCAGCAGATGGAGGATTTGTATGCCTATCTCGATCTGCACAATCAAACCAAGGCCACATTTGAGGGACTATACCGAACTGATACCAAAGATTATCCAGAGGACGCGCTGAGAGAAACATTGATGAATTCTCTGGTGCATAGAGATTATTCTTTTAGTGCCAGCACCCTTGTCAGTATCTATGATGATCGAATCGAATTCGTATCCGTGGGCGGTCTGCCTGCCGGAATCACTTTGGATGACATTATGCTAGGACTTTCCGTTTGCAGAAATCCGAAATTAGCAGCTATCTTCTATCGCTTACAGCTGATTGAAGCTTACGGAACCGGTATGCCCAAAATCATGAAAGCATACGCAGGCACAGGGGTAGAACCTAAAATTGAAGTGACAAACAATGCTTTCAAAATTACACTCCCCAATAGAAATGCCGTTAAGGCAACTGATAGCGTGCCTAATGAACGTAAATCCAATGAAGAAAAGATTCTGGACTTGATTGCCCAAAACGGCTATGTAGTGCGTAGCGATGTGGATCAACTGTTGGATGTCAGCCAAACAACGGCCAGCCGTATTCTAAAACGCATGGTTACAGACGGCTTGATCTATCAGGACGGAAGCGGCAGAAAAACAAAATACAGAAAAGGTTAATCGTTTGCAACAACTGGCTTAAAACCCAGGGGGCTGACCCCGGTCAAAAACCATCCAAAGGTTTGTCCTCTTATAGAAAAAGTTCATTTGATTTCTGAACGGAACAGGCTTTCTTGATAGCTGATGCCACAACTGAAACCGTTACCTTGTTAAGGCTGCGTGCATGAACAGGGCAGATTGAGACACATCTCATACAGGAAATGCACTTGGATTTATCGGTGACCTTGCCATTATCCTTGGAAATCGCCTGAGCAGGACACTTCTCCGCGCACAGACCGCAATTTGTGCAATGAGAATCAGCAGAGGGAACAAATCCGCTGCTGGATTTTTTGTAAGGACGCTTGCCAGGAATGGCTGGAACTGTCAAGGAGCCGGATAGCGCTTTTTCAAAAATTTTGGTGCCGAATACAGAGAGTTGTTTGCAATCTTCTACATTGGGACGGCCTGCGGCATATTCGTGAATAATTGAATGTTCTGCAACGGCAGAAATGGCGGCAATCACCTGAAATCCAGCGGCATTTGCAGTATCCTCCATTTGAACAAGCGTACTCCCATAGGCGCGATTCCCATATACTGCCACAAGAACGCACTTCGCGCGATTTCCATTGATCTGAGCAAAACGATCAAGTGCCAGCTGTGGGGCTACATCACCAAAAGATGGCATGGCGACAAGCACCAGTGAACCGGATTCAATGAAGAACGATGCAAAATCTGTGGAGGTAGATGAAAGATCAATCGTCTGGACTCCCGGCCAGTTCTGAGTGATTGCAGCGGCGACTTTTTCGGTTCCGCCAGTGGGACTGAAAAGAATCTGATAGCACTTCATTATAAACACTCCTTTGTTGTAAAAAATAGAATTACAATATTAATATCAGTATAGCAGTCGTGAGGTGTCGTGTCAATATTTACAGCAGGAGGGTACTATGTTAATATGAAAGTGGAGGGCAAAGATTATGCATGTCAGTAACAAATGTTCGATTGCAATTCACTGTTTGATCTTTATCCATGAATATGGAACAGAGAATAAAGTGACGAGCGAACTGCTGTCGCTTTCTACCGGCTGTAATCCGGTGACAATCAGGGGTATTCTCAGTGCGCTGAAAAAAAGCGGTGTTCTGTATGTGAAGTCCGGTACTGGCGGTGCGACTCTTGCAGCAGAACCCGAAGAGATAACACTTTATCGGATTTGTACAGCAGTGGAACCGGATGCCATTGACAAAATGATCGGTATTCATTCGTCACCATCAGCGTTTTGTCCTGTGGGCAGGAAGATTCAGTCAGTGCTGGATGATACCTACGAAGAGTTGAAAACAGATGTGATTGCCAGCATGAAATCCATTACACTGGATAAGATTCTTGCCGATTATCATGATAAACAGCAGACAAATCAATGAAATATTTCCTTGAAGCCGGGATGGGAAGCGACAGTCCAAGCCCGGGGGCAGACCTCGGGCAAACTCAATCGATCCCGGTCAAACAAATTGAATAAGGATGAGCTGATAGACCGGTGGGGTAATGCCTTGTCGGTTTATTTTTTATGGAAGAATCCATGAAATTGTGATAGAGTATAATTTAGGTTTTGTATACTTTTGACATATGCTCACATGATATTTATATGAAGTCCGTTTTTATGGACACAATACTCAATCGGGACAGACCCCGGTCAAATTGAGATGTATTGAACTGATCGTCACATTGTTTGATGGTCTGTTCGACCGGGATTAATAGAAACATGAGATGTATTGAAATTATTTCAGAGTATGGGAGAGTAAGTTAACATATAATTATAACTAAAACTTCCCACACCGATGTGGTGTGTTGAACCTTGAAAATTCAATATTTCAGCCAATAAAAAAGGCATAAACCTGTTCCGTTTGGTATAATGGAATTGACTAGAAACCATCTTTACAAAGGAGATTTATGCCATGTCCAGTATACCACAAAACCATTCTGATGAAAAAGCCCTAATTGACTGCGTTCAGAGATTTTTTTCTAAACACCATGTCGGCAAGCTTCTTGCCAGATGTAATGGCATGAAAGAAAAAGGCGTTTCTCCGGTTTCTCTGTTTCGTTACAAACTCAGTAACATTTTTGTCGGAAGAAGTATGTATATGCAGCAACAGACCGGCTCTTTTAAGGAAGCATTTTCCAAGAACACGTTCTACCGTTTCCTTAATTCTGCAAAGACAAACTGGCTCCGTTTCACTTCTCTTCTTGCTGCAGATATCGTAAATCACGACATCAAAGGTCTGACGAATGACAGCAGAAAAAATGTCTTCATCATTGATGACAGTCTTTTTAACCGCACCAGCTGCAAGAAAACAGAACTGGGATCAAAAGTTTTTGACCACACGGATATGCGTTTCAAAAAAGGATTCCGAATGCTTACTTTAAGCTGGAGTGATGGAAATACATTGATTCCTGTAAACAGCTGTCTGCTGGCATCTGCAAAAACTACAAATATCATCGGTCCTGTAAAGGACTTTGATAACAGAACCCTTGCAGGAAAAAGACGCAAGCTTGCTCAGACAAAAGCTCCAGAAGCAATGATGGCTTTGCTGGACACTGCCCTCAGCGTGGGACTGAATGCTGACTATGTTCTGTTTGATTCCTGGTTTTCAAACCCGGTGCAGATCACAGCCATCCATTCAAAAGGCATGGATGTGATTGCTATGATCAAGAAGAGCAGCCGGATTAAATACTCATACGGTGGTAAACAGCTGAGTATCAAAGAAATCTATTCCAAGAACAAAAAGCGCCATGGCAGATCAAAATATCTGCTGTCTGTTGATGTTATGGTAGGAAAAGAAACTCCAATTCCGGCGAAAATCGTATGCGTAAGGAACAAATCGAACCGCAAGGATTGGCTTGCTTTTATCTGTACGGATACGACTCTTTCTGAGGAAGAAATCATCCGTGTTTATGGAAAACGTTGGCAGATTGAGGTTTTCTTCAAGACCTGCAAATCCATGCTGAACCTGATTGGAGAATGCCATAGCTTATCTTATGATGCGCTGACAGCCCATGTGGCCATTGTATTTACTAGATATATGTTGCTTGCAATGGAACAGCGCCAAAACGAAGATCAGAGAACTCTTGGTGAGTTATTCTTCTTTCTCATTGATGAAATGGCAGACATTACTTTCCGCAGGTCACTTTGCATCTTGATGGATGCCTTAATGGCAAGCCTTCAGGAAATCTTAAAGCTCAGCGATAAACAACTGACTGCTTTTACTGTTGATTTTGAGGCAAGATTGCCGGAATATCTGCGTAATGCACTTCATCCAGAGGTTGCAATAGCATAAAGCACTATTTTGTTAGCTGAAATATTGAATTTTCAAGGTGCGAAGCCCTGTTTAGGTGTGGGAAGTTTTAGTTAATTACTTAAATTTCCTCCTTTATTCTGTTTTGCGTGCCCGTGCACGCAAGCACACACAAGAGATTGTGATATAAAATCATGACACACTTTCCCTGTCGTTCTTTCACCATGCCTTTATCATAGATTTTAGACCATAAAAAATCAAGACCCCAATTTATTTTCAGAATTTTCACCAAAACCATGCCGTTTCCTCCGCACGCCTGCGTTTCCAATTTGTGCATTTTCCCATTTTTGTGCGCGGGCACGCAAACCATGCCGCGATTCGTTGACTTTCCATTTTCATCATGCTACGCTAAAAGCAGAGACAAAAGCGCCATTTCATGTGTAAAAAGGAGCTGCACAGCACCAGAAGGCATCGAAGATATGGTTTATGACAATAGAATGCACGCCCTGCGATCATTCTATTGTCATGAATAAAAAGAGGTAACTATGGCAACCATTCGGGAAATCGCAGAACTGGCGGGGGTGTCCCGCGGCACGGTCGACCGCGTGCTCAATCATCGCGGCTCCGTCAACGCAGCCACCGCCGCTCTGGTCAATGATATTGCAAAAAAACTGGACTACAAGCCAAACCGCGCCGGGATCGCCCTCGCCGCACAGCGAAAGATGGTCCGGATCGGCGTCGTTTTATTCGATACCGGAAATCCGTTTTTTGATGAAGTATGGAACAGCGTTCTTTCCAAAGAAGAAGAATTAAACAGCTACAACTGCTCCGTTCTCAAAAAAAAGACCGGGTTTTCTGCGCAGGAGCAGCTGCAGGCTATCGCCGAGCTGGAGGCAGAAGGTATTGATGGACTCGTGATCAGCCCTTTTAACGACACAGCCGTCGCGAACAAAATCGATCAGCTGCAGAATCGCCAGATTCCCGTCATCACCACCAACACGGATATCCGCAATTCCAGCCGTCTCGCTTTTGTCGGCAGCGACTTTTACCGCTGCGGGCAGACTGCTGCCGGTCTGATGAATCTCATGACCTCCGGGGAAGTGCGCGCCGGTATCGTCACCGGTTCCTCCCAGGTGCTCTGTCATACCGACCGAATTGCCGGTTTCTGCGACCGGATCTCTGCCTGCTATCCGCGTATCCGGGTCATCGCCGAGATTGAAAACAGCGATGATGATTTTGAAAGCTACGATAAAACAAGAGCGCTGCTGTCTGCACATCCAGACATCAACGCCCTCTACTTTACCGCTGCCGGTGTTTATGGAGGCTGCCGCGCGGTTCTTTCCCTAAACCGCACCGACATCCATATTCTTGCTTATGACAAAATTCCTGCTACAAAAGAGCTGATGGAGCAGCACATTATTTCTGCTGTGATCTGCCAGCAGCCTGCCATTCAGGGCTCAAAACCCATCCAGCTGCTGTTCGATTATCTGACTGCAGGTGAGGCACCTGACCGTGAATTTTATTATACCGCTGTGGACATTCGGATTTTGGAAAACCTGTAAACGCGCCGCCCTTTTAGTTTGCCGGCTGTATCACTTCACTCCAGTTCGTGATCCCGATGACGGATTTTGCAAACTCCGTATAGCTGTTGGAATTTACCTGATCGATATTTTTGTAAACCTCGTAAATATATTTATGCTGTCCGCCCTGAGTGGACAGTCCCAGTGCAAGTCCCTGTGCAATCTCTTCTCCCGCATCCGTCTGTCTGGACAAAAGGATCGCATTGATATAAGGATTGTTCTCTGCTGCATAGTAGGCATAGGCAAATGCCGCCGCCTGATTGATTTCTCCCTGGGAAGAAGAATATCCCAGCTCGCTCAGAATCACCGGGCGCACTTCGCCGTCCGCCGTCAGCATTTCTTCCTTCTGCAAAAAGTTCGTAATGACATTGATATTCTGCATTGTCACGATCGACGTATTTTCCGAATTGGTAATCAGCTTCTGAATCTTGCCGGACGAATTCCAGAACGTCGTATTCGTCAGCGGATACGCATAGGGGTGATCTGCAAGTCCCCAGTCGATATTTCCCTCGGTGGAAATCACCTGGTTCATCGAAACCAGCAGGTCACGCACGTCATAGCTGTTCTTCGACGACAGATCCCGATTCCACTGCTGATCCATCGAAACATAGACTCTCGCATTCGCGTTCATACTCTTGATGCTGTTGTAAAAAACGCGCACCGCGTTCGCGTATTCTCTTGCATAGGTATCCAGATCGACGTACTGCATATAATTCCAATCAGAACGGACGTTGACCTCGTTGCCGACAATCCAGTTCATGACAATCCCGTGGTCATTGTCCCGGTATCTCTGCGCCAGAAACGCGCCGACCGCTGCAAGCGTCTCCACGCCATCTGCTTCCGCCGCATTGAACGCATAATAATTAGCAGAGCCGCCCCGGGAAAGCGGATGGGTGAGCTCCGGATACGCGCTGCTCTTATTATTTAACAGAATCGCAGAAATCGTAATTCCCTTTGCCGTCAGCCTGGAAAAAATAGAATCATATTCCGCAATCCGCTGACCGTTAAACGCATAGGTTCTGCCGTCGTATGTATAATAAACCGTAGGGAACAAGCCGTTTGTCGTCTCCCCGAGAATATTTCCGACCGGAATATTGTACGCCGCATGGTTGACATGCAGCTCATCCAGCTCATCTACCCGAAGCGGATCTACTAAAATCCCTTTAATCGAAGAACGCTGCGGATATGCCGCCTGATAGGACGCAAGTACCTCCGGGTTTGTCATATAGCAGGGATCACAGAGCGGAACATACGCATCCTTTAATTTTACCGCTACGACGAATTTCGACATCAGCCTGGAATCCACCTGATTTTCGTTGACATTTGCCGTCAGGGAAAATTCCTTGTCCTTCGGCACGGACGCGATCGGCTCTGCCCCGGCATCCAGCTCGGTATCGTACATGTTCATTTTGAGCAGGTAAAAATTATCGTCGTCGCTCGCCGGCTTTTCCTCCACCGACGCCTTTACCGAAAAGGTTCCCGTCCCCTGCGCAATTTTGCAGGATTCCACTTTTACATAGCCGTCGATATTGTCCTCTGTCAGCTCGACAAGCATTTCGGTTTCCGTCTCTGTCTCCGTTTCTGTTTCCGTTTCGGGTTCCGTCTCCTGCGTCTCTTCTGTTTCTTCTATAGCAGCAGGAACTGTACTTTCCTCTTCCGTCGTCGATTCCTGCGTGTTTTCCGCAATCAGCTCTTCTGTTACCCTCGTCGAATGCACCGCCCAGAATACCCCTCCACCGATCGCGCCCGCCGCTACAAGCACCAGCGCAACATAAATCGCTGTCAGTTGTCTGACTGCTTTCGGATTTTTTCTTTTCCGGCTCCTCTTTTCTGCGTTCTGACTGTTCTGCCTCCCGTTTTTGTTTTCCTTCACAATACTCCTCTTTGCACCCATCCGGCTGCGGCCTGCTTTAACGGACTGAAACATGCGGCACCGAAAAAGTCGCGTCCTGCCATCGAAGCTGAGCCTTTCGCACAGCGCACATGCCATCCTTTTTTCCAAAAAACATCCGATTTATATCATAGCATCATCGAAATTACGATTGCAACAGATTTTTGGAACAAATAGCATACTTTACGCCATTTTTCCTGTATACAACTGCGAAGAACTGAATCTTTCGAAAGAATGTTTGAAAATAAATTGACTGAAAATGCAGAAGATATTATAATATAGTCAGACAATACAATACCAAGATCAAAAGGTCTATGCCCACATGAGCTTGCTCCTGTGTGGGCGAAAAATCTTATGCCTCGGAAATATCAGCGAGGTACAAAAGAAAAGAGGGTGAGCGTATGATGGAATCGATGATGATGATGGCAGCTGCAATTTTCCTTTTACTGGTGTTAGCAGACTTTTCACTGGCTGACACTCCGCAGGGCCGAATCAGCGGAAGGATGTATGCACGGTTCTTATCCGGCTGGCAAACCGTATGCGCCGCATTTTCCAAAAAGGGGACGCTCGAAAAGTTCGATAATCCGGCAATCTGTCTCTCCGATCCACAGATTGCATCCGGCGCTTCCGAGCCCCTCGCCGCTGTCGCAAAAGCAACCGCAAAGTATTCCTCTTACCAGTCGCGTCAGAAACACAGAAATACAGAATCGCTTCAGCGCAGACAATATAACCGGAAAATGATGGAAAATTAAATTGGATAAGGAATTGCCGCTCAGTCCGTAAATTCGAGGACTGAGCGGCATTTTTTTGACGTTAAGACAAACATTTTCTAAAAACATCCTGAAAACCAAATACACAGCTTCCAAATTTTCAGGAATCCGTTTGAAACAGTTCCCCATACCCAACCTGATACAGCTCTTTCAACGCATTCAGCTCGCTGATGCGGATGTTGTATTTGTTCTGCTCGATCTTTTTATAAATGTCAGTTGTCATGTACACGCCCCGCTCACAGAGAAGCGCCGCCACCTGTGACTGGCTGTAACCGGCGTCCTGCCGGAGTTTTCTGAGATTCTGACCGATTCCAATTGGCTCCTGCTTTAATTTCATCGGTCACCGCCTTTTTCCTGTTGCACAAAAAAGTCATCAAACGAGTCCACCTCATAGACCTGTTTGAAGGCAAGTAATACACTGATGCGAATATTATGATGTCCGGATTCCATCTGCGAAATAATTTCACGGCTCATGGAGATTCCCATCAGCTCCAGCTGTGCTGCAGCCCGTTCCTGTGAATATCCGGCACGTTTTCGCAAAATGCGCAGATTCTCCCCGATCGAGACATCCTGAGATAGTTTGGTAGACATAGATTGCGGCTCCCGTCTGAAATACTGGAATAAAACCGTTCCAATTTTTAGTTTACAAATTTTCCGACGGGATATTGGAACGAAAACATTCCAATTTTGCCATTCTATTTTTCTAAAAATAAATTTGAAATTTTTTTACGAAAAAGCTTGCCAAGCAGAAGAAACTGTGTTATTATAACTTTCGTCGCTGAGATACATCAGCGAGAGGAAAAATGCGACAGTAGTACAGTTGGTAGTACGCCACCTTGCCAAGGTGGAGGTCGCGGGTTCGAGTCCCGTCTGTCGCTCTGAATTGACTATTTGTAACGTCTTTTTTTGTGTTGATCAATTATGGGGGTGCGGATTTGTTACTGTGCAGAAAGGAGATTAAACTGTACTAATTTCCGAGCATGGGAAGAATCGGATTGAAATTATATGTAGCACTATGCTATACTAAAGTCTGTATAAACAAAGCTGCAGAATCTGCCGCTGGCAGAATATCTGTAGATACGAAAAGAGAGTGAACAAAAAACGAGGATGTGAGAAGATGAATCAGGAAAGAGTAGTAAAAGCAGGTCTTCTGGGACTTGGAACGGTCGGCAGCGGGGTGTATAAACTTGTGGAACGCCAGAAGGATGAAATGGCATTGAAAGCCGGTGCAGGTCTTGAAATTCAGAAGATACTGGTACATAACATGAATAAGAAGAGAGAGGGTGTAGACCAGTCTCTTTTAACCGATAAGTGGGAAGATATCATGAATGATGATGAGATAGAAATCGTAATCGAAGTGATGGGTGGTATCGAACCTGCAAGAACTATGATTCTGGAAGCACTGCATGCAGGAAAGAATGTCGTGACAGCGAACAAAGATCTGGTAGCGACACATGGACACGAACTTTTGGAGGCGGCAGAAGAAAGTGGAGTGGATTTCTTATTTGAGGCAGCTGTGGCAGGAGCAATCCCGATTATCCGTCCGCTGAAGCAGTGTCTGGCGGCGAATGAGATTCAGGAAGTTATCGGTATTGTCAATGGTACGACGAACTTTATTCTGACCAAGATGATCGAAGAAGGGATGGATTTTGACGATGCACTGGCACTGGCAACAGAGCTT
>ERZ779892.3630-NODE-3630-length-10639-cov-3.313964_pt1 | contig 10639 bp, 7 predicted proteins | sample MGYA00511552_ERZ779892 | MGnify/ENA primary metagenome ERZ779892 (study PRJEB29588, sample SAMEA2154561) | human gut metagenome | biome: human gut; feature: human-associated habitat; material: faeces | place: Denmark | collected 2008/2010 ... | reverse complement strand
CTGGTCTTTCATTTCCCTCGGCGTGGTTTCCTTGCCGAAGTATTTGCTCAGTTCCGCACCTGTCAAAATCACTTTGTCTACCTCCTTCTTATCCTCCATCATAATGCCGTCGATCACATCTCCGTTGAGAACGCCCTTCTGGTCAAGCTCTCTCATACGCTGGGCCTGCGAGAGAGAAGGGGCCGACTGCTGGCTTTCGATGGCAACGGCGATATACCGCTGGTTCTTGGGCTTGATATAGGCCAGCTCCACAGCCGGGGTAAACTTGATCTGCCCGGCATCCATCATTTTCTGCAAATCCGGCACAAGGTCGTTGAGCTTGATATACCGCTGCACCTGTTTGACGGTCATCTTGTTGCGTTCGGCCACGATCTCATTGGAGCGCCGCCCGGCGTCCTTCGGGTCAAGTTGGCCCGAAGTGTCCTCCCTGGCTCCTTGGTGCTTGATAGCCTCCAACTGCATTTTCAGGGCCTTGGCCCGTTCACTCGGCAGGATATTTTCACGCTGGTTGGTGTTGTCCTCCACCATCTGCGTGATAGCCTGCTCGTCCGTCAGGTTACGGACGATACAGGGCATATCCGTGAAGCCCGCAAGCTCGCTGGCCTTCTGACGGCGGTGGCCCGACACGATCTCATAGCCGCCGTCCTCACGGGGACGAACAATAGCGGGCTGGGTCACGCCCTTGTCCCGGACGCTGGACACCATAGCCTTCATTTCTTCGTCGTTGCGGACTTGGAAGGGGTGGTTCTTGAAGGCATGGAGCTCGGACAGCTTGATATAGACAATCTGTTCGTCCTTGGCCGGGCGGGGAGCCTCGGCGGGAGCCGCAGGCGTTTCAGAATGAACGGGAGCTTTTACTTCCGGCGCACCCTTGGCGGGCTTTGGAGCCTTGGGGGCTTTCTCGGCTTTCTTGGCGGAGGGAGCGGCTTTTTCCGTTTTTCCCGGCTGTGCGGGTTTCTGTACCGCCTTATCCTTCTTGCCGGGAGCTTCCTTCTGTGCAGGAGCGGCAGCCTTGTCCTTGTCGGCCTTGGGCGGTCGGCCCCGGCGTTTCGGTGCCTGTTCCTGCTCTTTGGACTTTTCCTGCTTCGGCCCGTCCTCCTTGGACGGTGAAGTGGGAGCCACCTTATCCGGGGGTTTTGCCTCCTGCTGGGTGGCAGCCTTTTCCGCCGCTTTCTTCTCGGCCATAATTTCAGAGAAGTTAAAGACGGACACGCTGGCGGCTTTCTGTTCCTTGGGAGCGTCAACGTCTTTCTCCGTCTGGGCGGGTGCCGCCTGCTCGGGAGCCGGGGCCTTATCCGGGGAAACCACTTCGGGGGCAGGCTGTTCCTGCTTGGGTGCCGGAGTTCCGCCGCCCGCCTCGGGCTGTACCGGGGCAGGACCAGCATCCGGCCCGGTTGCGTCAGTCACAATTTTCGATTTTTCATCGGCCATTCGCATTACCTCCTTCTTATTTGATGGCATGAAAAAAGGGCCTGACCGTTTTCAGTCAAGCCCCATAGATAGGGATACCTCCTTTCCCTGCCCATGAAAAAACCGCCCTGTGTCTCGATAGGGCGGTAAATTCAGTAGGTTGGCAGTCCATTTTTAGTTGTTTTTATATGTATCCCTTTGTAAACCGACGCAAGCCTTGCCGAAGCACAAGAGGAAATTCGTGCACTTGAAGAAACTCGTCCGGTTTCCGAAGCTGAAAAGAATGAAATCATTCGAAGAGCCTGTGCTAAGTTCTTAGGACTTGATGATAACACAAATAGCACAAGTATTAACAGAACCGAACAGATGTATACTGTTGAAGGTGGAATGGTCTTACATACTACGAAAAATCCTTATGGTCGTATTGTTTTACCCCATGGAACCTATACACAGGCAGAGATCATTTCCTTCATTATGGAATACGGTGATTCCATCATGATTCGTGGTGTTATGGATCTGATTGCAAACGGTTCTGCAACAGCCACCTTCCCTGATGGCAGTACTGTTACTATAACCACAGCAGAAGGGATTCAGAATATTATCAACGCCAACCAGGAACAGGCTATGCTGCAAGCTTGGGAGCCCTCTTTCTGGCAGCGGGCAGGAGTGGCGGTTGGTCAGGCACTTGATCAGGCTATAAAGGGGGATTATGCTGAAGAAACTACATTAGTTGGCACAGCGGCACAAATCGGCGTTAGCTTTATTCCTGTTGCTGACACGATAACAGATATTCGTGATCTTACTTATAGCGCACAGCAATTCTGGTATAAACCTTCTTTGGGGAATGCAGGATGGGTTGCGGTTGATCTTATTGGCTTTATTCCCGTTCTGGGATCATTAAAGCCCGTCTTTAAGCACGGAGATGAGTTTATTGACGCTACGGGTACCGTAATCAAAAACGTTGACAATTTGGTCGATGCATCCGGAAACGCCATAAGCAAAGCTGATGATGTGATCGATGTTGTTACCGATTTGGGAAAGCGTGCTGATGAGGTTTCTGATATTGCAAAACAGGGAGACAACCTGACAGACTCAGTGGAAGCCATAATTAAACATGGTGACGATGTAGATACTCTATCGGGGACTTGGAAAAAAGTAGACGAATATATGAGTGATTCAGCAAGGCGCTATCAAACTTATGTAACTGGCCGCGAAGGTGAAGTATGGGTGCAAAACGGGGTGCGATTCGATGGCATGAGAGATGGCGTGTTGTTAGAAGCAAAAGACCATTATTCTCAATTTATTGATGTGAACACAGGGGAGTTTTATGATTGGTTTGGAGGGCAGTCATCATTACTTGATGAAGCAAGTCGTCAAATTGCTGCCAGCGAAGGTGCTCTAATAGAATGGCATTTTTCAGAAGAACGTACATTACATGCTTTTGAACAGTTGTTTTCTTCTCAAAACATCGAAGGAATTTCTCTTGTATTTGATCCGATAAAATAATAAAAATATAGGAGGCGTAAGTAATTTGGAACGATTGACTCTCTTGATGTGGAGGAAACCCTCCCTTGAAAAAAAACATAATGCAACAGATGTTGCTTCAGAGATGCTAAACATAATTGAAATAACTCGAGAATGCATTCCTGAATTCTCAACGTTTTATATCCCCGCTTCCAAAAAAAACGGAGTAAAAGAAGCAGTTCTATCAAAAGAATGCATTGAATCTTTATTACATAAGTCCGAGCATAACACTGTACTTATAGATAAAACAGGCTATACTCTGAGTCTTTTTACTTCTTTGGATTCATTATGTTCATGCTCGTTTTTATTGCACATCGGTTCAGGACACACGCGGCTTACAGACAGTGTTCTTATAAAATTTCCATTATGCTGGAATTGGCAAAATAGTGATGTAATTACTCGGATTGAAAAGCTTTTTATGGAGTTAGTCAAATTATTTTGTCCATATTGGGGATGCGTTGCAAATCTTGGATTGACCAATGAAAAAAAATATGTTGTTGATGAAATGCCAACCACATTGCATTGGCTTAACTTTTTTTCAGAATCAGCCCTAAAAAAGATTGGCCCTAAAAAATTACAGGCTATTCATTCCATACCAAATTGTAGAATAATCGATAGTAATATAATAAAAACAAGCAGCTATCCTACAACTACAGTAGAAGAAAATGCCTCTCATAACTTAGCAAGGCTCAATAGCATCTTGCTCAGATAAGCAATATCAAGATCAGAAGATTTATACCTATGATGTAGCAAGCCAGAGGATTGAAACCTCGTCGAGCACCTTGACAACGGTATACGGCTACGACAGCGTAGGCAATCTGCTCACGCAGGCGACCAGCGGCGCGAGCGAGATTGCGTTCAGCTACAGCTACAACAAGAACGGCTACATCACGGGAGAGGTGCGCACAGAGGGCGGCAAGACCACGGAGAGCACCTATGCCTATGACGCGCTGGGGCAGCTGACCAGCTTCCTGCAAAGCACGGGCTACGAGGAGCAGTATGCCTACGACAAGGCCGGAAACATGACCGAAAAGGTGCTGACCGGCACGGACGGCATAGAAACTGCGTTGAAGATGAGCTACAACAAGGGTAACCAGCTGACGACCATGGTCAACGGGAAAGATAAGATTGCTTATACCTACGACAAGAATGGCAGCATGGTTACGAAGGTGCTGACCAGTCAGGCTTATGGCAAGCTGACGGACGCCTACGCCTACAACGCCCTTGACCAGCTTACGGAATATGTAGGTTACGACGGCTACCAACAGGAATTCACCTACGACGCCAACGGCATGCGGCTTAGCAAGAGCGAGGTCGGCAACGGAAACCGCTCTACGCTGGAAGAATTGCTTCGCGGGAACATTGCAGGGCTGCCGGAGATCGTGGAGCCTGCACAGAGCCAGACCAACGCGAACGGAGCGGACGCGCCTACCGAGCTGGAATGGGCCACGACGGAATACCTGTACGATCTCACGCAGGAATACTACCAGGTGATTTCCGAAACAACAACATCCGCCAGCGGGACTTCCGCCACGACGGCCTATGCCTACGGCCTGGAGCGCATTGCGGCGTACAATGAAAACGGCGTAACCCGCTATGTCTACGACGGCCGCGGGTCGGTTGTCCAGACCATCTCTGCTCCTGTTGCGGGTGCAGCGGTATCCTCCGCTTTGCCGGATATCAGCGTAAAGGTGCAGTCCTTCGCCTACACTGCCTTTGGCGAGCAGATGGGCGGCGTGAAGGTCAGCGGATTCACCTACAATGCCGAAGCCTATGACGCAGCCACCGGCATGCTGAATCTGCGCGCAAGGCAGTATGAGCCGGCATTGAACAGGTTCAGCCAGAAGGATATTTATCCTCCCAACCTGCTCATCACCTATTCCTTCAATGCATATCTGTTCACTTTTAATAGTCCGATTAGCTTTGTCGATGCGGACGGATTACAGGCAAGCAGCCTGAGCAAGGTGTTGTCTTCTATTGGCAACACCGTGCAAAAAGTGGTTGGCGTTGTTGGAGGCGGAATTAAGAAAGTAGTTACTGCTATTGTGGGCGAAAAGGTAGTCAACACAGTTGTCTCCATCGTGAAGAGTGCGGCGAAAACTGTTTCCCGCGTTGTACAAAATGTAGCCATCGCCGCAGCTTCTTGGACAAGTAATGATCCCAAAACCATTGAGATCATTAAGGCTGCGCAGGAGGAGATCAACGCGCTTGATCAATCCGACCCGGAATATGTAAAAAAGGCCACCGCTATTTTCATCGCCGCATGTGAACTGGCTGCCTCGCATGTTAAAGAGCAAGCGGCCAGACAGAAAGAACATGAAGAATTTATGTTTAACATGTATGGCTTTGAAAAAGAGGAAGTCCGTATCATGGACAAGATTCGGGTTGGGCTCAAGGCATTTGATCCAGGGCTTACCGACGATGAGATTGACTGGGTTTATACAAGAGCTATTGGGCGCCTGGTTTACGGGGACAGTAACGACAGCTTTAAAGAATGGGCTGATATGATGATGTGGGATGGTACTGTTACAACTGAGCTAATTCCAGAGGAACAGCTTTTTACTAAAGTTATCGGACTTTCCCAGCAGGAGTATAAACTGCTACGCTATAAGGTGCGTGTTCAAAATCAGATTCTTGGACAACCTGAAGAAATGACACTTGCACAAATTTTATCCGAGCCCAATAGGTTATTTAGTTATAAATCTTCGATGGAAGATGCGTTAGGTAAAAAACTTTCGGATAAGGAATTCATAGTATTATGGAGCAATCAATATGAAGCCATGTCCGTCGCGAGTGATTATGCACATTACAATATAACAAAAGCGGCCATATTTGCATCTGACTATCCTCCATCTTTTTGGGATTTTATAGAATGGATAAAACGTAAAGCTGCCAATAGCTATACGGGAGGAAGCGATGCAACACGTGAAGATATGGCAGGATGGTTGGGCGATGCAACTATTCGCACCAATAATGGGAAAGTAGCCTTTTCACCAGATGATTATATGGCTGATCTTGATGCGGATAATGTGATGAACATTATGAAAACACAGAATATCTCGCATAGTGAGGCAGAAGCAATATACTTTAAAAGGTTGGAAAATGGCGAGACACGTGCGGAGATTTTCCTGTCGCATACGTCACTTGACTTTGTAATATCAGAGGTATTGAGTCGGCTAAATATTAATTCTCTAGAAGAATTGAAAACGATCGAGCCCGAAGCGTATGCATTTATAGTTAGTTTGGAACACGGGTCAAACGAATTGGAGGTTGTTCCATGAAACGGGGATTGAAGAAGATATTAATCATCATACTAATACTTATTCTGACTATTGGAACGTTCAATTGCGCTAAAAAAGTTTTGATGAGAAACATTTTTGATGAAATGTATTTTGGCACAAAAGATATTTGGGGAGGGCACCTTACTTCAACGTCATGGAATAATATGAGCGGATTAGCAAAGATGAATGATTCATCAAAATATGAAATACCTAACATTATAAGAATTTATTTTAGTAAGCTCTATTTAACAGAAAACGAAAATTTTTCGGTTTTGTGGCGAATGGATATAAAGCGATTGCAATTTATATATGCAGTATACTTTCAAAAATCAGAAGAGATCAACGAGATTATTTTAGACATATACTATTCACCCTGTCAAAAGCGATTGGAAGTCCATCCGTTGCGCGTTGCCAGTAACAATAATATATACGGAGACACCTCTCACGAAGCAGTGGATGGATTTTTTGAGAAGTATGGAATCTCAGAGGCAGCTTTCTATGCGCGTGTAACAGAAGTATTTAAAATGGCACTAATTGAAAATTGGCGTACAGGAAATCCCACTACATTATTTCAAGATACTTTGGGCGAATTTGAGACTGTATACAAAGAAGTAGAAAATTGATCTTGAACAGGAAACGTGACCCGGAAGCATGGTTGAAAAGGCGCTATCCAGCCAGAGCTACGGCAAGCTGACGGATCGCTATGCGCATGACGCGCTCGATCAGCTTACCTCCTACGTCGGGTATGACGGATATCAGCAGCAGTTTACCTACGATGCAAACGGTATGCGCCTGAGCAAAAAGGAAACGGGTGACACATCCCGCTCCACGTTGGAAGAACTGCTTCGCGGGAATATTGCCGGACTGCCGGAAATCGTTGTCCAGCAGGCGCAGGACGACGCGGCGGACGTGCCGGAAGAACTGGCGTGGGCGACGACGGATTATCTGTACGATATCACGCAGGAATACTATCAGGTGATCTCCGAAACCCGGACGGAAACGAACGGTCATACGGCGACAACCGCTTATGCCTACGGCTTGGAACGCATTGCGGCGTATACGGCAGACGGCAAGACCAGCTATGTCTATGACGGACGCGGTTCGGTTGTGCAGACGGTGACTGCGCCTGTTGCGGGCGAAAAGGTATCCTCCGCCCTGCCGGATGTTGCTGTGAAGGTGCAATCCTTCTTGTATACTGCTTTCGGTGAGCAGATGGGCGCGCAGAAGGTGAGCGGCTTTTCCTATAACGCCGAAGCCTACGATGCAGCGACGGGCATGATTAACCTGAGAGCCAGACAGTATGAGCCTGCATTGGGTAGATTTGAGCAAAAAGATATTGTTAGAGGTACTGCAGGATATCCCATATTGCTTAATCGTTATTTGTACTGTCGAAACAATGGTGTGAATTATATTGATCCGACAGGAGAATCTATACTTGGAGCATTGATAGGCCCTAAAGTAATTAAGGATACGTTACTAGGTGTTGGTTTGATTATTTCAGGTATAAGTGCAGGAATACGGACAATAAAGAATTTTTATAAAGCATATAATTCGCCAACTGCGAAATTAAGAAGGCAAGAAGAGAAGAAACGACGGGAAATTGAATGGAAACAAGAACGGGATCATATTCTTACTTCGAATTCACTTTGCGGGCCTGCACCTGCAACCATTCCACAGAATACTCCGACTCCCGATACGCAACCTAAAAAAACTTCAAATAAATCTCAGACAGAAGAACAGCAAGAATTCGAGCTTAATGAGTCAGGATATTTTGGAGAAGTAGGACAAAGTGGAAATAGTAAAGTAAGGAATATATCAGGAGGAGATGAGGCAGCTAAACGTTTCTTTGAAGAAAAAACAAAAGGATATGTAGATGAACAAGAAATAGAAAATGGAAAAGTTCGAACCCTTGAAGATGGAACTAAGATAACCTATAGATCAAAATCGCATTCTGATGGAACACCTGCTATTGATATAAATAAGGGGAACACTTATAAACGACAGAAAATACATTTTGTTCCATAATAGGAGGGAAATATGTTGTATACCATAACAAAAAAGATGACAAAAAAGGAAATAAAGATATTTGAAAATATAATTGGGGAAAAAATTAAAAGAATATTTGTTCGAGGAATGCCAAAACAATTGACCATCGTAGATGGAATGGATCTGTTTGAAGTTATACTCGAAATGGAAAATGAAAAAATAAAGATTTGTTGTCGTTCAAGTGTAGAAATTGATGGTGATGAATATGTTCAATTTGAAGTAAAAAAGGATGAAAAAAAGAAGGACGAATTCAATTACTTATCAATAACTATAGAGGAAGAAATAAATAGAATCTTGATTTTCTCTGATGATGTTTCATGGGAAAATGAAATGGATCAATGGAATATACATTCTGATGTAGAAATATTACTTGAAACTAATAAAAAAAAGTTTCTTTTTGAGGCAATAGACTCTATAGCCGGATTTATAGAAATATATCAAAATGAAGCGAATATACGAAATAGAATAAATGATACGGAGTCAATATGGACGGCCTTTAAGACAGATAAGATTTGTAAAGTAAAAAGAAGTTGTATAGAATTGAAATAAAAAAGGCTCAAAAGCTATATAACGATATTTTTTACTGCAAAAGCAGGAACTGTTGTAGATTCTAAAACCTGCAACAGTTCCTGCTTTTTTAGGTAATGTGAATAAAATGAAAAAGCAAACAGAAATGATATAGCAGATATTATTCACAATATCGATGAAGCAGGAGGATTACCAGATAAAATATTCCTTGACAAAATTCGTTCCATTCACATATTATTATTTCGGCGGTGAATCTTGATTGTGATCGGAAGTTTCGCAATTTCTGGGGCAGTTCAAAAGCCATCCGGCGGCTCAGTGATACATTGTGCATCCAGAACGGTTTGTCGATTATCGAGCAGCCTAAGGGACATAGCAAGAGCTATAATAAATGGCTGGGTAATGAAGCGAAAACCTCTCAGCGGGATGTGCTGAGGGAAGCAATTGATGCTGCATTGGCACGCCAACCGAAAGACTTTGAAGAACTGCTGACCATGCTCCAAAGAGGCGGATGGGAGGTTAAAAGGGGAAAACGAATCAGTCTGAAAGGAAAAGGACAAGAGCGGTTCAAACGACTGGATTCGCTGGGAGAGGACTATTCGGAAGCGGCACTTCGAGCGATAATCGCAGGCGAGAAAGAGCATCATCCAAGAGAAAAGAAAACAGTTCAACTGATGCGGCAGGTCAATCTGTTGGTCGATATTCAGGCAAAGCTGCAAGCTGGAAAAAGTACAGGGTTTGAGCGTTGGGCGAAGGTCTTTAACCTCAAACAAATGGCGCAGACGCTCAATTATCTGTCTGAGAATAATCTGATGAACATTGAGGATTTGACGGCGAAAACGGATGCGGCGACTGCACGGGTTCACGAGCTGCAAGTCACGATTCGTGAAACGGAAAAGCGCATGGCAGAACTCCATGCGTTAAAAGGACACATCATCAATTACGTTAAAACGCGGGAGGTATATGTGGCATACCGTATGGCAGGGTATTCAAAGAAATTTGTCGCGGAGCATGAACAGGAGATTAGACTGCATCAGGCGGCAAAGGAGGCTTTCTCAGCGCTTGGTACACAAAAGATACCGAAGGTAAAAGCGATTCAAGCTGAGTATGATGCGCTGAGAGAGAAGAAAAAGCAGGCATATGCAGCGTATCATCAGGCGCAGGATGAAATGCGGCAGTTGCTGACGGTGCGTGCCAATGTGGAACGGATACTTGGCATCGAGGAAAAAGAAAAAGGACAGCAGATAGAGAAGAAAAAAGAGCGTTGATGGCGTTCTTCCGTCTTGAAAAAGCGCACCGAAGGGTGCGCGCAGCCGCATGATTTGTCATGCGAAAATGGGGTTTGGGGAAGAATTTCCCCAACAAGCAAAGCGCCTCTGGATAACCAGAGGCATTGCTTGCCATGATTGCAACAAATACCTCTAAAGCATTGTGAATTTGATATTATCGGTATTCAATGGTAAATAAGAATGGTTGGCTTGCTTGCTGTGTGTATCCCACATAGCAGGCGAGCTTCTTTTTGTACATGGAATTTTTGGAAAAGAGAGAAACAGAAAAAGCGGCTTGAAATTCATGGATACAAAGCGATTTCTTTCGATTATAAAGATGGGTGGCAGCCAATGAGGGCTTGCAAGAGAAAACAAAAGAATAATTCAAAGAACTGAAATAGAAGTATCAAAAATTACAGTTTTTTACGTCATAGAAGTGAAGGATGAAATGTGCGGATACAATTTGAAAAAAGTGAGGAGGAACGATGATGAAAAGATTTGCGACAATGATGGGTGCGTTACTTTTGATGCCGACGCTGGCATTGGCAAACAGCGACATGGTTTCCGTTTCCGAACTGCGCCAGC
>ERZ779892.3629-NODE-3629-length-10639-cov-4.169785_pt1 | contig 10639 bp, 12 predicted proteins | sample MGYA00511552_ERZ779892 | MGnify/ENA primary metagenome ERZ779892 (study PRJEB29588, sample SAMEA2154561) | human gut metagenome | biome: human gut; feature: human-associated habitat; material: faeces | place: Denmark | collected 2008/2010 ... | reverse complement strand
GCCTTGCGGCTCGTGGGCTATACCACCGGTAGGGAATTGCACCCTGCCCTGAAGATCTTTATAAAATTGTCTATGTATAAGACTATAATCTTTCTTTCCTTTTCTGTCAAGAGAATTTTTCTGGCTTTCTATACTGCCTCCACCGTATAATGGGCTTTCCAGATACCGCCCGGTGCAATCAGATTTCCCCACTCCCGATCTTTTAAATCTCCGGTAAAATCAGCACTGTCACAGCGTCCATACCATGGCTCTACACATATAAACGGTACATCTGCTCCCGCCGGTGACCAGACTCCAAACAATGGAGCATCCATCGTAACGGTCAGATAGGGATTTCCTTCCATGTCACAAAGAGAGACTTCATGCACATTCTGATTTTCAATCACAAGGGCATCATCATCAAACAGATGATCGGTAACTGTCAGATAACTATTTTTCAATTCATAATCCACAGTACCGTTTCCGACCAGACCATCCACAATCGTTGTACTTGTAAGCGGACCAGCTACATCAAAGCGGATTTTACAATTTTTCGGACGATTGAATGCCGGATGCCCGCCAATCGAAAACGGAAGTTCTTCCTCCGAAGGATTTTCCACCTGCCAGAGCACTTCCAGCTTATTTTCCTCGATGTGATATCCAATACGAAGGGTAAACGCATAAGGATATTTTGCCATGGTTTCCTCATTGGATTTTAATACAAACCAGAGCGTATCCTCCGTCTGAGAATCCAGCGTAAAATCCATATCGCGGGCAAATCCGTGCTGTCCCATGGTGTAAGTCTGTCCTTTGGTACGAAACTGTTTGTCTTTTACCGCTCCAACAAACGGAAACAGTACCGGTGAGGTGCGTCCCCAGAATTTTGGATCAGCTTTCCACATATATTCTTTTCCGGTATTTTTACGGACCAGAGATTTTAATTCTGCCCCATGTTCCTCCACTTCGATTGCAATGAGTTCATTCTCAAGCTTATGTCTTGCCATATGTTCCATCTCCTCTGATTCTATAAATTACGCGTTACCGCTTCACTTTTTCTCTCCCTGTCCATTTTATCTTATGCTATTTTACCGAGGTTTGTCAATGGACTGAATTTGCGAAGAAGTAGCAACAGATACTAAATCTTCAAGTGCAAGCACTCTGGGTTCCTCCGGATTACTGTCTCTGTTTACAATAGTGTTAATCTGCTTTGGTATATTTTTATTCACAAGCTCAGGGAAAACCACTCTGACATACATTCACTCCTTTACACTTTTGCTGATATACTTTTTCAGAATTACAGTTTATTCTATAATCTCCCAATACCCATTTTTCGGTGAACCATGACGAACCACAATATCTGATTCTTTCATTTTTTTAATATTATTTTCAACAGTCCGCCTAGATATATCTATTCTGTCTGCTATTTTTTTGACCGAAATATATTTATCTTCTGCTATACAATCTAGTATTTTCTCCTGAGTCTCCGTCAATTTCTGTGCTTTTTCTCTGATACGGACTTTATCTCCGAAATCATTTCCACCATTTACTCCACCATTTACTCCACCATTTACTCCACCATTTACTCCACTATTTTCTCCACCATTTGCATTATGCTGCACATTCCTATATAAATTCACCCGAAACATATCATCAAATACTTCCACAGTCGGAACAGGCAGTCCATATTCTCCAGCAACACTTATAATTCTTCTGATGCCACTTCCCCACGCTTCTACCAGTCCCATCTGACCAAATATATTTGCAATCAGCTTGTTTCTAATCTTGGAATGACCTTTCATCACTTCCTCGTAGGTTAGTCCATTGTATAGTCCACCTGGAGATGTCACTTCTAAGCGATCATCATAAATTGCCACCTGTATGCAGGATTCATCTAACAGGTTTCTGTGACAATGTGCGTTGATTATCATTTCACGAATTGCTTCTACTGGGAGTTCATAGCTTTCCCGACGCACTAAGCCATCTATTGTCACTCCAAGTCTGATATTTCTCAAAACAAAATCAACCGCACTCTCTATCTGCTTGTATATCGGTCCAGTATATTCCCGTTTATCAAGAAAAACCGTTCTATCCGTTCCCTTGAATACGGCGCACTGCGTCTTTGCAAACGGAAAATAATCTGATGTTAGCAGCACATACGCATTTGATGCAAGCACATTGCCTTCGCTTTTCTTCAAAATTTTCCAATTAAACAACTGCTCTTTTCTTACATCATGCCCCGAAAGTCCTGCCTTCTTTCGGAAATCTTCAATATCCTTGCATAAAGACTGCGTTGCTTCTTCCGTCACTTCATATCCTACACAAGTAAGCTCATCCCAAGAAATACGGGCGCCTTCCATCTCCAGCTCACTTATCTTTTCCTGATGCGCATGTCTGGAAGTACCAGCCACACGAATATAGGTGCCTTTCGCCTTACCTTGGGCTTTAATATAATATGGTCGGTTTTTTCCTGCTTCCACCGTGATAACAATGACTGTCTTGCCATCAACCGTCTGCGGCCCAATGTCCGGTATGATCTGCGGTTCACAAGAATCTGATATAGCATTTGTCAAAGCGTCCATAGCTTGAAACAAACTATCATTGTCAACACCAACTACCTGATGTGTTTTATCATCAATACCTATGACCAGTCTGCCACCCTGTGTATTGGCAAAAGCCACAACTGTTTTCATATATTTTTCGCTTTTATCCGGTACAACTACCTTGTATTCAATATTCTTTGATTCGCCAGAAAACAGCTCATCTTTTGCCATAATGCTACCTCCAATTTTCTTGTTCTAATCTCTACTTTCATCTTATCAAGCAGATTATCCGCTGCATCCGGTGCCATCAGATCCTTTGAAATATAATGCACTATATCTCCGCCTTTAATTGATTAAAAGCCTCATCAACAGATACAGCATCAATTCTTTTTGCCTGTGCAAGTCCGGTCTGCATCATAGTATCAAATTCAGCTTGTGTTATAGAATCTCTCGTAGCAAGTTTATCCGGAATATCAAGTGAAAATGGTACTCGTGCTGTTACATTTGCAGTTTTTGTTGCCATAGTATGCACCTCCTATTTCCGATAGTGTTCCACCTTGTATGGCTTTTTACAACACAAATATTTTTTAACCAGCCATTTAAATGAGGAGTTTTCTCACCATCTTTGCATCAAAGGTAACAGATTTCAGATGATCCACCTCAATCTGATACAGCGCATTTGCAGCAATATGCTCTGCCGCCTGCTCCAAATCACGGATACCACTGGTGCCCGAATACAGATCCACAATCGTATTCAATGCGTCATCTGTGATGATACATTCCTCTTCCTTTAAGCTCATGCGCTTTAATACCTTTGGCAGCGCAAATTTAGAGAAAATGATCTTCTTTTCCTCAAATGTATAATCCGGGATATCAATTACCGCAAAACGCGACAGAATCGGTGCGCTGATCTGCTCCTTATCGTTTGCTGTGGCAATCGGATAAACACCGGATGTCGGGATCATACACTCGATATAGTTATCTGTAAATCCCAGATTATCCAGAAGTGTCAGTAAGACATCTGCCGGATTTCCGTTTCCTTTTCCAGAAGCTGCCTTATCCAGCTCATTGATAATAAATACCAGGCTTGACTCTCCTGCCATGGCAAATGCATCCATGATGATCCCCGGCTTTGCATTGGCATAAATTCTCGAACTTCCGGTCAGCTGCTCCGGATCGTTGATGGAACTCATATCAAGAGTTGTCCACGGAAGTTTTAAAATACGGGCAACTGCATAGGCAATCTGCGATTTTCCGGTTCCTGCCGGTCCCACCAGAAGCAGTCCGTATGCCGGAAGTGTATGTGTGCGGTTAATCTGAATAATCGTCTCAATGATTCTCTGCTTTACACGCTCCATGCCATACAGTTCCTCATCTAAAATCCGACGGGCTTCCTTGGGATCAATGGCCTCAAAATAATTGTTTTTCCACTGGATATTCATCATGATGGAAAGTGCACGCTGTGCATGACGCCGCTCTTCCGGAGACACTTCATTGGAACGTGCCACTGCTAAATTCCGGCGTGCCCACAACCGGATGTTATCCGGCATGGTCCGTCCTGCGCAGGTCATAAAATCGGTGATGCTCTGAATACTGGTGAGCTTCATATCATCGCCGTCTTCCTCCTGCTCCTCATCCACCGCTTCCTCACTCGGTGCACTGCTGGCAAACAGACGCTCCATCATAAACTGTAAAAAGCCATCTTCCGCGGAAAGCTTTTTTCCACCGCCAAATGCAATTTCACGGATCTTATACACGGCATATCCATCCGGTGTGTTCTCTCCAGACAGCCGGACATTAATGTGGTTTTCCCCCAGCCAGCGAAGCAGATTGACAAAACGGGCATCCACCCGCAAAATATCCGCACATACAGTTCCGTCTTCCTGGGTAAACTCAAATGCTGTGCGCTTTGTCTGGTTCGTAAACATTCCGCAGGAATGATATTTCCACTGCTTTGCCGTATTATCTAAAACCAGAATCGGATATTTTGCACTTGCAGTGTTTTCATTCGACTGAAATGTTGTATAGGTACACTCACAAGCTTTCTTTTCTTCCGTTGTATTGCTGAAATCAAATACAGGCATATCTATCTCCCTTCTACATGATTTAAGGGTCAAAAACAGTTTTGACCCTTATCCTGCATAAACAATTCTGTTATTTTCTACGAAAGCAGTGCTTTATCACTTGCAAATTCCTCACCGCTTACTTTTTCAAACTGATGCAGCAGATCTCCGACCGTAAGTTTCTTTTTGTCTTCACCTGCGATATTTAAAATAACTTTTCCTTCATGCATCATAATCAGACGGTTTCCATGGGCAATCGCATCCTTCATATTGTGTGTTACCATCATGGCCGTCAGATGATTCTCTGAAATGATCTGATCCGAAATCTCAAGTACCTTTGCGGCAGTCTTTGGATCCAGCGCAGCCGTATGCTCATCGAGAAGCAGAAGCTTCGGTTTCTGGATGGAAGCCATCAGAAGCGTGATTGCCTGACGCTGTCCACCGGATAACAGACCGACTTTTGATGTCAGGCGATCTTCCAGTCCAAGATGCAGGGTGGAAAGCATTTCACGGTATTTCTCGCGTTCCGCTTTGGTAATTCCCCATCGCAATCCCCTGGATTTTCCACGTCTTGCTGCAATTGCCATATTTTCCTCAATGGACATTGTGGTAGCTGTACCGGTCATCGGGTCCTGGAACACACGTCCCAGATATTGTGCCCTGCGATGCTCGGATAACTTTGTCACATCCTCGCCGCCGATATAGATTTTTCCGGAATCTACCGGCCATACACCGGCTACGGCATTCAGTGTTGTCGATTTTCCTGCACCGTTTCCACCGATCACTGTGACAAATTCGCCTTCCTCAAGTGTCAGGTCGACACCGTCCAGAGCCACTTTTTCATTTATCGTACCCGGATTGAATACTTTCCGGATATTTTCAATTTTTAACATCTCACTCATCGGTTACAGCCCCCTTGTTGCTTTTTTCTTATTCTTCAGATATGGAATCGCAAGGAAAATTGCTACCACGATTGCTGAGAACAGTTTCAGATCATCCGATGGGAATTTCAGCCACAAAATGATGCTCAGCACAAGGTAGTAAATGATCGCTCCAACGATCACGGAAAACAGCGTATATGCAAATGCCAGTTTCTTTCCTGCACACAGTTTTCCAAACAGTACATCTCCGATAATAACGGCAGCCAGACCGATAACGATTGCGCCTCGTCCCATATTGACATCCGCTGCACCCTGATACTGTGCATAAAGTGCACCGGACAGACCAACGAGTCCGTTGGAAATCATCAGTGCCAGTACCTTACAGAAGCTGGTATTGATTCCCTGTGCACGCGCCATCTGCGGGTTACATCCGGTTGCCCGGATGGCATGCCCCTGCTCGGTTCCGAAATACCAATAAAGAATCGCCACGATCACTACCCCAAACAGGATACAGGTGGTAAATACTTTAATTTTTGCTGCTGTATCACCGGATACATAACGAAGCGATACCGCAAGGGAATATTTATCCACACTGATCGCCTGATTGGACTGTCCCATAATATTCAGATTGATGGAGTACAGTGCAATCTGCGTTAAAATTCCGGCAAGAATTGGAGGAATTCCTAGTTTGGTGTGCAGAAGACCTGTGACCATTCCCGCAAGCATTCCTGCAGCAAATGCAAAAATAAGGGAAACCCACGGATTCATATCACTGCGGATCAGCATAACCGCCACAGCTCCGCCGGTTGCAAAAGAACCGTCCACCGACAGATCCGCAAAATCCAGAAGTTTGTATGTAATATATACTCCCAATGCCAGAAGTCCCCAGATCAGACCCTGTGCAATGGAGCCCGGCAGCGCACGAAACAGCGCCAGCGGACTTAAGGAAGCAAAATAAGCAGATATTAACACGATACCCATCCCCCTTAATTATTCAGCCTCGATAGCCTTGTAATCATCCGGAACTTTAACCCCAAGCTGATCACAGATATCTTTGTTGTATTCTTTGGTTACGTTTGGTGCAGTCTCAATCTTCATGGTTGTAATGTCCGCACCGTTTACTAAAATGTCATATGCCATTTCACCGGCCTTTTTTCCGATGTCATAATAACTGATGGAAAGCGTTGCCACTCCGCATCCTTTACAGATACCTTCCTCTCCGGCAATAATCGGAGTTCCTGCCGGAAGTGCGATATTGTTGATTGCTTCTGTGTTCTGTGCCATGGTATTGTCTGTCGGAACGTAAATGACATCTGCATACTCGGTTGCACTCTGTACCACAGAACCGATATCATTGGAATCGGAAGCGGTAAACTCTTTGTAGCTGATACCGTCCTCATCCAGGTATTTTTCAAACTCGGTTGCCTGATATTTGGAGTTTGCCTCTGCAGAGCAGTAAAGTATTGCGACATGCTTTGCATCCGGATAGAGCTCTACGAGCATATCCTCCTGCTGATCAAGCGGAGCCAGATCGGATGTACCGGAGATATTTCTTCCGGTTGTACCACTCCAGTCACTGATCTCCAAAGCCGTTGCATAATCGGTAACGGAAGTTCCCAGAATCGGAATATCGGTTGTCGCTGCTGCACATGCCTGTAAAGCAGTGGTTGCATTTGCAAGAATCAGATCCACATTGGCAGATACGAAATTATTTGCAATTGTAGAAGCATTTGCCTGCTCGTTCTGTGCATTCTGGAGATCAAATTTTACATTGTCTCCCAGCTTTTCCTTTAAGACATCCTCAAATCCCTGTGTTGCCTGATCCAGTGCCGGATGCTCCAGCTGCTGGCAGATTCCGATGTTATATACTTTACCGGATGCACCTGCACTCTGTGTCCCGTCTTTTGCTGCATCTGCGGAATTTCCACAGGCGCCCAGGGATACCATCATGGCTGCTGCCACAGCAACCGACATTGCCTTGTTTAATTTTTTCATAGTTGTTCCTCCATTTATATTTTATATAGTCAGATAGACTTTAAGCCGCTTCCCGTCCTACTGGAAAGCGGCTCGTCCACTGCGTAATTACAGGAAAATATATTTGCAGATAAAAAGTACTGCAAGGATATACATCAGTGGAGTAATCTTCTTACGCTTGCCACAGATCAGATTGATCAGTACAAAAGAGATTACACCAATGGCAATACCCTCTGCGATACTGTACATCAAAGGCATCGCAATGAGGCACAGGTATGCAGGAACTGCATCTGTCAGATCCTCAAAATCAACCTTTACAATCGCGGATACCATCAGAAATCCGACAAAGATCAGTGCCGGAGCTGTTGCAAAGCCCGGAATTGCCGTAAAGATCGGTGCAAAGAAAATTGCAAGCAGGAATAATAATCCTGTAACGATGGATGCAAGACCTGTTCTTGCACCAGCTCCGACACCGGCAGAGCTCTCTACGAATGTTGTAGTTGTAGACGTACCAAGGATCGCACCTGCAGAAGTAGCAATTGCATCTGCCATCAGTGCCTGCTTTACGTTCGGAAGTTTTCCATCTTCGTCTAACATGCCGGCCTTATCCGATACACCGATCAGTGTTCCGATCGTATCAAACATATCTACAAACAGGAAAGACAACATGACTACGATGAAGTTCATAATTCCGACTCCATGGAAATCTGCTGTAAAACACTGTCCGAACGTCTCCCCGATTTTTGAAAAATCAGTCATGGCAAATGTCGGATACAGAGAATAAAATCCAGCGTCTGCATCGATACGGTAAACACCCACTGCCTGACAGATCATTCCAAGAATCCAGGTAGCCAGAATACCGATCAGAATAGATCCCTTGACTTTTTTGATGTATAAAATTGCAGTAAGAAGCAGACCGATCAGTGCAAGTACTGCACAGATTCCTTCGGTATGCCAGTTATCTCTGAAATTTACATAAGATAACAATGTGGAATCGTTGTTTACAACGATATGTCCACCCTGCAATCCGATAAACGCGATAAACAGACCAATGCCGGCGCTCACACCTTTCTTTAATGTGGTCGGAATGGCATTGAAAATTGCCTCACGCACATTGGTAAGAGAAAGGATAATAAAGATAATACCTTCGAAGAATACTGCCATCAGGGCTACTTTCCAGGAATATCCCATATTTCCGCATACGGTAAATGCAAAGTATGCATTCAGTCCCATACCCGGTGCAAGTGCAAACGGATAATTTGCAAGGAGTGCCATTGCAAACGTACCGATAAAGGATGCCAGACAGGTTGCGATCAGCACTGCTGTCGGGTCCATTCCTGCCTGTGAAAGCAGGTTCGGGTTTACAGCCAGGATATACGCCATGGTCATAAACGTCGTAATACCGGCGATCACTTCTGTTTTCGCTGTGGTATTATTCTCTTTGAGCTTAAACATTTTCTCTAACATGTTCTCTCCTCCATATTTTATTGTTGTGTAAAAGCACCCTACTATTTTATCATAAAATAATTGAGAAATCCATTCAATTATTTATGTCTCCAGGTACTTCTTGAAAAGAGAACAAGCATCGGGAAAATTTCCAGTCTTCCGGCCAGCATGTCAAAAATCAGCACAAGTTTGGAAAACCAGGAATACACCGAAAAATTACAGGTAGGTCCCACCACATCAAATCCCGGTCCGATATTGTTAAAGCACGCAGCAACCGCAGACACATTTGTTGTCATGGACAGTCCATCAATAGAAATCAAAAGAAAACTTCCGACTAAAATCACACCGTAAGCCGCCAGATAGGTATTTGTATTATTTAATACATCCTCCCCGATCCGGTTTCCATTCATGCGCACAACTTCCACACGCTGCGGGCTTAAAATTCTGCGGATATTTCTGCGCAGGTTTTTCAGAATCAGAAGAAGTCTTCCCATCTTAAGCCCTCCTGCCGTACTGCCTGCACAGGCACCGACAAACATCAGGCACAGCAACAGTGCTTTCGAAAATCCGGGCCACAAATCAAAGTCCGTGCTTGCAAACCCGGTCGTCGTCATGATAGAGGAAACCTGAAATGCCGCATGGCGGATCGTCTCTTCCCAGGAGCCGTACAGTCCCCGGATATTGAACGTAATTAAAAGAATACTGACCACAAATATGATGATATACAGCCGCAGTTCCTGATCTTTGAGCACTTCCTTTACATGCCGGACTAAAAGCAGATAATAACAGCTGAAGTTGATTCCAAACAAAAACATGAAGACCGTACATACATTCTGTATATATGGGCTGTATCCTGCAATACTGTCATTCCGGATTCCGAATCCACCTGTGCCGGCCGTTCCAAAAGCGGTACATACGGCATCAAAAACCGGCATTTTTCCCAACAGGAGAAACAGGAAATTGATGAATGTCAGCACCATGTATATGACGTACAAAATTCTTGCTGTTGTACGCATTTTCGGCACCAGCTTGTTCACATTCGGTCCCGGACTCTCCGCACGCAGCAGATGCATGGTATACCCTTTGCCTCTCTCTCCGTTCGGAGAAAGTGCCAGAAGAAATACAAGTAGAAGATCTGATACATCTGTCCTGCAAAAATCATATGGAATATCTTGTTATGGGGGCTTTGTTAAAAACGGATGGAATTTCGGAAGAGATACAGGGGATACTTCGTAGTCACGTGATGAGAAGTATTGTTCGAACTACGACACAAATAATGGATTTGAAAGAGATCATAAGACGTTTCGAAGAGAAGAAAATTGTAAATCAACCCATGAAGGGGGCACAGATGAAATTTATATATCCGTCTCCAGAGATGAGGGAAATGTCGGATATCGACATTTTGATTCGCCATGATTGCATGGATCGGGCTGCGGAAGAGTTAAAGGACATGGGGTATGTTTTAGAGCAGGCAATTAAGCATCATGATATATATGTGAAAGAACCTTTTATGGTCGTTGAAGCACATCGTGCAATGTATGATAAAACGGTGGACAATAATCAGTATGAGTATTTTTCAAATTTTTCTGTTTTTGTGCTTCCCACCCGGCGGTACAGGCTCTATCCCACGCTTTATTTTTACCAAAAAGTCTTTGACATTTGGCGAAAGTTTATGACAACTATGCAGATTCTTTACATGGATTATAACTTTCGACTAAAATCCTCTTGATTTTTTTCAAAAACGGATTAGAATATA
>ERZ779892.3618-NODE-3618-length-10669-cov-2.902016_pt1 | contig 10669 bp, 12 predicted proteins | sample MGYA00511552_ERZ779892 | MGnify/ENA primary metagenome ERZ779892 (study PRJEB29588, sample SAMEA2154561) | human gut metagenome | biome: human gut; feature: human-associated habitat; material: faeces | place: Denmark | collected 2008/2010 ... | reverse complement strand
TCTGCGGCGGCCTCGGTGATGCCCTGCACGATCTCCATGTTATTGACATTGAATGCACCTACGGCATATCCGCCTGCGTAGGCTTTGCTGAACATTTCCTTGGTTGTTACCAGTGGCATAATCAAAATCCTTTCATTGCTTTTTCAACGATATTCTCAACCGTAATGCCGTTGACGGCAAGCAGGCGCTCATACGGCGCGGACTGGCCGAAGCAGTCCTGTATGCCGATGCGCACGACCTTGCCCTTCCCTGCCTCGGCTGCGCGCTCGCACACCGCGCTGCCAAGACCGTTTATGATGTTGTGATCTTCAACGGTGATTATCTTGCCGATATCGTTAATGCAGGCATCGACAGCTTCGTTATCCAGCGGTTTGAGCGTGTGCATATCGAGCACTCTTGCGCTTATGCCCTTGCTCTCAAGCTCGCGTGCGGCATCCAGCGCAAGGCGCACCGTATCGCCGATCGCGATTATCGCAACGTCCTTACCGTCGCGCAGCCGGACAGCCTTGCCGATGGCAAACTCCTGATCCTCGTCATAGATGACGGGAACGGCGTCGCGCGTGAAGCGCAGATACATCGGGCCGTAGGTCTCGGCTGCGGCACGGACGAGCTTTCTTGCCGAAACGTAGTCTGCCGGCTGAATAACGGTGATGTTAGGAATGGTACGCAGAACGCCCATATCCTCTATCGCCTGATGGCTTGCGCCGTCGTTTGCCGGGGTAACGCCGCCGTGAGAGCATGCGATCTTGACATTGAGATTGGTGTAGCACATCTCCTGTCGGATCATTTCGCACATTCTCAGCGAGCCGAACACCGCATAGGTCACGACAAACGGGATCTTGCCGGTTGAGGCAAGGCCGGCCGAGAGCGCGGCGCCGTTTTGCTCGGCAATGCCGACATTGACATACCGCTCGGGCAGAGCCTTCATAAACTTTGCAGTCTTGCAGGACTTGCCGATATCAACGTCAACCACATAGATATCCTTATTTTCCTTGCCGACTTCAACGATCTCGTCGCCGAAGCCGTCGCGAGTAGCTATCATTTTACCTTTTTCCATGATCTCAGCTCCTGTCTATCTGCGCTATTGCGTCGGCATACTGCTCGGCATTGGGAGCCGTGCCATGCCACGAAACCTGATTTTCCATGAAATCAACGCCCTTGCCCTTAACGGTTTTTGCATTGATGAATTTGGGCTTGCCGTTTTTGGCTGCGCGTATTTTATCGAAAGCGTCAAGTATCTGCTGCATGTCGTGTCCGTCGATATCGTAGACCTCAAAGCCGAATGCTGCCGCCTTAGCGCTCAAATCGATATGCGGCATAATCTGATCGCAGGGACCATCGAGCTGGAGACCATTATTATCTACTATCATAACAAAATTGTCAAGCTGATAGCGGTTTGCGCTCATCATAGCTTCCCAGACTATGCCCTCGTCCATCTCTCCGTCGCCGAGGAGGGTGAACACGCGGTAGTCCTTATGGTCGCGCTTGCCTGCAAGTGCCATACCGACGGCGCAGGAAGCTCCCTGGCCGAGAGAGCCGGTGGAGATATCTATGCCGGGGCACTTGAGCATGCTGGGGTGGCCCTGAAGCATAGAGCCTTCCTGACGCAGGGTGTGCAGCACTTCCTCCGGGAAAAATCCGAGGCTGCCGAGCGCCGCGTACTGGATCGGGCAGACATGGCCCTTTGAAAGCACAAATCTGTCTCTGTCAGGCCACTGCGGATTTTTCGGGTCAACGTGCATTTCGGAAAAATACAGGGCCGTCACGATGTCGGCTGACGACAGCGAACCGCCGGGATGACCGGACTGTGCCTCGAAAATCATCGTCAGCGCCGTTTTTCTGAGTTCTTTTGCTTTTTCTTTGAGCATACTGACTTTTTCGTTCATTTGTATCCTCCTCGCTTAAAGAGTGTAGTAATCACCGAGAGCTATGGTTTTCTGCTCCTTAGCGGATTCGAGAGCTGCATTTGAGAGCTTGAGCACCTTCATGCCCTCAGACAGGCCGCCGATCTCAACAGGCTTGTTGTTCTTCAGGCAGTCCTGGAAGTAAACGTGGACGTGGTAGATGACCTCATCCTTGTTGAGATCATAGGAATCATTGAATGTGATGCTCTCCTCGTGATCCATATCTACTGTTTTGTATGTAATAGAGTCAAACTCGAACATGTTGCGTCCGCGCAGCAGAATGCTGCCGTTTGTTCCGATATAGCCCTTGAGGTTTGCGCCGGCGCCGGAGCTCCAGCTTGTCATTATCGAAGCGACGGCTCCGTTTTTGCATTTCATGACCATTGTCGAGTTTGTATCGAACTGCGGAACGTTGCTTATGGTTCCCTTGACGTTGCAGGCGATGGTATCAAACTCGCCTGCCAGCGATGTCAGGAGGTTAAACTCATGCGATACAGACTCGATAGTCATGCCGCATGCGAGCTTGGGGTCGGTGCGCCAGGAGTTGCCGTACATGGCATTGTTCTTGCCGTAGCCGAAGCCTGCGCCGACACGGTAGCTGAAAACGTTGACGGGGTCGCCAAACATGCCGGACTTGACCATATCGTACATTTTGACAAACGCAGGACGGAAGCGGTGGGCAAAGCCGACGATTATCTTCGCGTCATACTGCTTTGCCATGGCAACTATCTTCTCTGCATCTTCCAGAGTCGTGGCAATTGGCTTTTCAAGATACAGCGGAACATGCTTTGACAGAACCATCTCAACATAGTCAAGGCGCTTCGTCGGGGGCGTCGAAATGACTGCATAGTCTGCCTTTTCGACATACTCCGGGATCTGCTCGTAGCTTATTACGTCACAATAAAACTCTTTTTTGAAGGACTTGAGCGCATTCTCGCTTACGTCGAAAGCACCCACAATCTCGCCGCCAAGCTTCTCAACGGCTCTGGCATGGGACTTAGCAATGTCCCCGGCTCCGATCATTAAAACTTTCATTGATATTCTCCTTAGTTGGTTTAGCTAAAATTATTCCTCAACCCATGCGATTGCACGGCCGGGGGCACCACTGCAGCGCTCCATCTTGAGAGGCAGGAAGGCAAAATTCCAACGTTTCTCTTCAAGCAGTTCGCGAGGCAGATAAAGCTCTTCGCCATACCAAATACCCTTGCTCAGGCAAATCTTATGAACGGGGCCACCCTCGTCTTCAGGCTTGGGGCCGCCGACGCTCATACCGTCAATTGCAACTCCCTTTACACCGTGCTCAACCACCCAGTTTGCGCCCGACACAGAGAGAAACGTCCAGTTATCAACATAATCCGAGCTCCAGCTTCGCTTGAGTCCGTAACCGGTGCATAGAAGCAGAATATCGCCCGGCTTTACGATGTCAGCATATTTTTCAAGGTGCTCAGCAGTAATTGCGGAATGCTCAGGCAGATCAAACAGGTCGATGGGAACCGCTTCACCGACAAGACGGTCAATGGGATACTGAGCAGCATCCATGCCGTCTACGAAATGATGGAACGGTGCGTCAAAGTGAGTCGAAGTATGGGTGTTCATGTAAATGCGCTCAGAGGTGTAGCCATCTTTGGGAACCAGAGTCTCATAATTGATCTCGCATAGCTCGTACGGCATGTAGCCGGGATTGTTATGATAGAAAGTCTGAGAGAGGTCAAGCAGCTTTTTGATTTTCATTTTTAGTTCTCCTTATCAAATAATTTATATAAGACTGATACTTATGCTTTTTTCTTGCTTCTGGAAGCGATCTTGCCGACATACACTGCAACAACGATAACTATACCTGTTACAATACCCGACCAGAAGGAGTTGATTCCGAGAAGATTAATGCCGTTATTGATACCCTTTTGCAGCAGTGTACCTATCAGCGCACCGAAAGCGCTTCCGAGTCCGCCGGACAAGCTTGCACCGCCTATACACGTTGCGGCAATTGCATCAAGCTCCATTCCTACACCGGCTGTACATTCAACAGTCATAAGACGCGATGCACCGAGAAGTGCCGCTATGGACGACAGACCTGCACTTATCGTGTAGCAAAATATTTTCACCCTATCAACAGGAATGCCGACGAGGTGAGAAGCTCCCTCATTTGAACCTGTTGCATATACCCAGCGGCCAAATGAAGTCTTTCTGAGAACGAAATACATCACCACAACTATTATTATCATGTAAAGTATATAGTTCTTTAGTCCGGGAATTATAGTGCCTCTGTTAAATTCCTTGAACGCCGTGAGGGTGATCGTCTGAGAGTTGCCGCCCGAGATGACCTTGGTCAAAGAAGCTGCGGCGCCCTGCATTGCAAGAGTTACTATAAACGGTGCCATCTTTGCTTTTGCGACAAGCAGGCCGTTCAAAACGCCGCAGACAAGACCTACGGCAAGGCAAGCTGCTACGCCTGCCGCAATGCTTCCGGTCGAGAGCATGACCAGAGCACCGACCATGCCGGATAGCGAATATACAGAGCCAACGGAAAGGTCAATTCCGCCTGTGATAACTACAAGCAGCTGACCCATGGTCATTATCAGCAAGGGAGCTGCAGACTGGAGGACATTCATTACATTGCCTTTGCCCAGCGCCGTTCCGGTTACAGCATGCAGCACTATGTAAAGCACTATGAGTATGACAGTCATGCCAAGCTCAAGCTTGTAATTTCTTATCGTTTTTCCCAAGCTGCCCTGGGGCTGCTTGAGGCTGTTACTTTTATCAGACACTTTTGCTATCCTCCGTTTGCTGTTTAGTTTTTCCTGAGGCAGTTATTTCAGCCATCATGTTGTTCTCTGTTATTCTGTCTCCGGTGAGAACATCTTCAACATGTCCGTCGCGGATTATCAGCACCTTGTCGCACATCAGAACCAATTCTTCAAGCTCCGATGAAACCACCAGGGCACCGGCGTTGTTTGCTTCCACCATTTTTCGCACACGCTGATATATCTCATGCTTTGTTTTTATATCAACGCCACGTGTAGGCTCATCGAGCAGCAAAAGCTTTGCCTCGTCCGTTATCCATCGGCCAAACAACAGCTTCTGCTGATTTCCGCCAGACAACGCTTCAGGCATACATTCATGAGTGGGAACTTTAATCTGTACTTCGCCGATTATCTGTCCCAGCAGCTTATCTTCCGACTTATTCTTGACTAACAGCTTACGCTGCAGATTGCGGTGAGCCATAAGCACCGTTTCCTTTATCGGCTGTCCGAAAAACAATCCGCTTTCGCTGCGATCTTCGCTGATATATGCAATCTTCTTTTTGAGCGCATGCATAGGATTTTTAGGCTTATATTCCTCGCCAAGATATCTCAAATGTATATCGCTGCGAGGCTTAGTACCCCAAATCGTCCGTAAGACGGAGCTTCTGCCCGATCCTGCAAGGCCTGCAAGGCCTACTATTTCGCCTTCCTTGACAGTTAATTCTCCGTCATATCCGTCAAAAGAAATCGAAAGCACTTCCGCCGAGCTTTCAAAAGCGTTCGAATCCTTGCGTTTCTTCTCCTCTGTGTTGAGCTTCTCGCCAAGCATGTCGCTTACGATCTCTTCATCTGTTTTTTCGCTCATCGGAACGCCGTCGACAATAACAACGCCGTCGCGAAGTATGGTAATGCGGTCGGACAGCTCTCTGACCTCATTCATTCTGTGTGAAACGAATATTATGCCTATTCCGTGATTGCAAAGGCCGCGAACGGACTCAAACAGCTTTTCCGTTTCCTCAAAGTTCAGAGACGATGTAGGTTCGTCAAGCAGTATAATTTTTGCGTTCTGACCGACCGCGCGTGCTATTTCGACCATCTGCATCTGGTCCGGTCTGAGTTCCGAAACGATATCGTGCGGACTGATATCGGCAGTTGCCGAGCCGAGCCTGCTGAGCGCTTCTTCGGCCAAGGCATCTGATTTTTTCCAATCATATATGCCGTGTCTGACAACATCGTCGGACGGCATGGCTATATTTTCGGAAACGGTCAAATGAGGCAGCAGCGACAGCTCCTGATAGACGACCTGGATTCCTCTGCCCATTGCCTCCTTGGGGTGCTTAAAGGTTACCTTGCTCCCGTCAAGCAATATCTCTCCCGAGTCTGCCTGATGTGCTCCTGCGATGATTTTAATCATAGTTGACTTTCCCGCGCCGTTTCCGCCCATAAGAGCGTGCACCTCACCGGGATATATACGCAGGTTGCCATCCTTGACCGCCATATTATTCCCGTAAGATTTAGTTACATGCTTCAATTCAAATATCGGGGAATGATCTTTAGTCAACATTTCATGCTCCTGTTTTTCTCTTTAATTGACGCGGCCGGTGAATAATTTCACCGGCCGCATGTTTAGTATACTAATTAGATTAATATGCTCCAGCGGATGCCGGGTAAGTGAGCTTGAGAACAGCCTGTACGTCCTCATCGTCAATGTTTGCTGCGGTCACGAGCGGTTCGGGAGTGAGGATGACCTGAGCGTCTGCATCAAGTCCGCTTATGGCCTTAAATGCCATTACCGCTGCCCAGTAGCCCTGTCCGACTGCTTCCTGAACGACCTGTCCCGCGAGTCTGCCTTCGCGAATTGCCTTAGTTGAATCGGGAGAACCGTCAGAAGAAACGATAGAGATCTTGCCGGTCACACCCATGTTATCAACGACATCGATAGCAGCAATACCGGCCTGCTCGTACATGCAGTAGATGCCCTTGATATCAGGGTTTGCGGTCAGAAGGTCGCTGCACATATCAGTTGATTCGGAAACGGTAAGGTTGCTGGTCTGGATGGTCTGTGCAATGGTGATACCCTTTTCCTCGCAGGCCTTTTCAAGCCCTGCCATCTTTGCCTTTGCATTGGAACGATCCATGGGAAGAGCCAGAACGCCGATGGAATCGCCGCCCAGAGCCTTTGCCTGGTCGCACAGGTAAATGCCTGCATCATAGCCTGAGGTGTAATCGTCTGCGGAAATAAATGCATAGTAGTTATCGGCAGTAGAACCGATTGCTGCGATCGTTACGGGAATGCCTGCATCCTCGCATGCGTCAAGCACGGTAGAGCAGGAATCGGAAGAAACCGGGCTGAGTACAACAGCATCTGCACCCTGAATTACAGCGGTCTCGCCGTTTTCGGCCTGATCTGCTGCGCTATTGTTGGAAACATAAACTTCGACGCTGACACCGTATTCCTCACATGCCTGTCTTACGCCGTCCTCAACCCACTGCCAGTACTCGATGTCAAGCGAGGGAGCAATGTAGACGATCTTCTTTCCCTGAGCGTCTATGCCGTTTACATCGATCTGATCAGTGTAAAAGTCTTTTGCTTGTTCGTTGTTCTTGTTTTCGGTGTCACCGTTATTCGCGGAGTCGCCGCCGTTGTTGCCGCCGTTCCCGCATGCGCAAAGTGCGAACACCATCGCCAGTGCGAGAACCATTGCCAGTACTTTTTTCATTTTTGCTTTTCCTTTCATCTCTTATATTTTTCTTTTTTTACGTTCATTTTGATTGTTCCGCATTCAATACAATCACTTTTGCTCTTTCATCATCATCAACAATTTCTATATAAATCTTAGCAGAGTTTTTGGTGCAAATCAAGCGAAAAATGAAATTTCATTTCATTTTTAAACGTTTATTTTGAAATTCGTTGCACTGCATAAAATGCACATTTTGTTTTTGGTAAAAAACACGAATAGTTTGTTAATAAGCAAACAATTTTATCTCCTGAAACGCAAAAAAGTACGGTAATTCATAAATTACCGTACTTTTAAGTTGAAGTTAACTGGATATTATATTCAGAATTTTTGATTTCCCGGGATACGTTTAAGCTCGATTGAGTTAGCAATACTCTCTCCGCGTTTCATTTGTTTGCTGTCACGTGTGAGCGCCATGATGGAATGAAGAATTGAAACAGTTACAAGTTCGCACAGGCGTGCAGCGGAGATATCGCTCAGATAACTGCTGCTGAAAATGCATGTCGGCAGCTCGATATCAAGGTACTTTGACAGTGGCGTTCCTTTTGTTCCAACAACGCCGATGGTGTATATTCCGCGCTGCTTTGCGTAAGATGCATTCTGCAAAACGTTATATGTTCTGCCGGAGTTGAGGATCAAAAACAGGACGTCGTTTTCGTCCATCATGCTGATCTCCATGATCTGAAACATTATATCATCAACAATGCGGCACGGTATTGCAAGCTTGAGGAAAATATCGTACGCCGCGCGCGCGATCGTGCCCGAACCGCCTTCGGCCAGTATCACAACATGATTTGCGCCGGCAAGCTTATCGGCTGCCTTCTGCAAAAGCTCCGGCTCGAGCGACAGCTTCAGCTGGTCGAGCACCATCTTCATATACTGCACGACCTTGTTGGCAACAGTTTCGGCGTCATCGCCCTTTTTCAGGTCCATATCCGTGGTCGAGCTTTCAATATAGTTTGTATAGGCGGCGCTGTTTTTCATATCCGTCAGCCCCTTGAATCCGAGCTTGCGGCAAAAGCGCACAACCGTTGCCGGGCTTGTTCCCACCTTCTCGGCGATCGAGCTTGCAGTTTCACCGTCAACTGCGCCAGGGTGCTCGAGCAGATAGTCGGCTATGCGCTTATCGGACTTGGAAAAAATGCCGGTGTCGTATTGCGCGCGGATTCTTTGAATGTAAAACAGCGATTCTGTCATTTTTGATATCTCATTTCATCATTTTTGATTCAGCTTACCATATTTTCACCGCGTTGACAATAGAAAATCCACCTCAGCAGATATGCTGCGGTGGATGTGGTGGAGATGGGGGGAGTTGAACCCTTGCAGCGGACTCGAAATCCATTGATTTTAAAAGGTTTTTTGTTTTCGTTCGTAAATCCGTTCGTAAAACCAGCACTTTTCGGGTGCTTCATTCATCCCCACGGGCTTGTTTTCTTCCACCCACGGGCATACCACATCTGCCTTGCTGCGTCATGGCTTATGCCGCTTGCATCGACAGCCTGCACGAACTCATCCTGACTGACATTGCTATTATCGTTAATACGGTCAAGTGCTTTCATGAAGTCTGCGTACTGGACGCTCAGAAGCCCCGTGCCCATCGCCTGATTGTACTTCTTGTAAGACGACTCGGACAGAAGGACCTTGAAGGCAGCGTCTTTCTCGTCCTCGCCTATGGGCATTTCGGCAATTGCTATGAGCTTATCAAGGTCGCGTGTGCTCTTTCCATTGCTCGGGGTGATATTGTTCAGCGTCTCCTCAATGTCCGCTGCATTATTGTACTCAACGCCTCCCTTCACCAGCTTGACGAATCGTGTATCATCTTTCTCTCCGTCGTTTGAGCTTTCTTTTTTCGGCGAGTACGGCATGGTTGCCACAGACATAATGCCCTTGCCCATGTCAACGAGATCCTGTCCGCCCTGCACCCACGCCGGGGGATCGTATTCGTTGCATGCATCTGCTTTTGCAGTAGCATGGGCAAATTCGTTGACTCTGCGCAGCATGTCAGCTTTCGCTTTATCATCGGCGTTTTTGTATTCGCTGCTGCTTATGACCTCGCCGAGCTTTGACAGCGTTTCTCCGAGGGCTTCTTTATATCTGTCAGGGTTTATATCGAACTCTTCCCCGTCAACCGTGATTTTCTCGGGAATGTCCCCTGCCATAGCCTTAGTATAGCCGGCAGCGTACAGTCTTGCAACCTCTTTCGCAGTGTCTTTATCAACTCCATGTTCAGCGTCTTGGAAAACGCCAGAGCATCCCCAATCGTCCACTCGGTCGAGGGCTTGCTGAGCAGCCCTCTCAGTCTGCCCCGGCTCATGTGAGTTTTCTCGGCAAGCTGTAATTCCGTAAGCTGCATTGCCTTTTTACGGCCGAGCACTATCTCTTTCAGCGGATCTCGCGCTATCGCCTTGTCAAATCTCGTCCTCGGCATTTCTCAGCCTGCCTTTCCGTCCAGAATATCCTGTGCCATCAGCATCCCGTCGCCGACGGCCAGCCAGAGCTTTTTCTGCTCGTCGGTCATTCTCATGAACTTCTCCATGATCTCCTTGTTCTGGCGCTTTTCCTGTTCGCTCATTTGTCTTTTCTCCTTTCTTGTGCTATGCTCTCCCCGAAGGTAGGTGATTTTGTGAATCCTGATGAACTGACTCCTTATGAATTGTCTGTCATGTCTGCTTGGGCATTTTCAGTCTTCACCGCGTGGCTTATTGAAAATCCCGACGCTGGAGCTGAAGCCCGTCGCATACACTTCCTCGAGTGCATCGAGGGCGGCGATTTCCTTGTCCGCGAACTCCGAAACAAGCGCGGCGATTTCCTTGTCCGCGAACTCCGAAACAAGCGGTGACGGCGCGCTCTCGCTTATTATTCTCTCCGTCAGTCGGCATGCCGTCTTAACTTCGTCCGCGCTTGCGTCGGTCTCCAACGCCGCCGCAAGCATTTTTTTGATTATGTCTGTCACGATGGGATGTTCTTTCCTCTGGTATCTGAGCAGCATCGTTGTTTCATATTTCACTCTCCCCCTCACCTCCTTCCGTTGCTGGGCTTTGTGATAGGATATTGTTGCGTGTATTGTTTACTATGTTTTCATGTTCGTTTTCTTTGTGTACATAATAATCCACGATGATAACTTTGTCAAGCTCTTTTTGTTTTCTCTGATAACTTTCTGTTTGACATTTTTGCGCCCCTGTGTTAATGTATTTTCGGAAAGGAGGTGTCACCATGGAACAAGGCGAGCGTGTAAAAGCCGTTCGAAAAGATCTCAACATGACTTTAGAGTCTTTTGGGAAACGGC
>ERZ779892.3617-NODE-3617-length-10675-cov-4.145480_pt1 | contig 10675 bp, 9 predicted proteins | sample MGYA00511552_ERZ779892 | MGnify/ENA primary metagenome ERZ779892 (study PRJEB29588, sample SAMEA2154561) | human gut metagenome | biome: human gut; feature: human-associated habitat; material: faeces | place: Denmark | collected 2008/2010 ... | reverse complement strand
CTTGTGTTTCGTAAGAGTCCCTTGTAAAATAGCGGTCAAGGATGAAAAGAAAAGGAGATTCTTATGGGAACTAATGAAAAAGATATGACTGCCGGATCTCCCGGAAAACTGATCATAACTTTTGCCATACCAATGATGCTTGGAAATATTTTTCAGCAGTTTTATACAATGGCAGACACCATGATCGTCGGACAAGTGGTAGGAGTTGAAGCACTGGCGGCAGTAGGGGCCGGAGATTGGCTGGTATGGCTGGTGTTGGGGATCATGACAGGTATCACACAGGGTTTTTCTATTCTTGTATCTCAGTATTATGGAGCAAGGGAAAAGGAAAATCTGAAATGTGCAGTAGGGAAAAGCTATATCATGACAGCATTACTGTCTGTGGTCGTACTCGCAGTAAGTGAAGGTACAGTTTATCATGTTCTTTTATTTTTACAGACACCGGATAATGTCATTGATCTGACAATGCTATATTTGCGGCTGATTTTTGCGGGAATCCCGATCATAGCTGCTTATAATATATTTGCAGCGATCCTTCGGGCACTTGGAAACAGCAGATCTCCGTTGATCGCAATGACAGTGGCAGCAGTGATCAATGTGGGACTGGATCTGTTATTTGTGGCGGTTTTTGGCTGGGGTATAGCCGGAGCAGCAGTGGCAACCGTTATCGCACAGGGATTTTCAGCCTTGTACTGTTTGATCGTATTACGTAAAATCCCGGATATCCGCCTGGAAAAGAAGGACTTTTACAGGCAACCCTCTATGAGCCTGCGGCTTTTGGAACTGGCGGTTCCTCTTGCGATACAGAATGTGATCATCTCCGTGGGAGGACTTGTGGTACAGTATGTGATCAATGGATTTGGTTTTCTGTTTGTGGCGGGATTTACGGCATCGAACAAGCTGTATGGGGTTTTGGAGATGGCTGCCGTTTCATATGGATATGCTATTACAACCTATGTGGGCCAGAATCTTGGTGCAAAAAAATACCAGAGGATTCGAAAAGGCGTGCGCAGCGGCACTTATATGGCAGTGCTCACTTCGGCTTTCATTTCCGGCATGATGGTACTGTTTGGACGTAATGTACTGTCCCTGTTTGTATCCGGTGAACCGGATCAGACCCGACAGGTATTGGATATTGCATATAAGTATTTGTTTATCATGGCTGTCTTTTTGTGGGTGCTGTATCTGCTGTATGTGTATCGTTCCGCTATCCAGGGCCTGGGTAATACTTTGATTCCGCTTGCCAGCGGCATTGCAGAATTTATCATGCGTGTCAGTGTTGCGCTGCTGCTGCCAAAACTGATCGGTGAAGATGGAATATACTATGCAGAGATCTGTGCATGGAGCAGTGCAGCTGTTTTATTATTCGTAAGTTATATGATCATTATACGGAAATATAAAGAAGTCACCGTTCATACATAATGTTATTTACTTAAGGGATCTATAATAATACAGGCAGAAAATATCCGGGTTTCACTATGAAATGTTCAGATATTTTATATTTGACAAAAAACTATTTATATAAAAAGAAAAGTATGATATTATAATATTTATTCATTGCAACTATGAAAATTGAATAGTCAGAAGGGTGTACAAAGTACTTAATAAGGAATCTGGTGAAATGCCAGAACAGCCACCGCTACTGTGACAGGGACGAAAACCAAAATATCACTGGAGAGATCCGGGAAGATGGTAAGTAGGAAGAACTGGAGTCAGGAGACTTGCCTTTTTGACAGAAGAATTCTGATTCGGATGGGATACAGAAGGAATAAGCTCTGCCTGAGGTGGAGGTTTGTTTTTTGTGCTGATATGATGCTGGATCATATCAGCTTTTTTTATTTTAAAAACAATAAACAGATAAAAAATGAGGAGAGATGAAGATGGGAAAAGTAATTGCAAAGCGTTTTATATTTATGATTCCGGTAGTGCTGGCGGTTACATTTATTATTTTTATGCTGAGTTTTATATCGGCAGGTGATGCTGCCAGAGTGCTGGCGGAGAAAAAATATGAGCATCCGTCACCGGAGCAGGTAGAAGAAGTACGGCATGAGGAAGGACTGGATCAGCCGGTGCTGGTACAATACGGGAAATGGCTGGATCAGGCACTTCATGGCGATTTTGGAAAATCATATTCTACCAGAAAACCGGCTTTTGAGGAATTAAAAAGATATTTTCCACAGACATTTAAACTGGCAGTTACTTCGTTTTTATTGTTGATGATCGTATCAGTCCCTCTTGGAATTTTGTCGGCAATTTATGAAAACAGAGTTCTGGATAAAGTCATTCGCATTTTGTCGTCCCTCAGTGTATCTATGCCATCTTTCTGGATCGGTCTGATGCTGCTCTATATATTTGGAGTAAAGCTAAAAGTGATTTCCGTGATCGGAGGAGATGCCGGAGGCATCCCGATTCTTGCGGCATTTGCCATGGATATCAGTTTCTTTGGAATTATGACGAGATTGATCCGTACCAATATGATACAGGTGCTGAAGCAGGATTACATACGTGCCAGCAGAGCTAAGGGATTGTCATCTGTAAATGTAATTTTGCGTCATGGTCTGAAAAATATCCTGATTCCTGTGCTGACACGTCTGGTATCAATTGTGATCGGTTTTTTCTGTGGCTCAGCTGTGATAGAAAGTATTTTTTCAATTCAGGGAATCGGAAATCTGGCATTGAAATCCGTGATCTCAAAAGACACTCCGGTGCTGCAATGTTTTATCTTTATTCTGGCTGTTGGCATTGTAGTATTAAATTTTCTTGTGGATATCGCCTATTCTGCGATTGACCGGCGAATCCAGTTAAAGTAAAGGAGAGATCATAGAATGGGAAGCAGAAGAAAGCAGAAAACAGAAAAAAGCATGATCCAGAATCTGTACTGGAAACAGGTATTCCGGTCACCGAAAACAAAAATAGGATTGATGGTGGTCATAATTTTTGCATTGGCAGCTATTTTTGCACCTGTATTAGCGCCGCATGATCCACTGCTTGTGGATGTTTCGATAAAATTAAAGAATCCGTCGGCGGCATATCCTTTAGGTACTGATCAGCTGGGACGATGTATTTTATCAAGACTTCTCTGGGGTAGCCGGTATTCACTGAGCTATAGCTTTACGGTGCTTCTGATCACTGTATGTGTCGGGGTGCCGATCGGACTGTTTGCCGGATATGTAGGTGGAAAAATCGATTCCATAATTATGAGGATTATTGATGTATTTATGGCTATGCCGGTCTTTATTGTGGCACTTGCCATTGCAGGAACCGTAGGAGCCAGCGGCGCTCATCTGATCCTGTCCTTATCGGTCGTATCCTGGGCAGAATATGCAAGGCTTGCCCGAGCATTGACACTTCAGGAAAAAAATAAAAATTATATGACCGCACTAAAAGCCGGTGGCTGCGGCCACGCAAGGATCATATTTAGGCATGTATTGAGAAATATCCTGCCATCTGTGATCGCACTGGCAACAATGGAAATCGGTTCGATCATTCTGTCAATTGCCGGTTTTTCCTTTATCGGCCTTGGTGTGCAGGCACCGACACCGGAATGGGGGATCATGCTCAGTGACAGTAGAAGTTATATTCAGACTTATCCAAGACTGATGTTTTATCCGGGCATACTGATCATGATCATTGTTCTGGCATTTAATTATTTGGGGGAGGGAATACAGAATGGAACAGCCCAAAAATGATGTCCTAAAGGTAAAAAGACTACATGTGGAGTTTCAGACATCTCACGGAATGGTTCATGCAGTAAAAGATGTCAGCCTGGAAGTAAAACGCGGAAGGATCCATGCTCTGGTGGGAGAAAGCGGAAGCGGCAAGTCAGTTACCTCTCTGACGATCATGAATCTGCTTGCAGGAAATGGAAAGGTGATATCCGGAGATGTGACACTGAACGAAAAGAGTCTTCTGAAGTTATCAGGAAAAGAAAAACGACAGTTATACGGAGACAGGATCGGAATGATCTTTCAGGATCCGACCGCTGCTCTCGATCCGCTCTTTACAGTTGAACAACTGCTTCTGGAAGGACTGAGAAAACATCGCAGAATGAGCAAAAAACAGGCAAGGGAAGCAGCGTTGGAAAGTCTGCGGATGATGAATCTGCGTGATCCGGAAGAACTGATGAAGAAAAAACCTTACGAATTGTCTGGTGGTATGTGCCAACGTGTTATGATCGCCATTGCCATGTCCATGAAACCGGATTATCTGATCGCAGATGAGCCGACGACAGCCTTGGATGTAACCGTACAGAAGCAGATCCTGGAAGAAATCTATCAGCTATCCAGGAAAGAAAATCTGGGCGTGTTATTTATTACGCATGATCTGGGTGTGGTGGCAGAGATCGCAGATGATGTTTCGATCATGAAAGACGGCGAAATAGTGGAAAACGGAACGGTTGAAGAGATCTTTTATCATCCGCAGCATTCATATACAAAAAAACTGTTGGATGCAGTTTTATAGGGGAAAAGTATGAGTACGTTACTAAAGACAGAACATTTAAAAAAATATTATGGCAAGAAAAAAATTGTGAAGGCAGTGGATGATGTAAGTCTGGAAATCCATGCAGGATCATCCATGGCCCTGATCGGTGAAAGTGGAAGTGGTAAAACTACATTCGGAAAGCTGATCGCCGGCCTGGAGAAACCTACAGATGGAAAATTCTGGTTTCAGGGACAGGAAATGCAGGATTTGTCTGAAAAGCAGTTTCGTCCATATCGCAAGAATCTTCAGATGGTCTTTCAAAGCAGCAGCGGGGTATTTGATCCCGGTTATACCATTGGAGAAAATATTCTGGAAATTTTGAAATTACATGAAAAACTGCAAGAGGGTGAGTATGAAGAGCGAGTAAAGGAGGCTTTGATCCAGACGGGGCTTGATCCGGATATCCGCAACCGTTATGTTGGACAGATTTCAGGAGGTCAGTGTCAGAGAGCTAATATTGCGAGAGCATTGGTATTAAGACCGGAACTTGTGATCTGTGATGAACCGGTATCCAGTCTGGATTATTCCATACGAAAGCAGATCCTGCATCTGTTAAATGAGCTGCAGGAAAAATATGAGATGACCTATTTACTGATCACTCACGATCTGTCCAACGTTCCATATCTCTGCAAAGAGGTGGCTATTATGTATCAGGGACGCGTGGTCGAGTTTATTGATCATACGGACAGCTTAAAGGAGACTGCCGTACATCCTTATACAAAAGATCTGTTTGATTCTATTCCGGTAAAAGAACCGAAAATGCGAAGAATCGGATCGCAGGAAAAGAAAATATTTTCAGATACCATTCCGGAACAGGGCTGCCCATATCAGAACCGGTGCAGAAGATGTACAAATATATGCAGAGAGCATATACCGGAATTGACAGAAATTGAAACAGGACATTTTGCGGCATGTCATATGCTGTAAAATATAAAACAAACAAAGGAGAGGAAGAAATGAAGAAAAGACGTGTAGCAAAATTGATAGCATTGAGCATGGTGGCGGCAACTTTACTGACAGGTGTCAATGTACAGGCAAAAGAGGAAAAAGTAGTTACGGCAATGACATCCATTGATCTGACTCCTGAACTTTGTGACCCTATAAAAAGTGGTCCGGACTTTCGTCTTTATGAAATGATCTATGATCCTCTGGTACGTTACGGAGAAAATGGAGAAATCAAACCGGCATTGGCAGAATCCTGGGATATCAGCGAAGATGGCACAACCTATACGTTCCATTTAAGAAAAGATGTGAAATTCTCGGACGGCACAGAGTTTAATGCAGACAATGTGATGTGGAATTATAACAGATGGGTGGAACAGGATGTGATCGGTAACTTTTCAGCCAAACTGGAAAATGTTACAAAGGTAGATGATTATACTGTAGAATTTAAGTTCGCAGAACCATGTTATACTCTGCTGATCGAATTCAGCTATCCAAGACCGTTCCGTTTTACCTGTGAAAGTGCACTGGATGAAGATGGAGAATTTTGTCAGGAAGTGGGTACCGGAATGTGGATGATCGACAGTTATGAAAGCGGTCAGGAGGTTGTCCTGGTACCAAATCCTAATTATTACGGTGAGAAACCAAATATTGATAAAGTAGTTCTGAAACAGGTGGTAGACGGTGATGCCAGAGTGATGGCACTTCAGAGTGGAGAGGCAGATCTGAATCTTCAGGATATTCCATCCGAAAGCTTCAGTATTATCCAGGCAGATAAAAATTTATCGACAGAACAGCAGGTTTCCACACTTTCTTACTATCTGATCGAAAATTATGATACACCGGCGCTTCAGGATGTAAACGTACGTCAGGCACTGAATTATGCAACAAATAAAGAAAGCATTGTAAATGATCTGCTGGATGGTTACGGCAATCCTGCAACCGGACTTATGTCTCCGACAGTTCCTTATGTAACAGAAGAAAACAGCAAGGGCTATCCATATGATCCGGATAAAGCAAAGGAACTGTTAAAGGAAGCAGGATATGAGGATACAGATGGAGATGGTATTGTAGAAAAAGACGGAGAACCACTGAGCCTCAGACTGGTATTCCAGACTGAAGAATATGCTTCATGGAAATCTCTTTGTGAATTCCTGAAATCTGAATATGAGAAGGTCGGTGTAGGTATTGAACTGGTAGAAAAAGAATCCGCAGCTTACTATGATGAGATCTGGAACACCAGAGATTACGATCTGTGCATTTACCGCAGCTATGAAGATTCCTGGATGCCTCATGGATTCCTGAAATCAATGTTCTATGCGGAAGATGGAGCAAAGGCAGTAAACTGGTACGATGAGGAGCTGAACAAAGATCTCGGAGAAGTATTAAAGACACAGGATGAAGAAAAGCGGACGGAATTATACGATAAGATCCTCACACGTATCAATGATCAGGCAGTAACAGTGCCGCTGTATTATCCGAACCGTGATTATATCTATAACAATACCAGACTGACCAATGTAGAGCTTGCACCGACTGCCTATGAAGGCATTAACTGGGCAACACTGGATGTAGTGGAGTAAAAAATGTTTGAAAAGATCGAGAATAAATGGACAGAAGATTCCGGTGATTATGATGATATGATCCAAAAACAATTGAGTAACAAAAGAACGGTATCTTACTGGACAAAAGAATTGAAAAGACTTCTTGGACCTGAGCCCCTTCGTATTTTAGAAGTGGGCTGCGGCCCGGGTTTTATGAGCATCATAGCAGCGCGTCTGGGACATGATGTAAAAGCGATCGATGGTTCATCAGGAATGGTAGAAAAAGCCAGAAGGAATATGCGGCAGTATCATCAGCAGGTGGAAATCTGTGAGGAAGATGGTGTAACTTTGCCATTGGAACAGGAACAAAGCTATGATGTGATACTTTCCAGAGATGCGGTGTGGACATTATATGATCCGGAAAAAGCTTTCAGACGCTGGAAGGCTGTATTAAAACCAGGTGGAAGGATCATTTATTTTGATGGGGACTATCGGACCGTCGAACCCACATTAAAAAATAAGATCCATATGAAAATTGCTGATTTTCTTATTTATGTTACAGAAAGAAAAACATATGGATCTGACGTGAAGGAAAACAGCGGAATTTATGAAAAGCTGCCATTTACATCGCAGAAGCGTCCGGAAGCGGACTTTCAGATATTAAAAAAGGTACGCTTTGCCAGGATTCAGATCAGAGAGAACCGCTGGCTAAACAGACCATGGACGATGGATTTCTGGAAATACGGATATCAGGGAAAAAAATTTATTGTAGTAGCCACAAAGAAGGAGAAGTGACATGCAAAACGATAAGATCAAAGAGTACTGGGAAGGAGAAGCCGGCATTTACAGCGAAGGGATCAAGGCAGAATTGAAAAGTGAAACAGCAGAAAACTGGAAGAATCTGATTCTGGAGTATGCGCCGGAAAAAGAACATCTGGAAGTGCTGGACGTAGGCTGCGGGCCGGGATTTTTTGAAATTATGCTGGGAAAAGAAGGACATCATGTGACCGGGATCGATATTACTGAAAATATGATCCATGAAGCAAAGGAAAATGTAAAGGCAGCAGGTTTATCCGCAGATCTGATGACTATGGACTGCCACAATCTGAATTTCCCGGATGAGACATTTGATATGGTTATCTGCAGAAATATCACATGGACGCTGGACGATCCACAGAAGGCTTACAAGGAGTGGCTGCGTGTACTGAAAAAAGGCGGACGTCTTTTGGTATCGGACGCCTGCTGGTATCTGCATCTTTATGATGAAGAAAAGAAAAAGATTTACGAGGCACATGATGCTGCTATGTGGGAAAAATATGGAAGAGGTATCCATGCTCATGAAGATGCGGAAACAGGGAAAGAGCTCAGCAGTAAGCTGTTTATGAGTGATAAAAAGCGTCCGGTATGGGATCTGGATTACATGATGGAGATCGGCTTTTCCAAAGTGTTTGCCCTGAAGGACATCAGTGATATTTCCAGAACTTCCATGGAACGTGAGCTGAATAAGCTGACACCTCAGTTTTTAGTGGGTGGAGAAAAATAAGCGGACCGGCGTTAGATAAAACGCTGGACCCGCTCCATTGTGGTTTTTAGAATAAAGATATCCGTCAGTACATCACCGGTTTCCAGAGAATGGTTGGCGTTTTGGGTGAGAAAGAGAGGGACATCTTTCTGCGCTGCCAGTTCCCGTATGGAATCGGTTTCGACCCAGGGATCTGCGGTGCCGTGGAAGGCGATGCTTCCGGCAAGTGGGAAGGAAAAGGTCTCTGCAAGAGGCGTGAACAGGATGCTTTTTACAGTCAGATCGTGTCGGGAAGCATAGGCAGAGGAGATGACTGTACCAATGCTTTTGGAAATAAACAGAATGCTGCCATAGGAATTCCAGTCGATGCTGCCTAAGGAGCGTTCTGTTTGTTCCAGGGCAAGGTCAAAGGCCTGTTTCATTTTTTCAGGATCTCCTTTGACATTTTCCGGGAGGGTACCATAGGATACAGTGCGGATTTTGTAGCCGTGTTTGCTGGCAAGGCGGCTGGTATAGTACAGAAGCGGTTTGTCAGCAGTGTATCCGATGCCCGGAAAAACAACAGCTAATTTCGGGGCATTTTTATCTGCTCCGGCTGTATGAGCGGAAACTTTTGTATAGAGCATCTGCAACTGAAGCTTTTCCTGAAGCTCCTTTAAGGTAATGGAGATCGTACAGGAATCGGATGGAAGATAATCATAATCGGTAACAATGTCGTCCTCTTCCATGGAATAAACAATGTGTGAGGAACCCATGAGCTCCATGTCTTCTTCAATATCTGAAAGTAATTCTTCGTATGATTTCATTTTAATTCAAACCTTCTTATTTAAAAAATCGTTTATTTTTACAGATTCTTCTATTATACTGGATTCATTGAATGACAGCAAGAGGTTACTGTTCACTGGCAATGTCCCGCGAGGTGTTTTTTGTGAGCGAAGTTAAACCTTGCTTTTATCCTGCCTGCACGATATACTAATATAATACATATCTGACTAATGGAGGGTTTTACAAATGAAAATTGCAGCAACATACGACAACGGAAATATTTTCCAGCATTTTGGAAAAACGGAGTTTTTCAAGGTGTACGAGGTAGAGGATAACAAGGTTATTTCCAGTGAAGTGATCAGCTCCAATGGCACCGGACATGGTGCACTTGCAGGACTTCTTGCAGAGCAGGGAATCAGCGTTCTGATCTGTGGAGGAATCGGCGGCGGAGCACAGAGTGCACTTGCTGAGGCTGGCATTGAGTTATGTTCCGGAGCACAGGGAGATGCAGACACAGCTGTGGATGCTTATCTGAAGGGCGAGCTGGTATCCACAGGTGTGAATTGTGATCATCACCATCATGAGGATGGACATTCCTGCGGAAGCCATGAGAATGGACACTCCTGCGGAGGCTGTGGCGGAGGATGTGGTTCCCAGCCATCTATCACAGGCCCTAATGTCGGAAAAACCTGCCGTACACATTACAGAGGAACCTTTAATGACGGAACACAGTTTGATTCTTCCTATGACCGTGGCGAGCCACTGGAATTCATCTGCGGAGCAGGCCAGATGATCAGAGGCTTTGATGCGGCAGTTGCAAACATGGAGGTTGGCCAGGTGGTAGATGTTCATCTGATGCCTGAGGAAGCTTACGGTATGCCGAATCCGGATGCGATTTTTACACTTGAGATCGAACAGCTTCCGGGTGCTGAGGATCTTACTGTAGGACAGCAGGTATACCTCTCCAATCAGTATGGTCAGCCGTTCCCGGTTAAAGTTAACGCAAAAGATGAAAAAACCATTACTTTCGATGCTAATCATGAGATGGCAGGTAAAGAGCTGAATTTCAGAATTGAATTAGTAGAAGTGAAATAAGAAGGAACAGTGGGAGGTGCTGTATGGGAGCATATGGCATCTCCTTTTTTGTCTGAAGGGAGGAAGCTTTCCTGATGAGGATCGCTATGATACCATTTGGATTACTATCCGGTTTTATGGACGGCAAAGAAATCCGGATCACAGAGCTGGGTGAAGATGGATTTCGATTTCGGCTGGCAGAGGAATGCCCGGAACCGGAGCAGTTTCTGATCTATTTTTATGATATGAAAAAAGCCGGGTACAGGAGAGTGGAGATCCGGAAGTTTGGGATGAGTGCAGCAGAGGATCAATGCCTGCAGGATCAACAGCCAGTTGAAAAGAAAAC
>ERZ779892.3614-NODE-3614-length-10683-cov-2.807113_pt1 | contig 10683 bp, 7 predicted proteins | sample MGYA00511552_ERZ779892 | MGnify/ENA primary metagenome ERZ779892 (study PRJEB29588, sample SAMEA2154561) | human gut metagenome | biome: human gut; feature: human-associated habitat; material: faeces | place: Denmark | collected 2008/2010 ... | reverse complement strand
TTCATTCCGTTCCTGGCCAAGCAGGCCGGGTTCGGCCGCATCGGCGAGAAGGTCGTCGACCATCGCGCCCGCAAGTACGGCAGTTCGAAATTCGGCCTCGAACGCACGGTGAAAGGGTATCTGGACCTGATCACGGTGCTGTTTATGACGCATTTCGGGCGTTCGCCGATGTACTTCTTCGGCAGCCTCGGAACGCTGATGTTCCTCATGGGCGGCGGCACGACGGTGTGGATCATCGCCGAGAAGCTCTGGAAGCAGAGCCACGCCCTGCCCCTGCGGGCGGTTACGGACCAGCCGCTGTTTTATCTGGCGATTTTGGCCGTAATTCTCGGCGTTCAGCTGTTTTTGGCCGGATTTTTGGGCGAGCTGATCAACAGAGGGTCTTCCGAGCGGAACAAATACCTGATCGACAAAACTTTGTAAATGATGATACAACGAATCCAAACGCTTTATTTGCTGATCATTGCGGCGCTTATGGCCGTGACGCTCTTTTCGGGGCTGGCGTGGTTTGCGGGTGACGCCGGCGAGTTCGGGCTTTACGCCTTCGGGTTGAAAACCGCCGAAGGGGAGCTTGTCCAGTCCACCGTCTATATGGGCGTCCTGCTGGCGCTGGCCTGTGCGCTGCCGCTGGTGACGATTTTCCTGTTCCGTCGCCGTTTGCTGCAAATACGCCTCTGTGTGGTGGAAATGGTGTTGCTGTTAGGCTCGCTGGTGATGGAAGGCGTCTATTACTTTTTGAGCTGGCGGGTCTTCTCCGACCTGACGTTCCATACGCAGGGCTTCAAGCCCGCCATTGTGCTGCCTCTGGTCTGCCTGCTGTTTGCCTATTTGGCGGCCCGTGCGATTTTCCGCGACGAACTGCTGGTGCGCGCAGCCGACAGAATACGCTGATCGAGCGGATACTGCTGACCCGGAGTATGCCCGAGCGCATGTTCCGGGTCTTCTGTCCCCGTCGGCGAACTGCTGTTCGGACGGAAAAGGGTTGCAATTCGGACCGATCTGATTATTAAAAGAATGTTACAAACCTTTGCAGGTCCGGAAAATAATTTTAACTTTGAGGCATAATATTGTCATTATGTAGTGAATTTAAAGAATTTTGGCTACAAACAATACATTTTTTAACTAACACTCAACTCTATGAAAGTAGTAAATTTTTGGAAGACATTGTTCTGTGCAGCGCTGGCCGTGACGGCTTTTAGCGCATGTTCGGACGATGACGAAGAGGGCGGTTATTCGGGCATGCCCGAAATTACCGTGAACGGCGGCGAGTCGGTGACTGTCGCCGGGAAACTCGAGGCGGCAAGCTCGAACAGACGGTCGAGGTCGTTTCGAAAGGCGACTGGACCCTGACATTCAAGAACCCCGGGGATTCGCAGTGGGTTACTCCCAGCGCGATGTCGGGCAAGACCGGTACGACGCAGCTTACCTTCACGCTGGGTCAGGCTTCGGGAGAGCGCAGCGCAATCCTTGTTCTGACCGCCAGCTCCACGGTCGAGGGCTTCCCGCTTACGGACGAGGCTACGATCACGGTCGTACAGAGCGACAGCGATGTTCCGACGGGTAACGCTCTTTACAGCGAGAACTGCGGCACGAAGGTCGAGAAAGTCGATGGCTACTGGCCTTATGTGGACAAGTTCGAAGGTTGGACCCGCGGCGGTTCGCTCGATCAGAAGGCCGTTACTTACACCGGCAACAGCGCTTCGGTAGCCAACAGCGGCAAGGGTTTCGATCCTGCCGAGGATGAAACGACGGTAGTTACGGGTCCTCCCTATGTTTCGATGAACAAATCGACTTCGGTTTTCAACATCAATGACATCAATATCGCATCGAACACCAACTTCACCTTCACGTTTACTGCCGCTCAGCAGGTTAACTATTCCGGTGGCGTAGTGCTGGGCGATGTGACGGATGAAACGATTCGGTTCTCGGTGTCTACCGATGGTTCGAGCTATGCTCCCGTTGCTCTGAAAGTCAAAAAAGTCGCTTCCGGCTACTGGTATCTCTGCACCGCCGAATTCAAACTGCCCGCCGGTGTTTCGACCGACAAGATCTGGGTTCGTTTCGACGGCTATGCAGGACTTGAAAACCACGGTCTGCGTATCGACGACTTCAAACTTTATGAAGGCGGCAACGGTTCGGAACTCGTCGTTCCTTCGGTGGATTATACGAAGGGTACGGTTGCCGAGGCTATCGCAGCCGGAGCCGGCAAGAACTACGAGGTCGCCGCTACGGTCGTAGCCATGCACACGCAGGGTATCCTGATCGGCGATGCGTCGGGTGTCATGCTGGCGTTCCTTGGCGAGGCTCCTGCGGTAGCTGTTAACGATGCCGTTACCGTTAAGGGAACGACCGAATTGCGGAATGGCGTCATTCAGTTCGGCAAGGAGGGTCTTTCGGTCGCCAAGACCGGCACGGGCAGCTATAACACGCCTGCTCCCGAGGTGATGGACGGCACGGCTGTCACGGCCTATATCGCAACGGCCTTGGAAAATAAGGCTGTGTACAAGTATGTGAAATACAACGGTGAGTTTACTGTCAGCGGCAACTATTACAATGTCGTTATCGCCGGTACGACCACGAAAGGCTCTGTTGCCTATGGCAAATCGGAGTGGGCGTCGTTTAATGGCAAACCGGTGACTGTCGAAGGCTGGCTGCTCGGCGGTACGGCCAACTATCTCCAGACGATGGCTACGTCGGTGACGGTCGATTCTTCGACGCCGATTGTTGAAATCTCCGCTCCCCAGCAGTTCGCTGCAACCTCTCCCGTGGCTCAAACGCTCAACTATACGGTTACCAACACGACGGCTTCGGCTGTAACGTTCGCAATCGAGGGTACGAATGCCGACAAGTTCTCGCTCGGCGCCAAGACTGATAACACCATCGTCGTAAGCGCGAAAGGCGACAACACGGATAAGACAGCCTATACGGCCAATCTGGTTGCCAAAGTTGCCGGTGCGACGGTTGCAACGGTTGCTCTGAAGCAGGCTGCGCCTACGAGCGGTTCTGGCTATGCGAAGATTGAAAAGATTGCCGATCTGAAAGAAGGAACGGGCTATCTGGCAGGCCTTGTTAATGGTAAATATCAGACTTGGACAGGAGTACTTACCAATAAGCAGTGTGAGACAGTTCCTTATTCATATACCGAGGCAACGGGTGCATTTGTTGCTGATGATGCCGCAGGTGCAGAGATTTCACTTGTAGCTGTAAGCGGTGTTTCTAATGCTTATTATATTAAGTATGGTGAAAAATATCTGACAGTTGGTGCTGCCGGTAAGAATCAACTTGTATTGGCTGATTCTGCGGGCGATAACTATTGGACGTTTACTGATGACACTGATGGTGTTAAGGCAACCGCAAAAGCATTTGCGTCTATTATGATGACATCGACTGGAGCTGCGTCGAAATATATTCGGTCGTATGTGACGACGAATACGTCTGGTGTTGCCGGTGTTGTATTCTTCCTGGCAAAATAACAACAGTCGAGGAAACCGACTTGTAAAACCAACCACTCTTGGCGGGGATAACTCCCCGTCAAGAGTTTGGTTTCTAAATGGGTCTGCGGACCAAATGTTATACTTTATTCTGAATGATGTTGAAAATTAAACAGATAGGCATGCTGCTCGTGACGATGTCGGCGATGCTTGTCCTGTTTGCGGGATGCGGCGACAAGGACGACGGGGGCGACAAGGAGTCCCTCGCGACGCTCGTTGCAGAGACCGTGAGCAGTTCAACCACAACGAACAAGATTTCGACCCAAGGCCCGTCGGGCATCACCTTCGAGGCGACGATCGTCTCGCAGGGCGGGGATGCGGAGTGGTGTTCGTTCGATTTGAATAAGCAGGTATCCTCCGCCGGCGGAAACGTCGGGGACCCGGCCTACCTCTATTTGGACAAAAACAATTCCGACGACGACCGCACGGCGCGGATCGACGTAACCTATACCAACGGTTATTCCACCTCCCTGGCGCTGACGCAGAGGGCCGCGGGCTTCATCGACTACGACCGTTCGTGGGGCGAGCAGCCCGAATATCGTTCCGACGACGCTTATATCTATAAGACCTATTATGCGACGTTTGTGAGCAATCAGTTCTTTCCGGGCGGAAAACTGCGCAACTATTCGGTATGCTACGATGTCGACCGGCATATTTCGCATTGGGTGGCTTATCCGATCTTCAAGAAGGTCTACGAAACGCCCGTTTTGAGACGGGTCAACGATTTCAATTACGATCCCAATGACCAGCTGCCCGTGATTCCCACCCGCGACCAGCAATACATCGGGACAGGCGGCAACGGCCGCGGTTACGGTGCATGGGGTTACGACCGCGGGCACATGCTTCCGCAGGCTTCGCGTTACAACAATTACGAGCCGAACCGGATGACTTACTACGGCACCAACATGATGCCCCAGAACAGCACGCTGAATCATAATATCTGGGCCTCGCTGGAGGGCAAAGTCCGTGGCTGGGGAGGCTTGCAGACCTACGATACGCTCTATGTGGTGACGGGAGCCGCTTTCAAGAGCACGAAGACCATCGACAATGCCAACGGACCGATCGCCGTGCCGTCGCATTGCTGGAAAGTGCTGCTGCGCCAGCGGGGCAACCAGAACCGGCAGATCTCTCAATTCAAGGCGGATGAACTGAAAGCCATCGGCTTCGTGTTCACCAACGATGACGCCGGAGCCGCCACGTCGATCGAATCGGCTGTCCGTTCGGTGAAGGAGATCGAGGAGCTGACGGGCTTCAAGTTCTTCCGCAACCTCGACCCGGCCGTGGCCGATGCGGTGAAAAGCCAGAAGAACCTCGCCGACTGGTAGGGATTATGATACAATGAATTGAACCTTAACAACAAAAATCGTTTATGAAGAGAATCTTTTTGACAGGACTGTTTGCCTCGCTGATCGCGGTGGCATGCTTCGCGCAGAAGCCCTACAAAGTGGTCTTCTACAACTTCGAGAACCTGTTCGACACCATTCACGATCCCGGCGTCCTCGATGAGGAGTTCACGCCCGAAGGACCCAAGAAGTGGAACTCGGCCAAGTACACCAGGAAAATCGGGAACCTCGAACGGGTGTTGTTCGACATCGCCGCCGAGGATAAGGATTATCCCGTGGTGATCGGCGTTTCGGAGATCGAGAACCGCTCGGTGATGGAGGACGTGATCGCCACCCCGAAGCTTTCGAAGGGCAACTACCGGATCGTGCACTACGATTCGCCCGATCTCCGCGGTATCGACGTGGGTTTCTACTACCGTCCCGACGTCTTCAAACTCGAAGGCAGCGCAGCCATTCCGTTCCGGATGCCCGACATGCCCGATTTCCGTACGCGCGATTTCGTGACGATGTGGGGCACGATCGAGGATGAGCCGTTCTTCTTCCTCGTGAGCCACTGGCCTTCGCGTCTGGGCGGCAAGGAGGCTTCGGCCCCCAAGCGTCTGGCTGCCGCCAAGCAGGTGAAGCACATCGTCGACTCGGTGACCGCCGCCAACCCGGCCACGAAGGTGGTCGTCATGGGCGACCTGAACGACGATGCCACGGATGACAGCATCGTCGAGGGCCTCAACGCCAAGGGCAAGATCAAGGAGGTCGGCAAGGGCGACATGTTCAACCCCTTCATCGGCCTGCTGAAAGCGGGTTACGGCACGCTGGCTTACCGCGACGAGTGGAACCTGTTCGACAACATCATCGTTTCGGAGAACCTCGCCACCGGTTCCACGGGCAGTCTGAAAATCCAGCCCGCCGGCAACTCGAAGTTCTACGGCGGCATCTTCCGCCGTCCCTACATGATCCAGAAGGAGGGCCAGTACAAGGGCTATCCGCTGCGTACGTTCGTGGGCAACGATTTCCAGGGCGGTTTCAGCGACCACTTCCCCGTATATATCTACATCGCCAAATAAACACTCTAAAATATTTGTATGAAACTCAAAGTTCTACTTATTCTGATGCTCGCCGCCGTGACCTTCACGTCCTATGCGCAGGACGGAGGCATCCGCGGTAAGGTGGTTTCGCGCAACGGTCGCGTGGTCTTGAGCAATGTACAGGTGAAGATCGAATCGCTGGGTCTGACGGCCATGACCGACAAGGACGGCAACTTCATCTTCGAGAATCTTCCTGCGGGCAGCTACACGGTGCTCTTCTCTACGCCCGACTTCGAGGACCTCAACCTGATGGTCCGCGTAGGCGATAAGCATGTGCAGGACCTCAAGTCGGTGATCATCGTGCCGTCGGGGCAGAGTGCGGTTCTGGACGACGCCGTTTTCGCCGAATTCGACAGCGACTCCTCGTCGTCGGACACGCAGGCGCTGCCTTCGTCGCTCTCTTCGTCGAAGGACCTCTTCAACAACATCGCATCGTACCGTTTCAGCGAGATGCGTTTCAACGTCCGCGGCTACGATTCGCAGTACTCGGACATCTACCTGAACGGCATCCGCTTCAACGACGCCATGACGGGCTACGGTCCCTGGTCGCTGTGGAGCGGACTGAACGACGCGACGCGTAACCAGGAGAACTACACGGGCCTCGAAGCGTCGGATTTCGGCATCGGCGGCATCGGCGGCATGACCAACGTCAACGCCCGCGCCTCGCAGATGCGCAAGGGATTCCGCGTGAGCGTGTCGAACGGCAACCAGATGTACCGTTTCCGTGCGATGGTTTCCTACGGCTCGGGACAGTTGGACAACGGCTGGTCGTACGCCTTCTCGGTGGGAACCCGCCAGGGCGGCAACGGCTATGTGGACGGCGTTTACTACAACTCCTATTCCTATTTCGCTTCGGCCGAGAAGCTTTTCGGACAGAACCACCGCCTTGCGTTGACGCTGCTGGCTTCGCCTTCGGAGCGCGGCGCGCAGCAGGCTTCGACCGACGAGGCTTACGCTCTGTTCGGCAACAACTACTACAACCCCAATGTGGGTTACCAGGCCGGCAAGCTCCGCAACTCGCGCGTGCGCAACACCCACGAGCCGATCGTGATGCTCAACTATACGTGGGACATGTCGGAGAACACGCGCCTGAACGCCGCCACGTCGCTGCGTTTCGGCAGGAACGGCTATTCGGCCCTGACGTGGAACGCCGGAGCGGACCCCCGCGGCGACTACTACCGCTATATGCCGAATTCGGATAAGACGCAGATCGTGCCGGGCATAACTACCGACGAGACGATCTATTTTTACGCGATGGATGGCGCCATAGCGAAAGGTGTGTGGGACGGTATGCTCGACTACGACAAATTCTTCCAGACGAATATGCGGAATATCGACACCGATCCGGTGCTGTCCAAACTGATGGGCAATAACAGTCGTTCGAACTACATGATCGAGGAGCGTCACACCGACCAGCTGGACTACAACCTGGCGGTCAACGTGCAGCATAACATGCGCCACAACATGCGCATCGTCGGCGGCGCCAACCTGCGCGTCAACCGCACGAATTACTACTCGGAGATCAAGGACCTGCTGGGCGGCGACTATTGGTATGACATCGACAAGTTCGCCGAGCGCGACATGGCCAGCGCCGAGGCTTACCAGAACGACCTGGATTACTACTGGGCTACGGGGCACGCCCGCATTGCCCGTGTCGGCGACAAGTACGGTTACTACTACCGGGCGCACCTGCTCGAAACCAATGCCTGGGCCAACTACACGTGGGGCATCGGCGGTTTCTCGCTGGGCGTCTCCGGATCGGTCGGCTACTCGAACATGTACCGCGAGGGCATGTGGCGCAAGGGATTGTTCCCCAACGATTCGAAAGGCGATTCGAAGAAACTCGACTACCTGACCTACGATGCGAAACTTGCGCTGGGCTACAAGTTCTCTGGAGCGCATTCGATCGAGGCCAATGTGGCTTACATGCAGCAGGCGCCCAAGTTCGCGACGGCATTCGTGTCGCCCCGTACGCGCAACACGACCACGCCGGGGCTGAAGGCCGAGAAGATTTTCGCAGCCGATCTTACCTATAACCTCAACCTGCCCTACATCAAGGCGCGTCTTTCGGGATACTATACGACGATCGAGGACCAGTCGAAGGTCATCTCGTTCTACGACGATACCCGCAGTTCGTTCACCAACTTCGCCATGAGCGGCATCGACAAGCGCCACTACGGTCTCGAGCTGGGACTCTCGGTTCCCGTCTGGAACGGCCTTTCGGTGGTCGGCGCCCTGAGCTGGGGCGACTACACCTATACGTCGAATCCCGACTTCGTGCAGACGGTGGACAACGTGGACAAGATCGTGCTGCGCGACAAGGTGTCGTGGGACGGCTACCACGTGGAGAGCACCCCGCAACTGGCGCTGAACGTCGGACTGGACTACCGCGGTCCGCAGAACTGGTTCGCCTCGGTGAACTTCAACTACTACGATGACCTTTACCTCTCGATGAACCCCATGTACCGCACGGCCAAGGCCATCGAATACTACACGAACATCCTTTCCAGCTCGACCTCCACCACCGAACAGCAGGTGTCGGCCCTGCGGTCGATCAAGACGATCCGTGCGCAGGAGCGTTTCGACGGTGTTTATACGCTGAGCGCCAGCGTGGGCAAGAACTGGTATATCCGCCGCGACTACATGCTGGGCTTCAGCCTCGAGGTGAAGAACATCCTCAACGATCAGGACATCCGCACGGGCGGTTACGAGCAGATGCGTATGAGCAAGGTCCGCGGCGAGGGCGGCGAGCAGATTTACGGCCGCTTCCCCTCGAAGTATTTCTACCTGTTCGGTACGACCTATTACCTGAATGTCTATTTCCGTTTCTAATCGCGCAAAGCATAATTTATGAAAAGTCTTAAAATAGCATTGGCGGCTCTCGTCGGTCTGGTGGCCGTGAGCTGCTACAACGATTTCGACACTCCGGCTCCGCAGAAGCTCTATACGGCCGACGATATGGCCGCAATGGGGCTTACTCGGATCACCATTGCCGAAGTGAAGGAAAAATTTGGTCCGATCTCCAATACGGGAACCAACGACAATTTCTCCACGACCAAGACCCTCAAGTTCGGAACCCGCACGTCCGAGGAGGCCAAGTTCGACGGCCTCATGGAGTGGCCCGAGGCTTCGAAATACTACATCAAGGGCAAGGTGATCAGCAGCGACCGTCAGGGCAACATCTACAAGTCGCTCTATATCTACGACGGCACGGCCGGTATCGAGCTGAAGCTCTACAACGGCCTTTATCTCGACTTCCTGCTCGACCTGGCTTCGAAGCCGATCAAGAGCCAGTGGGTCTACGTGCGTCTCGACGGTCTCTATCTGGGTAACTACCGCATGATGCTTTCGATCGGAGGCGCTCCCTCGGACGGCATCAACACGGCCGGCAACCACAAGTTCTACGCCAACTCGAACCTCGACAACCCGAAGGTCGCCGCCCTGAACGTCTTCCGCGGCGAATACACGACGCTCGACGACTCGGACATCAAGGAGGTCGACGGTTCGAACTACACGTCGCTCGGCGAGGCCGATCTGGGCCGGCTGGTGCGTTTCAACAAGATCAAGATCCGCTATGCGGGTGTGAAGAATCAGGACGGCGTGACGCCTCCGAACCTCAAAAACGGCGGAAATGCGAATCCCTATCCGAGCTGGATCGTGACCGACTGGGGAACGCCCATCTTCGGCGCGTGGTATCGCTGGGCCTACAACAACAGCGAGCAGAATATCCGTCTCTACGGTTCGGTGCTGATGAGCTACAACGATGCGGCGGAGTACACTTCGGACCCGGGCGTTTACGGCATCCGTACGAGCGGTTACAGCCAGTTCGCCATGAAGCCCATCCCGAAGGACGGCACGGAGGGTACGGTGCTGGGCATCTACGGCATCTATGCGAAGAAGAGCGATTTCACGGGAGGTTCGGAGGACTGGGCGCAGTACCAGATCTCGGTGAGCCGTATCGAGGACCTCGGCTTCCCGCCCGAGTCGCTGCTTTCCGAGGAGTGGATCAGGGCCAATACGCCCGCCTCGTCGCTGACGCCTCCCGTGAAGAACGGCGGCGATGATTACGAGGGTGACTGATCCCGCGTTTGAGCAATAAAAAACTGCGACCCAAAAGGGTCGCAGTTTTTTTGTGCCGCGGCGGCAGCGCTACCGCTTGTTCCATTTGCAGGAGGTCTGGTAGTAGCCGATCGCGCGGTCGACCTGCATGGCGTCCTTCCGCTCCATCGTTTCGAGGTGGTGGGGATTCTCCTCGGTGGGAACCACGCGGTACTGCTCGAAGCGGCGCACGGGCAACAGAATCGTGAAGGTGTCGCCTTCGAGGTAGCCGAGGTCCTGATAGGTGGCGATGAACGCGCGGTTGACATATGCCGGGTCGAAGATGCTGCGGCCGTAGAAATGCGAGTCGTAGCTCATGTTGAGCAGCGACAGCAGGGTGGGCATCAGGTCGATCTGCGAGACGATGCCGTCGACCACTCCGGGTTCGATAAGCCCGGGGGCGAGGATCAGCGCCGGGATGTGGTATTTCTGCAACGGAATCTCGGTGCGGCCGGCGCTCGAAGCGCAGTGATCGGCCGTGACGAGGAAGATCGTGTTTTCGAACCACGGCTGCCTGGCTGCTTCGGCGAAGAACCGTCCCAGCGAATAGTCGCTGTAAAGCACGCCTCCGGCGCGGCTCTTCGAGTCGTTGGGAATGCGGATTCGTCCGGCGGGGTAGGTGAAGGGGCGGTGGTTGCTGACGGTCATCACGTGGGCGAAGAACGGCTT
>ERZ779892.3606-NODE-3606-length-10713-cov-7.747420_pt1 | contig 10713 bp, 10 predicted proteins | sample MGYA00511552_ERZ779892 | MGnify/ENA primary metagenome ERZ779892 (study PRJEB29588, sample SAMEA2154561) | human gut metagenome | biome: human gut; feature: human-associated habitat; material: faeces | place: Denmark | collected 2008/2010 ... | reverse complement strand
GGGCACTCCGATGGTCTTCGCCGTCGGCGACGGCAACCACTCCCTCGCTACCGCCAAGAGCTGCTATGAAGAGCTCAAGAAGAACAACCCCGGCGTCGACCTCTCGAACCATCCGGCGCGTTATGCCCTCGTCGAGCTCGAGAACATCCACGACCCCGCACAGGTCTTCGAGCCCATCCACCGTGTGATCTTCAAAACCGAACCGAAGAAGCTGCTCAAAGCGCTTGAAGAGGCCTGCGCAGGCACCGAAGGCTTCCCGGTTAAATGGTACGCGGGCGAAGAGTCTGGCACCATCGTGCTCGACAAGAGCAAGGGTGAACTGGCTGTCGGCATTCTGCAGCACTTCCTTGATGATTATCTGAAGGAAAACGCGGGTGAGATCGACTATATCCATGACGACGACGCGCTCATCGGCTTTGCGAAGCAGGAAAATGCCATCGGCTTCCTGCTGCCCGCCATGGAAAAGAGCCAGCTGTTCAGAGGCGTTATCGCCGACGGCGTTCTGCCCAGAAAGACTTTTTCTATGGGCCACAGCCGCGAGAAACGCTACTATCTGGAAGGCAGAAAGATCAAGGCGTAATGAAGGAATTCACCGAGGGCGCATTTGCCAAGGTCAATTTGACGCTGGATGTTCTGGACAAGCGCGAAGACGGGTATCACAATCTGCGATCCATTATGCAGACCGTCTCCCTGCACGACGATGTGCATGTCACGGTCGGCTGCGAGGGCTGGCAGGTTCACTGCTACCGCGAGATCCTGCCGCCGGACGCGGCGGAAACGACCGAACCGGAACTTGTCACCTGCGGACTGCCGCAGGACAGGGACAATCTGGTGTGGAAGGCCGCGGAAGCGTTTTATGCCCGCACCGGCAAGACCCCGGAGGGGCTGGAAATCTTTATCAACAAGCGCATTCCGCTCGAGGCCGGTCTTGGCGGCGGCAGCGCCGACGCGGCGGCAGTTTTGCGCGCGCTGAACCGTGCGTATGACAGCCCGCTGTCCATTCCTGCGCTCTGCGAACTTGGCGCGCAGGTCGGCTCCGATGTGCCGTTCTGCGTCATGGGTGGCACTGCACTGGTCGAAGGGCGGGGCGAACTTCTGACAAGACTTTCGCCCGCACCGGAGTTTTTCCTTGTGGTCTGCAAGCCGGATTTCTCCGTTTCCACGCCGGAGTTATATCAGGCACTTGACGAGACGTTCATCGAAAAGCGGCCTGATCAGAAGGCGATGCAGCTGAATCTGCAAAAGGGCGATCTGCTCGGTATCGGCGGCAGCCTGTGCAACGTGTTTGAGCCCGTCGTTATGCAGAAGCATTTCGATATCAATTATATCCGCTCCATGATGTACACCTACGGCGCATATGGCGCGCAGATGACCGGTTCCGGCTCCGCCGTGTTCGGTATTTACGATTCGTTTGAATATGCGACCGTCGCCTGCACGATGCTCAAGGACAAGTACAGCCAGATTTTCCTGGCAAAGACCGTATAAACTAGCAAAACACCGTCTAAACTGTCTGTAAAAAGCAGTTTGGGCGGTGTTTTTATGAAAAAGCGGATCATATCTCTTGTGCTGCTGGGAATCAGCGTACTTACCGTAACGGTCTGCGCCGTTTTGCAGGCGCAGAGCCAGCGAATGGTGGAAAAGATCATCCGCCTGCACGTCGTAGCGAATTCCGATTCCAACGTAGATCAGGCGGTGAAGCTTTGCGTGCGCGACGCTGTTCTGCGTGAAGCGCAGCGCGCACTTTCCAGCGCGGCCGATGCGAAGCAGGCGATCCTGACGGACCTTCCCGCGCTTGAAGCAGCGGCAAACGCAGAGCTACAGCGGCAGGGGAGCGGGGATACCGCCCGCGTCAGCTTCCGCCGCGAGTTGTTCCCGACGCGCGACTATGATACGTTTTCTCTGCCGTCGGGTGTGTACCAGTCGCTGCGCGTGACCATCGGGAAGGGTGAGGGGCACAACTGGTGGTGCGTGATCTTCCCCTCGCTCTGCGTTCCGGCTACAGCAGACGGCTTCGCCGACGCCGCAGCGGCAGGCGGCTTTACAGATGCCGAGATCAGCCTTATGACACGGGCAAACGGCGCGTATGTGGTTAAATTTCGCTCACTGGAACTGCTTCAGGCGCTGAAAAAATACCTGTTCGGGGAATGAACGCCCAAAGGGGGAGGGACGCTGGCTCGCAGGGCCTGAGGAAATTCGAGTGTTGCAAATTTTGGAGCACGCTGAAATTTGCAATATATCCCCTCCGTTATTTGCCCCGCAAATGCCGCCTCCTCTTATCGTGCAGGACAGGACAAGGGGGAGGCTTTCGCATGTGCTATTTCTGTTTGCTTTTGCGTAGAATCAGCGTCAAAGCATCCGCTCCATGACAATCTCGTCCTCCTCAACCTCGCCGGTGGGACGGAAGCCAAGCGCCTCATAGAGCCGCTGTGCGGCCTCGTCGCCATCGACATAGCAGAGTACGACCTTCTCAAATTTTTCGTCTGTCTTCAGTCTTTGCAGAAGCAGCCTGACGGCCTCGGTACCGTAGCCCCGGCCCTGGTAGCGTGCATCGATGAAAAGCTGTGAAAGATTATATGCGTGCAATTCATCCAAATCGTAATACAGCGCCATGCCGACCGGCGTATTGTCTGCATAAATGACCAGCGCCTCGCTGCGCTGCGCGCGGTAGGCGTAGGCTCTGGCAAGAAGTCCGGCACTGTCCGCCGCGAAGCAGTGTTGATCCTCGCGCACACGCAGCCCGCACCGCCAGTTTTCCGGCGTTACCGGTTCCAGATGGATCATGGTCATTCCTCCTGCGTGTGTATTTTTACGGATTTCAGACCTTCTTCGGCGGCAGGCGGCGCAGGAGCAGATATCCGGCAACTCCGAGTACCAGCACGACCCCTGCGGCGATCACGTCTGCCCAATCAAAAATTTGCGGTCCGGCAATGAAAATTTCTGTCGGCCCGTCCGCGCCGCCGATGACACCGATGGACGCAAAACCGCGCAAATTCGTGACGGTTTTCAAAAGCCCAACCAGCAGAGCAAGCACCGCTGCGCCGAGGCAGATGAAGCGCAATGGACTCTTGCGGAACGCGTAGCCCGGCAGCTGCGCGGTAAGTTCCGACGCAGCCTGTTTCGCAGAGCCAAGCGCAGCGAGAATTTCCGCGTCTGTCTGCCCAGCTTCACGCCGTTCGTTGATCGAACTGCGCAGATTATCCATCACCCGGTCCTTCATCTTCTTCGGCAACGTCAGCCGACGCCGGACGGCGCGCAGATAGCGCGCAAACTGTTTTTCATTCATGCTCTGCATCCTCCCCGCAAAAGCGGTCCACTGCCGTTCGGAATTCAGCCCAGAGGCCAAGACGGCGTTCGTTTTCTTCTCTGCCTTTTTCCGTTGCGGAATAAATCTTCCGCGGAGCCGCACGGCCCGATTCCTGCTGCCAGACCGCTTCGATCAGTCCGTCGTCCTCCAGCCGGTATAAGATCGGGTAAAGCGTTCCCTCTCGGAGCGTAAACAGCCCGCCGGAGCGGCTGCCAAGCTGCGCGATCAACTCATAGCCATAGGTCGGTCCCCGGCAGATCGTCTGCAGAACCAGAAGCTCCAGCACGCCCTTTTTCAGCTGCTGCAAAAACCGTTCGTCCATTTGCTTTATCCCTGCATTTCTAAGTATTTTGCATTACTAAATATAAAATAACATATTCTCTGCGGTCTGTCAAGCAAAACTACACCCGTGCCAGTGCAGCATTGAAAAGAAACACAATGTACTACAAGAATACTGCGAGTCTTGCACTGCTTTGATATGCTTGAACGCCCCGCCTGTCCGAATGAACAGGCGGGGCGCTGTTTTACTTGTGCGAGGCAGGGATGCTTATGCAGCTTCCTTGGTCATGTTCATGAGGACTTTTGCACCCATTGCGCGGGTTGCAGTGCCCGTCGGGTTGAACGCGCCGTTGGAGCCGGCCAGATAACCGGCGGCGGTGCAGTAGGTGACGGATTCAATCGCCCATTCGCCGATCGCATCAACGTCGGTGTAGGTAAGTTTTTCTGTGATGCCCTCGGCGTTCTTGCCGCCAACCTTGTCGTAGCCGTAGAGAACCTTGGCCATTTCCTGACGGTTGATGGCCTTGGTGGGCTTATAGGTTCCGTCCTCATAGCCGTTGACGATGCCATTTGCACTTGCCCACAGAACGGCGTCGGCATACCAGCTGCCGTCTGTGCAGTCGGAGAACTTTTCGCTGACCTTGCCAGTCACAGCGGGAGAGCCTGCCATGCGGTACAGAACGGTTACGAGCATGCCGCGCGTCAGCGCACCGTTCGGGCCGAAGGTCGTCTCGCTCAGACCCTTCATGAAGTTCTTGTCCGTGACGTAGTTGACAGCTTCAACTGCCCAGTTGCCGTCGAGCACGTCGGTGTACGGGGTGGCAATGACCGTGATACGGCCCTGCGGAGCGGCATATGTAGCGGGAACGACGCCGCCCAGACTGTCCTTGATGTAGTTGATCAGAACCTGATTGTCCAGCATGACGGAATCCTGCAGCAGCTTGTTGTCGGCGAACATATTGATGCCGTCGCCGGAATCCTTGAGCATGTAGTTGTGGGACGCGACTGTGTAAGTAGCCTTCGGGTCAATATCGACATACTTGCCGTTCTTCAGAACCTTGACGTTTTTGACGCGGTAAGCGCCGTCAACAGAGACGAACATGGACTTGTCGTCACCCTTGGCAGAAGACTTGACCGTGGTGTCGATGGTGTACTTCAGACCGGAAACCTGCAGGAAGCCGCCCATTTCGCCAATAGCGTTCTCGCCGTCGGAGAAAGTCGCCATGGTGTTGCGGGCTGTCCATTCCAGCGCGTCAATGATCTCCTGACCGGTTGCTTCGACGACGCAGAGTGCGTTGCCATACGGATGAACCTTGATGATCTGGCCGTAAGTAATATCGCCCGCGGAGATATCGGCGCGGATGCCGCCGCCGTTGACGAGCGCGATATCAGCGCCAGAGACTGCACGGTAAGCGTCGGCGCAGAGGTCGCCGAGGTTGGTTTCGCGGTTGCGGATTGCGCGGGTTCCGTCTGAATGCTTGGTGGTCAGGTCAACGGAGGTTCTGGCAACGACCGTGTTGACAAGGGCCTCATTCTTCTCCTGAATGGACTTGACAAATACGTCGGTCGTGTCGTCCTTGGCCGCGTAGTCAGAAACCAGTTCCGTGGTGAACACGCCGTCGGAGATGGTCAGCTTGCCGATGTTGACAAGCTTCGTGCCTGTGGAGGACAGGGGGATTTCCTTGCCGTCCTTGTTCTTGACCAGTTCCATTGCAATGGTGGAATGGGAGTGACCGTCAAGCACAGCGTCGATGCCGGTCGTGTTGGCAATCAAATCGGTCGAACGCCACGGCTCGGAGGATTCGTCGATACCCAGATGCGCAATGGCGACGACATAGGTCGCACCGTCCTTCTTGGCAGCGTCAACGGTTTCCTGCACCTTGTTGTAAAGGTCAGCGCCGTTATTGCCCTCCGCGAAGGAATAGACGAATTTGCCGTTGGCGTCCTGGAAGTAGGTCGGGGTAGACTTGGTAAAAGATTCGGGCGTGTCGATGCCGACGAAAGCGACCTTCGTGTCGCCGTAGGTCTTGATCTCATACGCCTTGTAGCCGGTCAGACCCTTGCCGTCCTTGGCCGTATAGGTCAGGTTGCAGCAAAGATACTGATACTTGGCCTTGTCGATGAGCTTCTGGAGCTGCGGCAGGGTGTAGTCAAATTCGTGGTTGCCGAAGGAAGCAAAATCATAGCCGACTTCATTCATAATATCGACCAGATATTCACCCTTGGACAGCGTGCCGATGACGTCGCCCTGCACGGAGTCGCCGCAATCAACGAGCGCAACGTAGTTATACGCGGCCTGCATCTCCTTTTTGTAAGCAGCCAGACCGGCATAGCCGATGTTGTCGTCAACGGCGCAGTGCACGTCGTTGGTGTACAGAATCACAATGTCGTTGGATTTCTCGTCTGCTGCGAACGCTGTGGTCATAAGGCCCAGCATCAGGCATGCCGCCAGCAGAAGTGCAATCAGTTTCTTCATAGTATCCTCCCTTTACATGTTATCTGTCCTTGGGTAATCCGGACAGATGGTATGTCTGTATTATACTACAAAGAATCGTTGTCAGCTATTCACAAATGGTTGAAATCCGATGGGCAAATTTCGTTATAATGCACAAAATATACAGAACATTAGCGCGTAAAATCGGATATGAGTTCTGCGCTCAGGGCGCGAGAGACTCTTCTGCAAACGATTTTCCCTTCAGAACGACTTCGCGCATAAAGCGGAACGTCTCCTCTTCGCCGTGTTCGGCGAGCATCACGAGCAGAAAGCGCAGCCGCTTCATGGTCTGCGGATGCACCAGCCGCGATTCATTCGCCCGATCGAGATATTGCAGCGGGGATGCGTCGGTATAGGCTGCGCCCTGATACGTCTTGCAGGCCGCAATCCGGTCGGCGACCATTTCACACAGATATTTTACCGGCATGTCAACCGGCTCATAGGTCCGCGTCTCGGGGCTTAAGTCCGTCCAGTATTCAAAATGGTGCCGGTTGCGGCCCTTGTGGTGCATCCACGCCAGAGAATAGCCGTTTGCCTCGCGTTCAGCTGTATTGGGGCTCCGGTTGCCCTGATAATACCGCACACCCGCGAAAAACTCGGTAGGTGAGTATTTGGACAGGTCGTGCGTCAGTCCCTGCCAGATCAGTCCCATCCGAAAGCAGCCGCGCATGACCAGATGACGGTGATGTGTGATCGTCTTCAGATGTCCCCAGAACTTGTTCATCGTGCAGCCCTCCTATTTTTCTCATTATACGATAAATCCGCTCCGGTTGCAACGCAGGAAAAAATCAAAAACCTATTGACAAGCTAGGCAATGTGTGGTAGGATACTGTCATCCGATGAAAGAAACCAACATACTATTTTAGTTCCAAAGAAATGAGGCCGCATATGCAGCAAATCGTCTTTTCGCGCGCCGCGTTCCGATGTCGAGTGGAAATGTGACAGAGAAACCAGATCGACGCTTTCATTTTAATAACATCATAAAGGAGATTTTGAATATGTCTAACATTTACACGTCCGCTGACCAGCTGATTGGCAAGACTCCACTGCTTGAACTCACGCACATTGAAAAGGAACTGAACCTCAAGGCCAAAATTCTGGCCAAGCTTGAGTATTTTAACCCCGCAGGTTCCGTCAAGGACCGCATCGCAAAGAAGATGATCGACGACGCGGAGGCCTCCGGCCAGCTGAAGCCCGGCTCCGTCATCATCGAGCCGACCTCCGGCAATACCGGCATCGGCCTTGCCTCCGTCGCAGCAGCCAGAGGCTACCGCATCATCATCGTCATGCCTGAGAGCATGTCTGTTGAGCGCCGCCAGCTTATGAAGGCATACGGTGCGGAACTTGTGCTGACAGAGGCCGCCAAGGGAATGAAGGGGGCAATCGCCAAGGCAGATGAGCTGGCAAAGCAGATTCCGAACAGCTTTGTGCCCGGCCAGTTCGTCAATCCTTCAAACCCGAAGGCCCATATCGAGACAACAGGCCCCGAAATCTACGCGGATACGGACGGTAAAGTCGATTACTTCGTTGCAGGCGTCGGCACCGGCGGCACGATTACCGGCGTCGGTCAGTATCTGAAAAGCCGTGATCCGTCCGTGAAGGTCGTTGCTGTCGAGCCGGCTTCGTCTCCCGTTCTGTCTCAAGGCGTCGCGGGCGCACATAAAATTCAGGGTATCGGTGCAGGCTTCGTTCCCGATGTGCTCGACACAAAGGTCTATGACGAGATCATCCCGGTTTCCAACGAAGATGCGTTTGCCGCAGGCAGACTTGTCGGCAGAAAGGAAGGCGTCCTGGTCGGCATTTCCTCCGGCGCAGCGCTTCACGCAGCTGTCGAACTTGCCAAGCGTCCCGGGAACGAGGGAAAGACCATCGTCGTTCTGTTCCCCGACACCGGCGACCGCTATCTCTCTACTCCGCTGTTTGCGGACTGATTCCAAAATTATAGCAAGCCCCGGCTTCCACAGCGGAAACCGGGGCGCTTTCTTATCCTGTGATATCCTCATACAGCGCCCACATGGCGTCAACGGTGCATTCGGAGAAGCGGTTCTGGGCGGCAAGATCACTGCTGTAGCTGTCCAGAAGCATCGGGCGGTAGGTGTACCAGCCGGTGTTCGCATTGCGGAGAATGACGTTGACGGTCGGCTGAAGATCGTATTCCGAGACGTGCGTCCCGTCCGCGTCTTTGACAATGGTGACGCTTGCCATGCCGCCGAGCATATTCTCCGGGCTTGTCTGATGGGACAGGAAATTGCCGAGCGAGTAAAAGACCGGCACCTCACGTCCGTCCTCCGCCATCAGCACGCGCGCGGGCTGGACCACATGCGGGTGCCCGCCGATGATCAGGTCCACCCCCCAGGCCGGGTCCAGCTGGCGGGCCAGATGCCTGTCCTCCTCAAAGCCGATGTGGGTCAGCAGCACGGTGAAGTCAATGTCGATGCTGTTGTGGGCGTTGCAGATCTTGCCCACCTCGGCGGCAGCGGCGGCGGTGTCCACAAAGGAGCCCACCAGCGATTCGGATTTGGTCTGGTTGATGACATCCTGCGTGATGATGCCGATGAACAGGATGTTCATGCCGTCCACCCGCAGGATCTTGTAGGGGGTGAACAGCCGGGTGGGGGTGTTTTTGATGTAGAGGTTAGCGTTGATGATGGGGAACCGGGCGCATTTTTCGATGAACAGCAGGTGGGCGATGCCGTAATCCACCTCGTGGTTGCCGATGGTGACGATGTCCGGGGCAAGGGCGTTCATGATCTCGATGGTGGAAAGCCCCTTGTATTCGGAATCAATGACCGAGCCCCGGAACATATCGCCCGCAATGGCGTAGATGGTGTTGGGCTGTTCTGCCCGCACCTTTTCGATGTAGCCGGACAGCATGGAAACGCCGCCCACCAGTTTTTCGTCCACCTGCTCTGCCAGAAAGTCTCCGTGCAGATCATTGGAGTGGAGGATGGTGATCTTTTTGGTGTGTTTCATGGTGCATTCCTCCCGGTGTGGGTCGGCGGCGGTCACCCCATGGCCTCCTGCCGCGCAAAATAGACGGTGCTGACAAGGCTCATGTAGCTTTCTTCGCCCTCCAGATAGAACTTCAGGGCAAGGGTGTTCTCGTCCTCCAGCGTGACGGCGTAGCGGGAGCCGTCCTCCCCGGTAAAGGTGGCGTACCACTCCTGATTCGTCTGGAAGGGCACCTCCGGGGTGCCCTCCTGATAGAACAGGTCGGCTTCCTCCACGTTCAGCTCCGGGTAGGGGGTGATGTAGCTGGCGGTGAAAGGCAGCTGGCTGCCCTCGGTGTCGGCATCGGTGGGCAAAAAGCACATCCGGTCGGCGTCTGCGGGGTCGGTGTCAAAATAGCCCTCGTCGGTGTCGCGGCCGGTCTCCAGCCAGTTACCTTCCAGCGACCACGGGCTGGTGTCGGTCTCCCAGTCGTCCCCTTCCGGGTAGATGGTAAAATCGCACACGCCCTCGGCTTCCACCACATGGCCGTTCTCGCCGGAAAGGAAGGGGCTGAAGACCAGCTCTTCGCCGGTGCTGGGGTACAGCTCCACCTCGGTGTTGGGGACGATATCGCTGATGTTGCACAGCAGCAGGATGGGCTGACCGTCCTCACTGTAATAGAGCTGTTTACCGCGCTGGAGCGGGTTTTCGGCATCGTCTGTCAGGCTCGTCTCGTAGACGAACAGGGTGGCCTGCGCCTCCTGCGGGAAGATGCAGTACAGGTCGCACCCGCCATCCGGTGCCACGACCCAGTGATCCTGCGGGATGTCATAGACGAAGCCCCACAGATCCCGCAGATCGGTCTGGCTGTCCAGCACCTTCTGCACATCGGTGGTCACCTCGTAGGAGCCGCCCAGATACAGCACACAGGCGCGGTATTCGTCCTCCCCTGCCAGAAGGCGCATATAGGTCACGTTCTCCGGCTCGGTGTACTCCTGTTTGGCGGAGGGCGATGCGGTCATGTTGTCTCCGTCCAGCATTTTTTCGGGCTTGGAGCTGGACGCGCTGCTGCCCTTGGACGACCCGCCGCAGCCTGCAAGGCCGATGGTCAGCGCCAGCAGGGCTGCCAGAAGTTTCAGGTTTTTCATAGGTTCTCCTTTCTCATGCCCTGCCGGGGCGCACCTCAGGGGGCAGCGCCGGTCAGCGGGTAGTTGGAAAAATCATACACGCCATCCACCGGCACAGGGCGGCCGGTCTCGGCGGAAAGCTGCGGGTTCCAGTCCAGCGGGCGTCCGGTGCTGCAATAGACCGTTACCATGGTGTTGGTGTCCTCCCTGCTGCCGTTGCACAGCAGCAGAATGGGCTGGCCACCCTGCCTGCCGTAAAGCTCCTTGCCCGTCTCGTTCGGGTACTGAGGATCCTGCTTTTCATAGACAAAAAGCGTATCCTCCTTACGCACGGCAAAGATGCAGTACAGCTCCCGCCCGCCGCCCGGCGCTGTGACCCAGCGGTCTGCCGGGATGTCCGCAACGAACTGCCACGGCTGTTCCGGTAAGCTGTCCAGCACGGCATGCACATCGGTGGTGCGCTCCGGGACGCTGCCCAGATAGAGCACCCCGGCAAGGTCTCCGTTTTCCCCGGCCAGCTGCCGCAGCGCGGCAAGCTGCTCCGGCTCAGCGGAATCGGCACCGGAAGCCGCTGTGCT
>ERZ779892.3604-NODE-3604-length-10714-cov-3.448260_pt1 | contig 10714 bp, 10 predicted proteins | sample MGYA00511552_ERZ779892 | MGnify/ENA primary metagenome ERZ779892 (study PRJEB29588, sample SAMEA2154561) | human gut metagenome | biome: human gut; feature: human-associated habitat; material: faeces | place: Denmark | collected 2008/2010 ... | reverse complement strand
GGCGGGGGCCATGGCGCCCAGGTCGCCGTCCTTGCGGGAGCGGACCGAAACGGTGCCGTTTTCCACATCGCGGTCGCCGATGACCAGCATGTAGGGGATCTTCTCCATCTGGCTGTCGCGGATCTTCTTGTTGATCTTCTCGTTGCGGTCGTCCACCATCACGCGGACGCCGCGCTGCTCCAGGGCCTTCTTGATCTCATTGACATAGTCGAGGTGACGGTCGGCGATGGGCAGCAGGGCCACCTGGGTGGGAGAAAGCCAGGTGGGCAGGGCGCCGGCGTACTTCTCGATGAGGTAGGCCAGGGTGCGCTCGTAGCAGCCGAGGGAGGTGCGGTGGATGATGTAGGGCCGCACCTTCTGCCCGTTCTGGTCGATGTAGGACATATCGAACTGCTCGGCCAGCAGCTGGTCGATCTGGATGGTGACGAGGGTATCTTCCTTGCCAAAGACATTCTTGTACTGGATATCCAGCTTGGGGCCGTAGAAGGCGGCTTCATCGATGCCGATGGTGTACTTGATGCCAAGGTGATCGAGGATTTTTCCCATGATGCCCTGGGCCTCATCCCACTGCTCCGGAGTACCGATGTACTTTTCGGTATTGTTGGGATCCCACTGGGAGAAGCGGAAGGTGCAGTCCTCCAGCAGACCGACGGTTTCGAGGCAGTACTTAGCCAGCTCCAGGCAGTGGCGGAATTCCTCCTCCAGCTGATCGGGGCGCAGGATGATATGGCCCTCCGAAATGGTGAACTGGCGCACACGGATGAGACCGTGCATCTCGCCGGAATCCTCATTGCGGAACAGGGTGGAGGTCTCACCCAGGCGCATGGGGAGATCGCGGTAGCTGCGGGCGCGGTTGAGGAATACCTGGTACTGGAACGGGCAGGTCATGGGGCGCAGGGCAAAGCATTCCTTGGTCTCATCGTGGGGATCGCCCAGCACAAACATGCCGTCCAGGTAATGATCCCAGTGGCCGGAGATCTTATAGAGCTCGCGCTTGGCCATCAGGGGGGTCTTGGTGAGGAGGTAGCCGCGCTGCTGCTCGGTATCCTCTACCCAGCGCTGCATCAGCTGGACCACCCGGGCGCCCTTGGGCAGCAGGACCGGCAGGCCCTGGCCGATGACATCAACGGTGGTGAAGTATTCCAGCTCACGGCCCAGCTTATTGTGGTCGCGGCGGCGGGCTTCCTCCAGTCGGGCCAGGTGTTCTTCCAGCATACTGCGCTTGGGGAAGGCGCAGCCGTAAACACGGCTGAGCATCTTATTCTTTTCGCTGCCGCGCCAGTAGGCGCCGGTGCAGCTGGTCAGCTTGACCGCCTTGACGGGGCCGGTGGACATGAGGTGGGGGCCGGCGCACAGGTCGGTAAAATCGCCCTGGCGGCGGAAGGCGATGGCTTCGCCCTTGCCGGCGTGCTCCTCAATGAGCTCCAGCTTATAGGGCTGATCGGCCATCAGCTTTTTGGCCTCCTCCACCGGCAGGGAGAAGCGCTCAATGGGCAGATCCTGCTTGGCGATGGCAGCCATTTCGGCCTCCAGCTTTTCCAGGTCCTCCGGGGTGAAGGGGGAAGGGACATCGAAATCGTAGTAGAAGCCATCCTCAATGGCGGGGCCGATGGCAAGCTTGGCGCCGGGGAACAGGTGCTGCACCGCCTGGGCCAGGATGTGGGAAGCGGTGTGATTGAAGGCGCGCTGGCCCTGCTCATCCTCAAAGGTGAGGATCTCCACGGCGCAGTCGTGGTCCAGCAGATCGCAGAGATCCGCGACCTTGCCATCCACCAGGGCGCAGCAGGCATTGCGGTACAGGCCCATGCTCAGATCCTTGGTAAAATCGGCGATGGACTGGGGAGCGGCCAGCTCCTTGACCGAGCCATCTTTCAGGGTAATTTTGATCATGATAAATTTCCTCCATTTCTGGTCATTGATGAATTGATGCGGAAGATCCCAAAGGGGCGGCGAGGGAAAATCGGATGATGGCAAGGAGGCGGGTGACGGCATACTCTTGTCCGATGAAATCGGACTGATGTATGGCGAAACCCCGAAACAGCCAGCGCCGGTTTTCACCGCCGCCGAAAAAGGGAAAATAAAAACGGCTGCTCTCTTCCTGCGAAGAAAACAGCCGGGGTGAGACAAAATATCCCACGGTTCCACCCGAATCGGATCGGCTAAAGCGATCCACTTCATTGCGGCGGGTAACGGGGCCGGGCCGGCGGTGATTTGGCACCGCGCTGGAAAAGGCGGTCCGCAATTCCTCATTCTCCTGCGGACGGTTGCAGCCTGTGCCGTCCGCTCTCTGGCAGGAGTGCCGGGGCGCGGGTAACTTTTCTCGTAACGCTTTGGGATTTATGCGGTTATTGTAGCCCTTTCGGCCGGCGATGTCAAGAGGTTTTCTCCTCTTTTTCGCTATCGGCTTGCTCCGCCATCTCCACCGCTTCGGCGGCCTCGGCCTCCACGGCCTCCACCATTTCCACGGCATCCACCACATCGGCCTGGGCGGCGGTGGGGGCCATACCCTGGGCGGCCAGACGCTCGGCGCGGCGGCGCTTCATGGCATTGTAGGCATCCTGCATCTCCTGCTTGCGCTCGGCCATGACCTCCTGCCGCAGACGGATGGCTTCCTCGCGCTCCTGGCGGTAGATCTCCTGCTGCTCCTCGCTGCTGTCGCGTTTGAGCGCCACGATGCCGAAGCCCAGCAGCACCACCAGGACGGCCAGGATGACCAGGTGGAACCAGGTAAACTCGTATTTGCCAATGACGATCTGCGGATCCAGCTCCATGGTGCCATTGAGCACTGCAGAACCGATACCGATGACGGCAAAGAAGACGATGAAAATAGTGTTCCAAAGTCTTTGGCGTTTTTTATAGCCCTCGTAGATCTTTCTGGATTCTTTTCTATTGGTTTTTGCCATGTTCCCTCTCCCCATCAAACGAAAATCTGGATAAATTATATCATAGCGCGGCGGCATTTGCAAGAAAAAGTCCCCGCCGAAAAGCGGGGACAGGAAAATGCGATCGGTTTAGCCAGGGGGCCAGGTCATATCCCGGCCGGAGAGCACATGGAAATGCAGGTGCTGCACCGTCTGGCCGGCCTGCTCACCGCAGTTGGTCACCACACGGTAGCTTTCCCAGCCATGCTCGGCGCAGATGCGGGCGATGGTAGCGAAGATATGGGCCACCATCCCGGCATTTTCCGGGGTGATCTCGGCCGCGGAGGCGATGTGCTCCTTGGGGATGACCAGGAAGTGGGTGGGCGCTTGAGGATCGAGATCATAGAAGGCGAGGACCTTATCATCCTCGTACAGCTTGTTCGATGGGATCTCGCCGGATGCGATCTTGCAGAAAACACACATGAGAGAATACTCCTTTCCGGGGATTTATGGAACTGGGGAAAAACGGACGGGCGCGACGGAGGGAGAGGGCTCCCGGCAAGAAGCGCCCGCAGGCAGGCTGTTGTACGATGAAATCGTACTTATGCCTGTCAAGGGCAGCGACGACGCCGGGGGTGCTTTCCACGGAGGAGCGCCGCAAAAAGGCGCCGCAAAAAATCAGATCAGTTCGGGCAGATGGGTGAGGGCTTCGGCGATCTTTTCGGGATCGCCGGCACCGCCCATGGCGCTATCGGGGCGGCCGCCGCCATTGCCGCCGGTGAGCTGGCAAAGAGCGCGGACGAGCTTACCGGCGTTGACACCGGCTTTCACGGCTTCCGTACCGCAGGCCACGGCGATGGTACCCTTGCCGCCGAATACACTGCCCAAAGCGATAACGGCATCGGGGTGATTGCCGCGGGCCTCATCGATCATGAGGCGGAGGGCATCAGGCTTCATTTCGCCGGGCATCCCGGTGACGACCTGCAGGCCCTTGACGGTGACGGCGTTCTTGAAGAGATCGGCCGCAGCACTGGCCGCCATCTTATTTTCGAGGTCGGAGAGTGCCTTTTCCTTGGCCTTCAGCTCCGCCATCACCTGGGCGGTCTTCTGGGGCAGTTCGGCGGGGCTGCCCAGCTTGAGGTTCTGGGCGGCGGTATTCATCAGCGCCTGATTTTCCGCCATGTATTCCAGCACACCGCGGCCGGTCACGGCCTCGATGCGGCGGATGCCGGCGGCCACGCTGGATTCCTTGAGGATCTTGAAGAGACCGAGCTTGGCGGTATTATCCACATGGGTGCCGCCGCACAGCTCGATGGATTTATTATTGGCATTGACCACCCGGACGGTATCGCCGTACTTTTCGCCGAAGAGGGCCATAGCGCCCATCTTCTTGGCTTCCTCGATGGGCATTTCGGTGGTGGTGACGGGGTTCGCCTCCAGGATCAGCTCGTTGACACGGGCTTCCACCTTTTCCAGCTCCTCGGGGGTCACGGCGGAAAAATGACTGAAGTCGAAGCGGCAGACCTTATCATCCACCAGGGAACCGGCCTGATGGACATGATCGCCCAGGACCTCCTGCAGCGCCTTTTGCAGCAGGTGGCAGGCGGTGTGGTTGCGCATGATGCTCATGCGGCGGTTTTCATCCACGGCGGCGGTGACGGTATCGCCCATTTGGAAGGTGCCGTGGGTAACGGTGCCGACATGAATGAAGTGGCCGGAGCCGGATTTGCGGGTATCGGTGACGGTAAAGACATTCTCGCCGCAGGTGATGGTGCCGCTATCGCCCACCTGGCCGCCCATTTCGGCATAGAAGGGGGTGCGGGTGAGCACGATCTGGGCGGCATCGCCCTCGCCGATGGCTTCGACCCGCTCGCCCTCATAGACGATGCCGAGGATCTCGCTTTCGGCGGTCAGGCTCTCGTAGCCGACGAAGTCTTCGCCGCCCTTGACACCCTTCAGGACATCCTCGACCCAGGCCACATCGCCGACATTGCGGGCAGTGGCTTCCCGCGCGGTTGCACGCTGCTTTTCCATCAGGGCCTTGTAGCCCTCCTCATCCACGGTGATGCCGCGCTCCTCGCACAGCTCACGGGTCAGATCGATGGGGAAGCCGAAGGTATCATACAGGCGGAAGGCATCCTCGCCGGAGAAGACGGTCTTGCCCTCGGCGGCCAGCTTTTCCAGAATGGAATTGACCTGATCGAGGCCGGCATCGATGGTGCGGGCAAAGCGCTCCTCCTCGACGCGAATGGTCTTGACGATATAGTCCCGGCGCTGGACGAGCTCAGGATAGGCGCTCTCATTTTCGTGGATGACGGTATCGGCGACCTTATACAGGAACGGCTCGCGGACGCCAAGGAGACGGCCATGACGGGCGGCACGGCGCAGCAGGCGGCGCAGCACATAGCCGCGGCCCTCATTCTGCGGGACAACGCCGTCGCCGATCATAAAGACGGTGGAGCGGATGTGGTCGGTGACCACACGGATGGAAACATCCTTTTTCTCATCCTGCTTGTAGGTCACGCCGGCGATCTCGCAGATCTTCTTCATGATGTTCTGGACGGTATCGACCTCGAAGAGGTTATCAACGCCCTGCATGATGCAGGCCAGGCGCTCCAGGCCCATGCCGGTATCGATGTTCTTGTGCTCCAAGGGGGTGTAATGACCCTCGCCGTCGGAATTGAACTGGGTGAATACCAGGTTCCAGAACTCAACATAGCGGTCGCAGTCACAGCCGACATGGCAATCGGGACGGCCGCAGCCCTTTTCGGGCCCGCGGTCAAAGTAGATCTCGGAGCAGGGGCCGCAGGGGCCGGAGCCGATCTCCCAGAAGTTATCCTCTTTGCCCAGACGGACCATGTGGTCGGGGGCGACGCCGCGGCGCTTGGTCCAGATATCATAGGCCTCGTCATCATCCTGGTAAACAGAGACATAGAGCTTATCGACGGGCAGTTCCAGTTTCTCGGTGATGAATTCCCAGGCCCAGCGGGTAGCGTCCTCCTTGAAGTAATCGCCGAAGGAGAAGTTGCCCAGCATCTCAAAGAATGTGCCGTGGCGGGCTGTCTTACCGATATTCTCGATATCGCCGGTACGGATACATTTCTGACATGTGGTGACTCTGCGTCTCGGCGGGATCTCCTGTCCTGTGAAGTACGGCTTTAACGGTGCCATACCGGAGTTGATCAAAAGTAAGCTGTTATCGTTGTGCGGAACGAGGGAGAAACTCTTCATCGCAAGATGTCCCTTGCTCTCGAAGAATTCAAGGAACATTCTCCTCAGTTCGTTTACACCATATTTCTGCATGGTACTGCCTCCTGGTTACTGTTGTGTACTTTTTTTATCTCTGAATTTCTTACCCAGAACGATTCCCGCCAGGGCAACTGCGGCCAGAATCACAGCTTTGACGGCTGTTGAAACAAATGATGCGAAAAATGCGGACATAAAAACGCCTCCTTTTCCGGCTGTCTAAAATTCAGACGCCTGTGTTAAAATGACACATTTGTACAGTTTCTATAATATTATTTTTTCGTAATCTGCCCGTAAAGCCGGTGGTCCGGTCTTTGGCGCAGATTCTCATAACTTATACTATAATCGTTTCTTGTTCGGTTGGCAAGATGTTTTTTACTTTTCCCCCGGATCTTCCCCAGGTTCCAGATAGTCCCCATAGCTCTTTAAGAGTTCATAGCACCGGTCCATTGTCATATTGGCCGATGTCCGGACATACTCGACGCTCTGGGCAGGTGTACCGGATCTTTTTGCGCTGGCCTTATCTGCCGCAAGATCCCTCTTTTTGATCCACTCCACCTCCTCGTGCCGGAGCGATTCCGCCGCATTCTCGTCCATCGCTTTGTGGATCTCTGCGTAGATTATATTCAGCTCCCGGTCCCAGAGATTCCGCACATACTCCGCCGCAGCATACCGGGAAGTCTGGCTCATCGACGGATCATCCTGGTATTTTTCCGCCTCGGTCCGCGCCGTCTCAAGACGTTCTTTAAAGTCTGAGAGCGTATATTCCGCCGCAGATTTCTCGTTCTTCTGTGCCTCCGAAACGGCACTGCCTGTTTCCAGCGGGGATTTCACGGTCTCCTCAGAAGCCTGCAGATCTTTTGCTGCGTTCTCCGCCGCTGCCCCTGTTTCGCTCTCCTCCACTGCCATCTCATTCTCTGCCATTGCAAGGGCACTGACTTCCGCATCTTCCGGAGTCTGTGGATCCGGCGTTCCCGCCGCCTTCATTTTTGAGCCTGGACGGCCGGATGGCAGTTTTGTCAGGGCGCGGAAGGGGTCAAGCACCGTCCGGGTGGACTTCCACGGGGTGCCGGCGCACGCCGGAAACCGCCCCGAGGATGGGCGGAAAGCGATCGACGCGATGGCTGCCGCGATACCGCAGCTGAAGCATCTGGCGTCTGAAATCGACGGCACAGCGATCAGCACCGGACTTGTCTCTGGCGGCACAACCGCGAACACAGTGGCTGAGCACGCCTCGGTCACGTTTGACCTTCGCTACGGCTCGGACAGGGACCGCGATGAGCTGATTTTCCGGATGAGGAAACTCTGCCTCACGGGGTTTGCGGACGGTGTGACATCAGACCTCAAAATCGAGAGTCTCGGTCCGGCGCTTCCGCTTTCCGCAGAGTCCGCGTCTCTGATCACGCTCATCAACCGGGCCGCCGCAACGCTTCGCCTTCCCTCCCCTGTCTGGGCTGAGGCGGGCGGCGCGTCTGACGGAAATGAGCTCGCGTCCTTCGGCGTCGCGGTGATCGATGCCCTGGCGCCCTCCGGCGGCCTGCTCCATAACCCGAATAAAGAGTATCTCGATCTCGCGACAGTCGAACCGCATCTCCGCCTGATCGAAAAGGCGCTTGAGCTCCTCGCTTCCGCAAAGACCGGGGCGTCTCCCGCCCGATAAAAAACGGGAAGGCGTCTGAAACGCTTTCCCGTTCTGTGAAGCCGATACCAAACGCGGATCAGACGCCGTCAGGCGTCTTCCGGCTTTCGATCTTGATATCCTCTCCCCGCATCACGCCAAGGACCCAGCGAAGCCCGCGCGCAAGCCGCGCGGCCGGTTCATTGAAGTGACCGCCCCGCTCCCAGATCAGCGCCGTGGGAATTCCCGCTTCCCGGCTGAGCCCGGCAATCGCGGACGTGACTGAAGCGTTTTCCTTGAGGTAGGGGTTCCGGGAATGGCTCTCAGTGTCACCAAGCGACAGATACACCGCCTTCGGCGATCCCTTGATTCCCTGCTCCTTCGCGAACGGGAGGAACCCCGGGAACCAGAGAGAACCTGAGGCAGAAACGAGGTACGGGAAGTCGTCTGTCATGAAGAGCGAATAGGCGGAGAGAAGGCCGGACATTGAGTAGCCCGCGAGAATCAGCGTGGAGGGATCGAGGGCTAGGTGCTGCGATGCGAACGGAATCACTTCCTTCTCGAGAAACTCGAGATACTGAGGCGCGCCGCCCGTGAAGTGATCGGTTGAAGCGAGCACAGAGCCGTGAGCCCAGGGGGACAGGTCCTCTTCCCAGTGAAGATCGGAAATCGTGACCAGATTCACTTCCGGCGCGCCGAGATTCGCGAGCAGCTCGAGCACCGTTTTCCCCTGTTCCTGATACTGGGTCGAGAAAATGACAGGCACCGGATATTCGCTCTCCCGGTAGACCTTCACCGTGCGGCCTGAAAGCGCTTTGCTCACAACGTAAGCCATCTTCTAACCATCCTCCTTCATTTGGTCCTTTCATCGTAACGCAAAGCGCGCGGACGTCTGACACTGAGCCCTTTTTCCCCTCCCTATTTCGGGGAAAAACGCAGTATCCGCGAGAACACCCTGGAGCCGTCCTAAAATAGTCGGACATCATCGGGACGGGGCAGCTTCCCCATCCCTTATCAACTGGAGAACCCGACATGATTTCCGGCACGCTGTCCGAGTGGAAAAACCTGAAGTCCTATCTTCCTGAAGTCTTTTCGCGCGCTTTCGCTTACCTCGCGGCGCATGGCGGTGACCTCGAAACCGGGCGTCACGAAATTGAAGGTTCGGCATTTTACGTGAATGTTGAGGAAGGGATGACGCGCCCCGCTTCAGACCGAAAGTTTGAGGCTCACGCACGCTATATCGATATTCAGCTGCTGCTTGAAGGGGACGAGCGTCAGGACTTCATTACCCACGCGAACCACCTGACACCCACAGATGACCGGCTTGAGCGTGACGACATCGCTTTTTACCCGGATCTGGATCCGGCAGAAACCGTGACGATGAAGCCTGGTGACTTCGCGATCTACTTCCCGGGAGAGCGCCACGCGCCGAACCTCGCGGTCACGGGCCCTGCCATGCATAAGAAGGCGGTGTTCAAGATCCGGGCGGATCTCGCGGAACTCTGATTACCGGTATTCTCATCCGGATACACGAAGGGCGGCTTTTCAGCCGCCCGCAGGGGAATTGCTATTTCAGCCGCCCTTTCTTATGCCATGACCGCGCGCCGCCGGAATTATGTCTCCGTCACCACGAGCACAGCCTTCACACGCCCAAGCACCTCTGTTTCAGGCGGCATGGCGCTCGCCGGGTCATCCTCAAGCCCCCGCATGAGGCGCGGTTTCCCATCCGGCTTAAACGTGTAGCGTCCGATCCGCTTCACGCCGTTATCCTGCACGAGGTAGAAGCCTTCCGCCTGAGCGGTCTTCACGCTCCGGTCAACGATAAGAACGGAGCCGATCGGGATCAGCTGCCCAAGCGCCGGATTATCCATCCGGTAAGCGCTGATCGAGCCCGGTTTCAGCCCGAACGACTCAATAGCGGATTTCGACAGCCGGACTGACTGCAGCACCCCTTCGCCGCGCGACGGGATGAGCGGCTCAACCGTCAGCTCCTCTTCAGACTTGGAGGGAGCGCCTGTGGTTCCGTTCACGAGTGACCGAGCCGGAAGTCCAAGCAGCTTCTCAAGCGCAACAATCTTATCTCTGGTCGGGCAGCTTGCCCCTGTCATCCAGCGCGATACCGCCGCCTTCGACACATCCATCGCCCGCGCGATTTCTGTCTGGTTATAGCCGCTGCCCTGAATAGCATCATTTACACGCGCAAGGCGTTCAGCGCGAAGCCCTTCTGTTGTGGCCATAATTCACTCCCCACTTCTATCAGGACAGCCTCCGCCTCTCCTCCGCGGCTGTGTGTTTGCCGCGGTCCGGTGAGCAGACCGACGCAGGAGAAACTCTCCCGCGGTTCTGCTCATCCGGCCGATGACGGATGACTGCATAGTTCTTTCATTCTTTCTTATATGGGGCTCATTCTCTGGAGCCGAAGCTGAACAAAAATCCGGGCAATGAAGCTCGCGCCACAACCCGCGCGAATTAACCGGAGACTCTCTTTTTGTCTACCTATATTTTACAACAAGTTGACGATTTAAGTGGGTTTCAATTATTTTTACTTACTGTTTAACTTAATTTTTTTTATTTTTTCGTATCACATGTAAATTTGACTAAGTTTTGACTACGGACATCTTTTTTCAACATTTAAGCCAAATTTACTGACGCGGAATCTGACATGCATCCTCCAGCCTCTCACTTCGGAAAAAAGGTGAGGATTCCGGATCCCACAAACTGAATTCCGATTGAAATCAGCAGAAAACCCATGATCTTGGTGAGGACCCGGGTACCGGATGGACCCAGCGCCTTTGAGCAGGAATCCGCTCCCCGCATGACGGCCCAGGTGAGGAAGGAGGAAAGCGCCGCAGCCGCGGTCACCGCGGCAAACATCGCGGCTTTCGTCTGGAGACCGTCCGCCTCCGCGATCTGAGTGGAGAAACCGATTACCACGGCAATCGTCCCGGGGCCCGCGATTCCCGGCATCGCGAGCGGGAAGAACGCGCAT
>ERZ779892.3600-NODE-3600-length-10726-cov-16.753444_pt1 | contig 10726 bp, 10 predicted proteins | sample MGYA00511552_ERZ779892 | MGnify/ENA primary metagenome ERZ779892 (study PRJEB29588, sample SAMEA2154561) | human gut metagenome | biome: human gut; feature: human-associated habitat; material: faeces | place: Denmark | collected 2008/2010 ... | reverse complement strand
CTTGGTTTTGTGCGCCTTTTTCGGAATGGTACTTAGATTACAATGTTTCAACCTTTCGCTCCTTTCTTATCGCTTTGCGCCAAAAGCGGCGCACGGGTGAGCGGTTCGGCCGCCTGCCTTTCGCCGCCCTCCAGCGGAAGAAATCCCCTGCTGCCCGCGACCAGAAGGCGCGCCTCCTCCAGATTCTCGGCATACAGGAATTCACTTGGAAAGCCGAGTACAATGCGGCTGAATTCCTGCTCTGCCTCCCGCTCCGGCGGCGGGGCGATCAGAATGCAGGGAAAATTCTTGAGCTCTGCCGGTGCGACCGCCTCCATTTGCGTGATTGGGCTGTGGGCGGAGACTTCAATCAGGGCGGGCCGGGCTGCAAGGATCAGATTTTCGTAGGCGTCGGAAAACAAGCGGCGCTGATCGTTGAGCGTGATCTCGACCCGATCCTCGCTCAGCATATCACACAGCTCCCCATGGCTGCCGTACGCGATGGAGACGCTGACGTCGGGATACCTTGCCGAAAAGGCCGCGAGCGCGCGGTGGAACTCTCCCCCTGCATAGGTGCGCAGGTAGCCGATCTTCAAATTCGCCGCCTCGCCCTTGGCGATCTTCGCCGCCTCGGCGCACATGCGGTCGCAGTCCGCTGTGAGCAGCAGGCTCTTACGGTAAAAGTATTCGCCCGCAGGCGTGAGCGAAAATGAGCGATTTTTGCGCACGAGCAGCGCAAAGCCCAGCTCACGCTCCAAGGACTGCACCTGCTGGGAGATGGCTGACTGCGAGATGAAATTTTCCTCCGCTGCGGCGGAAAAGCTCCCGAGACGCACGACGGATTGAAAGTATTTGAGCTGCTTGAGCATGATGCACCTCCTGATGTCTAAATGACGATCCCCTCGCAGTGGTCGATCTCGTGCTGGATGATCTCCGCCGTCCAGCCGGTGAAGGTTTTCAGCCGGGTCTGGAATTTTTCGTTCTGCCACTGGACCTTGACGGTCTGAAACCGTTTTGTTTTCCGGACGCCGGTGAGGGAGAGGCAGCCCTCCTGGGTCTCATACGGCCCGGACTGCCGGATGATGACGGGATTGAACATCACCATGTACGCCCCCTCGTTGTCGAAGGCGATGATGCGCTTACAAACGCCGATCATGTTGGCCGCCATGCCCACGCAGCCGTCCTTATGGGCGGTCAGGGTGTCCAGCAGGTCCTGGGCTGTGGCCAGATCATCCGCCGTGGCGGGGGCGGCCTTCTGGGCGAGAAACGTCTCATCCCTGCAGATCTCACGAATCATACTGTGTTCCTCCCGGAAGCTTTTTTCTGTATTGTATCAGCCAAAGGAAAAACGCGCAAGTGCTCTCACTTGCGCGTTTTTTGCGTGGGGGTCAGTCACACATGCCGTTGTGGATCACCTTGCCGATGTTCCACAGGTAGGCAGCCTGACGGGCGGCCTCCAGCCGCTCCTCCGGCGTCTTGTAGCTGACGTGGGCGGTCTCCGTGCCGCAGTTCAGGCAGCACGCATACATGCACCAGCCCTGCTCGTCCTCAATATAACCGGCGCCGCGGCATACGGGGCAGTCCTCCAGTTCGATCTCGTTGATGGGATCCATGGTCATCTCTCCTTCGTTTTGTTTTTTCAACGGGAATAGTATACCACGGTTCCATCGGTATGGCAATGAAAATCGACGGGACTTTGCCGCGGGTACACTGCTGCTCCAAGGAGGGCCTCCGGCATTTGGGTGTAAAGAGCACAGAAGCCGGGAGGACCGACGGCGGATTCCCGCACCATGCGGGGAGCGCAAGCGTGATTTCTGAGCGGAAAAAGGCTCGAAAAACACAAAGAAAACGGTTGAATTTTATAAAAAACGCCTATTGACTGGAAAAGAGCAATCTGCTGCTTTCTTTAGTAAAATTTATGGGCAAACCCGGCGCAAGCCGGCGACGCAAAGCTACGGGGCCCTCCGGGCCAGCCAGCTGCCAACGGCGGACAGCCGCCATTCCCCCTGGTTCCATAGCTCCGCGCTGACCCCTCCAAAGGTTCTGATGCGCATGATGCTCCGGCAAGTTCCGAAAAACAGAATAGGCCAGGACAGAGCAAGCGGCGTTCGCTGCTTTACGCTGTCCGCAGAATATAAAGCAAAGGCGCTTTCAGGCATGGGTAAAACCATGCCTTGAAGGCGTCTGTTTTTTTGTTTAAACCTGCGGAAGCGGATCAAATAGAAGGAAATATAGGAGGTAAAAGTGATGAAACAGCGAATTTTTGCAATATTGTTGTCACTGACGTTGATGTTCACGCTGGTTCCGACAGCATGGGCGGAAAACAATGGGATTACAACAGAAGCGGAATTACGGACGGCGATCGAGAATGCTACCGGTGAAAAGAATACCATTACCTTGGCAGAAGATATTGGACTTGCTTCTACGTTGGAAATTCCAGCAGATAAGCATATCGAAATTCAAGGAGATGGACATTCCATTTAGGCTCCGGATTTGACTCGCTGATCAGCGGGCTTTTCGGCAGTTGTCGGGATCATCCAAGAACGTCCCTGCTTTACTGCTCCGGGAATCTTTCCGCGACTGCAAAGCCCGCTAACCTGTCGTTCACTAATATTCCAAAGCGCAGCCGCATCTTTTACAAACATAAAGTCAGCCATTTGCTTGTCTCCTTGAAATGATCTGTTGATTCTATTATGTCCAACATTCGGAAGAATGTTAACACGTTTCGGAAATATATCAAATTATAAATGGCAAATTTCCGAAAAGGGGCGGGATTTCCTTTTTGCCTGTGACTACTGTGCCGCAACACAGCGGAACGTTTCTTTACGCTACGCGTCGGCAAAGAATGATTACCTACTGTCAAGAGATGGTAGGTAAAAGACGTTCAATGCGGAAATGAAGAAACCGGAATTGGCCTTCAAGTGTTTTATCCGCTTTTTGCTGGCGCGGGCGGCGATGACCTGGGGCGTGGAACTGATGGCAGGAGCCTTTCGGGTATATCAATTCTATCGACAAGGGCGCATGGGGCGTGTTATAATCATGAAAAACGCGGCGAAGGGAGGCGGCGGAGAGATGACAGACGAACTTTTATACCGCCGCTACCTCAGCGGAGACGAGGACGCCTTGGGCGCGCTTATGGAGCGTTACGGCACCAAGCTGACCCTCTATCTGGACGGCTACCTCTGCGACCTTCACGAGGCGGAGGATCTGATGATCGAGGCCTTTGCCTATCTCATCGCCAAAAGGCCGGCCATCCGGGACGGCGGCTTTCGCACCTACCTCTACCAGTCAGCGCGGCACATGGCCCTGCGGCTGCTGCACAAAAAGAGAGCGAGAAACTGCTTTTCGCTGGATGCGCTGACGGAGGAACCGGAGGCCCGGGAGCTGGTGGAGGAAGCTGTGCAATCGGCGGAGCGGGCGCGGCTCCTGCGGACCTGCATGGCAGAGCTGCACGAGGACTACCGGGAGGCGCTGTTCCTTGTCTATTTCGAGGGACTGAGCCACGCGGAGACCGCCGCCGTCATGGGTAAGCGGGAAAAGCAGGTGGCAGACCTCATTTACCGTGGAAAAATCGCGCTGCGAAAGCGGCTGGAACAGGAGGGAATCACGGATGCGTACAACGGCTGAACGACTGGCCGAGGCCAAGCGGCGGGCGAGGGAACTGGAGCGGGAGCGGCAGCGCCGCCGGGCCCGTGGGATCTTTTGCGCCGGTACAGCGGCCTGTTTCGTCATGATCGTCTCCCTCGCGCTGGTCATGCCCGGCATCACGGAGGGATTTTCCGACGCGGCGCTGGGCGTCGGCATGGCAGCCAGCATTTTCAGCGGCCGGAGCCTTGGCTATCTCGTGGTGGGTCTGCTGGCCTTCGCGTTAGGCGTGTGCGTCACGGTGCTGTGCGTCCGCCTGCGCGGGCATGAGGGGGACTCGGCGGACGAGGAGCGGTACGATGATTGAGTTTTGGGACTATCTCTCGCAGTTTCTCGCCGTGACGGCGGGCTTCTGCGCCGCTTTGCGGGCGTATCTCAAAAGCCGCGAACAGCCGTGGTTTCTGCTGACCTGCTTTTACGGCACCTTCGCCCTGGGCACCCTCTACTGGACGCTGCATCTGCTGCTGCGGCAGGAGACACCGCAGGTTTTTTACGTCTCCGACCTTGCGTGGCTGGCCAGCTATGTCTTTTTGCTCGCCCTGACGCTGACGCTGCCCGACGCGGGGGAGCGGCAGTCCCGGACGGGGCTGTGCTGGCTGGCGCCGGTGTTCTGCCTGCCGCAGTTTGGGCTGTATGTCACCTACGGCGATCTGCTTTTCAACGTCCTCATGTGCGGCTTGACGATGATGCTGGCGTGGTGCGCTGTGCGGGGGCTCGTCTGGGCGAAACGGACGGAAAACGGGCGGCTGCGCCGGTTTTACGGAACGGTACTGGCCTTCACAGCGCTGGAGTACGCCCTGTGGACGGCCTCCTGCTTCTGGGTGAGCGACACGCTGACGAATCCCTACTTCTGGTTCGATTTCCTGCTGACCCTCGTTTTGCTTTTGTTTCTGCCCGCAGTGCGAAAGGCGGTGACAGCGTGACCTATATCGAAAATGTATTCGTCTGCATGGCGGCCCCGCTGGTGGTGGCGCTGCTGTCCTTAAAGCGGGGACAGCGCGCCGCGCTGGTGTTCTGCCTTGCGGGGATGGGGGCCTGTCTGCTCTCTGCCTACCTCAACACCTTCTTCGCCCGGCTTTATCAGGCGGACGCCGTCAATGCCGCCACCCAGATCGCCCCGGTGGTGGAGGAGATCATGAAGCTGCTGCCGCTGCTGTTCTTTCTGGCTGTGTTTGAGCCGACGTTTGCCCGCTTCCGGCTGGCCGCCGTCATCGTAGCCGCCAGCTTTGCCACCTTTGAGAACGTCTGCTACCTCACGCAGAACGGCGCGGATCAGATCCTCTTTCTGCTGATCCGGGGCTTCGGCACCGGCGCGATGCACGTGGTCTGCGGGAATGTGTACGGCGGCGTCCTGCGCCCCGTGTGGGACAGCCGCCCCCTGCGGGCGGCCTGCCTGTTTGCGCTTTTGTGCGTGGCCATCATTTACCACGCCATCTACAATCTTCTGGTCAGCGCCGGGGGGACGCCTCAGCTCATCGCCTACTTTGTCCCGCTGCCCACGGCGCTGTGCTTCCGGCTGCTGGCGCGGAAAGCCGAGGCGTAAATACAGTCTCAGCAGACCGTCCAACAGGACGGTCTGATCTTTTTTGAAATTTTTTCAATTTTTGGTGCATAGTTTTCTCCATTTTTGTCCCTATCAGAGTGTAAGGACTTTTTCGGGGAAGGAGGAAGGGGCATGTATGACACCACGGAGCGCGTCCGGCGTGTGAAGCAGACGGCCCTGCGGCTGATCCAAAAGCGGGAGCGGACGGCGCTGCGGCGGCTGGAAACCCTGTGTACCGCGCTGGCTCTGGGTCTGACCGGCGCGCTGGCTCATTTCATCGGCGGGGCACCCGGCGCCGCCGTCCAGGGGGCCTACGGCGCGACGCTGCTGGCGGACAGCGCAGGCGGCTATGTGCTGGTGGGTGTGGCGTCCTTTACGGCCGCCGCTGTCCTGACGGTGGTCTGTATGCGCCTGCATGAGCGAGAGAAACGAGAAAAGAACAATGAGACAGACAAGGAGGGAAACGCATCATGAAAAAAACGATCACCCTGTTATTGACGCTGGGCCTGCTGCTGGGTCTGCTGCCCGTGGAGGCCGCGGCCTATTTGGGAGATATTCGGCCGGTCAACAGCGATACCGTGACAACAAAACGCTGTCCAGCGGGTCGCTGGAGCTGCGAAACGACTATCTCCGCGTGATCGTGCGGAAGGACGGCACGCTCTCCACGGCCCCGGCGGCGGACAGCGCCGACCCCACAGACAGGCAGATGCCGTATTGTAATTTTGTTACATTTAAGGGCTCCGGATATAACAAGCGGGATATCGTGCATCCCGCCGAACTCCGCCTGAAACACATCGTCCCTGTGGACAAAACGCCTAACGGCGCTGCAAAGGCCATCAAGGTGGAGTACGACCTGACGGCCACGGTGTCCGGGAAAACCGTCACAGGAACGACCACGGTCTACTATGAGATCGTAAAGCTGTCTTCGGAAGGCGCATGGGGCGTTCTGACGAGCGTTGACAATATCAAGATCACCAGCGTGGATACTTATGGCGCTCTGGGCATTGAGTTTGAGATGCGATGGGGCTATACCCTCAGCGGCTTTGCCGCCATGGGTCACAGAAACGCCGCTGACAGCCCCGCCCTCAAGCTGAGCCGCACCGTCTACGATCATACAACGGATAAAGTGCTTTCCACCGAAAACTCCGTGCTCACCAGCAAGGTGGAAAATCTGTATACGGCGCAGGACTATCCGCCGGGGGGCGATTGGTGCTCCAATTACATCACCGAGGTCTATACGGACGGCTACAACTGGGCCAATCCCTTTGTGGGACTGTCGCAATACTATAAAAACGGCACCATCAAGGCCTATCTGCCGAAATGGGTCAGCGTAACGTCGGCCAGCCGCCCCGGCGACACCCGGGTGGAGTGCGGGAATGATGTCGGTTTTTATTTCGGTAATGAAAATGGCAACGCAAATTCCCTGCGTTTCCTTTGGGGCTTCCGCAGCCTGACGAAGCTGACGCAGCCCATCCCCAGTGAACCGGACAAGGTCGATCCCGCCATCTACGCCAAGCGGCTGGCCGTTTTCTCCAGCGGCAGCGGCGTGACGGTGGAACACGTGGCGGATGACGCGGCACTCTCGGCGCTGAAAAAGCGGTACGGAGACCCCGTCGCCCTCATCAACGGCGATTATGAGAGCAAAAACGGAGAAGCCTTTACCTTTACAGGCGGGGCGGCGCTGCTGTCGCCCTCCGTCACGGCAACGTGGGGCAGCGGCGGCAAGCTCATTATCCACAAGAACGGAACCGTGGAGCAAAGCGGCGTGAGCCTGAGCGCGCCCACCTTCAAATTCTATCAGCCGACAAGCGGCGCGGATGGTGCGCTGGGGATCTCCCTCACAAAAAAGGGCTTTGCATTTGACATTGACCCGGCCAAAAACGCCGCCATCGTCTATGTAGACATCCCCTACGCCACGGTGAAGCTGGAAAAGGCCATCGCCGACGCGGCGGGAAACCTTGTGTTCAGCGGCTTGATCGGCTTTCAGACCATCTTCGACGGTGCAAAGTTTACGATGGAAAAGCTGGGCTACGGCTTAAAGGGGAATGAATTCAAGGTCAACGGCGTAAAGGCCGCGGGCGAATTCAGCACCGAAAAAATGCTGTCGCTGGAGCTTGCCGAGATCAAGGGCGAGGTCAACACCTTCGCAGGTGAGGAACGCTACGCCTTTGAACTGGAGCTGAACGTCTTTGACCTTTTTGAGACCGAGGCGAAGCTGGCGCTGGAGCGGGCCAATGACGGCTCGCTGATCCCCGATGAACTGTGGTTCTTTGTCAAAAGTGAGCCGGGCATCCTCCTGATCCCGCCGGTGCCTGTGGGCCGGCTCACCGGCGGCGGCGCGGGCTTCAAGGATCTGGCCGCTACGGTAAACGGCAACTATTTCGCCATTCCGCCCATCAAGCTGCGGGGCGCGGTGTCGGGTGCCTATCTGCAGCTTGTCGAGGGCCGGGCCGACGTGGTGCTCGGCCCCAGCGAGATCTCCCTCAAGGCAAGCGACGTGGGCATTGTGGGATTTGGCAAGTACGGACAGTTTGTTGACAGCTTCGGCTATGCCCTCAAACTTACCGGACAGGAGCGGAACTATAAAGGCACACCCTACCAGGGCGTCTATCTCGTCGGCTCGGAGGAACTGACGATCAATCTGCCGAGCAAAAACCTCGACGTGTTCGCTTTGGAGTCCTCCCTTGAATTGGGTGCTTTCGGCGGTACGGGTATGAAATCCGGCAGGAAGCATCTGTATCTCGGCATCGGCGCCAACGGCACGGTAAACGGCAGAGTACAGATCCCGAAGGGCTTCCCCTTTGCCGGAACAAAATTCGGCAGTGCGGGGATCCAGCTCATCGTCGGCGGCCAGACGGAAATCCCGATCAGAAACGTCAGCGTCAGCGAGGGTATGAAGCAGGCGCTTAATAATATCGATGCCTACCTCGGCGCGATGGCTCAGACGCAGAATTGCTTGTTCGGCGTGCGCGTGTGGGTGCTCGTTCCGAAGGTCCTCCAAACCAACTTCCGCTACAAGGAGGGCTGGGGCATCGAGGGGACGTTTATCACAAAACTCCCGGAATGGGACTGGAGCAGTAAGGGCGTTGAGCCGGTGGTGCAGGCCATCTCTCTGGAGGACGGGGAGGAGTTTGCCGTCATGCTGGCTGCGGACCCGCTTGATGCGGAGCCCCGCGGCGGCGGAAACTCTCAGGAGATCACGGTAAAAGCCGTTGGGGAGGAAACGCCGTATATCCTGCTGGCGTTTGAGAACACGGTCACCGAGGAGGAAATTCAGAACACCCTGTCTGTTACGAAAAAAGATGAGTCCGACCGCATCGACATCAACTGGGTAGGCAAGGACGGTGAGATCGATCCCACCGCGGAGATCAACGCAGGCACCGACCTTATCACGAACAATGAGGACGGGAAGGAATACCGCGTAGCACTCCTGCGGCTGAAGGATGGCGGGACTTATGTGGTCAATACGGGCGCACTTGATATTCAAAAATCCCAGAAAGCCACCGTTACACCGTTTGAAAAGCTGGAGTTGAGTTTGAGCGGCAATCAGGTGTCCGGCGAGGTCAAATACGCCGAAAAGGGTACAAAGTATGTGCTGCGCACCTATTTTGCCGAGAAAGAAGGCGGTGCGGACTACCTGATCGATGAGCAGATCGATGTGAACCCCGACAAAATTTCCGTCGATATTCCCGACAGAGGTACGCACGCGCCCAGCGGCGAGTACTACGTCACTTCGTTCCTGATGACGGAAAAGAGCGTTGAGGTCACCGAGAACGGAGCGAGCAAAACTGTGAACGCCCTTGCCGCCATCGACAGCTGGCAGTCTGACACCACGGTGGACTACACGAACAGCAATCAGCCTGCTGCTCCGGCAAACGTTACGCTGACCTTTGTCGGCAACGAGGTGATGAAGGCTGCATGGGATAAGGTGGACGACGCCGACGGCTACCGCGTGACGGTCTATCAGAAAGACGGCAACGAGTGGAAGGACACCGGCTTTGGCTATGACCTCAAAAAATCCAAAGATGGGCAGTTGGATAACTCCATCAACATGGCGCTGACCGTGGGCGGAAACGCCGTTAAGGCCAGCGGAGAGAACTCTGCTGTGTCCGTTCCCGCCGAAAATCTCGAGGCGGACAAGGACTACAGAATCGGCGTGAGCGCCTATAGAGAGGTGCCGTACTTCACGGAGAGTACAGGGGCGGGCTCTACAGAGAGCACGGAGACCGGCTCCATGGAAGGCGAGGAGACAAGCGCCGCGGAGGGTACAGAGGGCAGTACTGCGGGGAGCGGGGGAACCGGCACTCAAAAGGCGCTTACCGCGAAGTATTACAGCAAAGAAACGCAGTCTGCCGACGATGGAGTGTTCCTGCCAGAGTACAAGGAATTGAAGATCTCTTTTAAAGTGGGCGACAAGGAGTGCGACAAAGATAACGGTGTCTTCCACGCCTATGTGGGTGAAAATCCCGGCACGCTCACCGTGAATTGCGACGCCGACAGTATCACCATTACGCGGATGGATGATGAAGATTCCCCCACCACGCTGACGTCTTCCAACAGCTATGACATCCCCGATTTCACCGACAGTCTGATGCTCCGGGTGGAAGGCAAGCAGAACAAGGACGTGACCAGCGTGTTCCTGCTGGTGAGCCGCGACGAAACGCCCCCCGTGCTGACCCTCTCCGACCCGGTGTTCTTCGCTGATCGGGACACCGGCGAGTACGCCGTCACCGGCACGGCGGATGCCGGCAGCGAGATCATTTATGGAAAAACCAGTCAGTCTGCCGCCCAGTCTGTCACCGCCGGCAGCGACGGCCGCTTTACCGTTTCCGGTGTGCTGCGTGGAGCGGATAATACCGGCGTCCTTTTCCTCAGCGCGAAGGACAGCGTGGGCAATGAATCCACGCAGCAGATGGCGATGATCACCCGGCAGACCCGGTACGCCGTCACTGTGAACGGCAGCTATGCGGATGTCTCCGGTGCGGGAAGCTATGCGGCGGGAAGCGTTGTCACCGTCCGCGCAGGCAGCCGCAGCGGTTACACCTTCAACGGCTGGACGTCCGGCAGCAATGTTGTCTTTGATGATCCCAACGCCGAAGAAACGATCTTCACCATGCCGGACGGCAGCGTGACCGTTACGGCAAACTGGTCGAGGGACGGAGGTTCGCCCTCGTCCGGCCGGGATGACTCTGATCCCCGCTATGCCGTCGGAATTCCGGATAAGACGGAAAACGGCAGCGTGAGCGTCAGCCCGAAGAACGCCAGCCAGGGCGACCGCGTGACCGTCACGGCGGAACCGGACGAGGGCTATGAGCTGGACAGCCTCAAGGTGCTTGACAAAAACGGCAAGGAGCTTGAACTGACCGACAAGGGCGATGGCAGATTTACCTTTATCATGCCCGCCGGAAGGGTGGAGGTCAAGGCTGCATTCACGGAGGAAGCGAAGATCAGCCCCTTCCGGGATGTTCCCACCGATGCGTATTACTACGAAGCTGTGAAATGGGCGCAGAAGAAGGAGATCACCGGCGGCATCGGCGACGGCCTGTTCGCCCCGGACGA
>ERZ779892.3590-NODE-3590-length-10749-cov-2.322050_pt1 | contig 10749 bp, 6 predicted proteins | sample MGYA00511552_ERZ779892 | MGnify/ENA primary metagenome ERZ779892 (study PRJEB29588, sample SAMEA2154561) | human gut metagenome | biome: human gut; feature: human-associated habitat; material: faeces | place: Denmark | collected 2008/2010 ... | reverse complement strand
TACAATGAAGCACAAGGCGTAGCCCGATTCTCCCTCGTCACCAGCGGACGAAAACCCTCTCCGAAACAACTTACTCTGCTTTGCGACTCCGTCCGCCACATGCGACGGCATTCCTCTATCCGGTTGTGCGCTTCATTAGGCCTGCTGGAAGAAAATGAACTTCGTGCTTTGTATGACGCCGGTGTCACCCGCTATCATTGCAACCTGGAAACAGCTCCTTCCTATTTTCCCCGGCTTTGCTCTACCCATACGCAAGAGCAGAAACTCACTACCCTGCACGCCGCACGGCAAGTAGGCATGGACATCTGTTGCGGAGGTATTATCGGCATGGGAGAAACGATGGAACAACGCATCGAATTCGCCTTTACTCTCAAAGAACTCGGAGTACAGTCCATCCCGATCAATCTGCTCAGCCCCATTCCGGGAACTCCCCTCGAACATACGTCTTCCTTAAGCGAAGAAGAAGTCTTAACCGCTATCGCACTTTTCCGCTTTATTAATCCGACAGCCTATCTCCGCTTCGCAGGAGGGCGTTCGCAGCTCTCACCGGAAACGATGAAACGTGCGCTGCACATCGGCATCAATTCGGCGATCGTGGGAGATCTGCTGACTACCCTCGGTTCGAAGGTGTCGGAAGACAAACAAATGATCCGGGAAGCCGGATATGAACTTCCGTCTTCACCATTTGACCGTGAACACCTATGGCATCCATACACCTCGACCACTCACCCACTGCCGGTATACAAAGTGGCACGGGCGGATGGGGCAACAATTACCTTGAGCGACGGAACTGTACTCGTCGAAGGGATGTCTTCATGGTGGTGTGCCGTGCACGGATACAACCATCCGGTGCTGAACAACGCGGCACAGGAACAGCTGGCGAAGATGTCGCATGTGATGTTTGGCGGACTCACCCATGATCCCGCTATCGAACTGGGCAAGCTGCTGTTGCCGCTGGTTCCTCCTTCCATGCAGAAAATATTCTATGCAGACTCCGGCTCGGTGGCAGTAGAAGTGGCCTTGAAAATGGCCGTGCAATATTGGTATGCTGCCGGGAAAGCGGAAAAGAGCAATTTCGTTACCATCCGCAACGGGTATCATGGAGATACATGGAATGCCATGTCCGTCTGCGATCCGGTGACCGGTATGCATTCTCTGTTCGGCTCGGCCCTGCCTATCCGCTATTTCGTACCACAACCGAAATCGCGTTTCGACGGAGAGTGGAACCCCGAAGATATCCTGCCCTTGAAAAAAGTGATAGAAGAACATGCCGGCGAACTGGCGGCACTTATCCTCGAACCCATCGTACAAGGGGCAGGCGGCATGTGGTTTTACCATCCCCAATATCTCCGGGAAGCCGAAAAGCTGTGTCGCGAACACGGAATACTAATCATCTTCGACGAGATAGCCACCGGATTCGGCCGTACAGGGAAGCTCTTCGCATGGGAACACGCAGGAGTAGAACCGGATATCATGTGTATCGGTAAAGCATTGACGGGAGGTTATATGACTCTGTCCGCCGTGCTGACCACCAATGAAGTAGCGGACAAAATCTCCAATCATGCCCCCGGAGCTTTTATGCACGGCCCCACTTTCATGGGAAATCCGTTGGCATGTGCGGTAGCTTGCGCATCGGTAAAGCTATTATTAGAATCCGGATGGCAAAAGAAGGTACAATGCATTGAGGAACAATTGAAACGGGAACTGGCCCCGGCACGTGCACTCTCTTCCGTAGCCGATGTACGGATATTGGGAGCCATCGGAGTGATCGAAACCCGACAACCGGTAGACATGGCCTATATGCAACAACGGTTCATAGAAGAAGGTATCTGGGTTCGGCCTTTCGGTAAGCTGGTATACCTGATGCCGCCATTCATCATCACACCGGAACAATTAACCCGACTGACAAACGGAATTGTAAAAATAATGAATAATTTGCCAATGTGTCAATGTGCCAATGAGAGAATGAAGAAATAAAAAATGGAAGAATGAAAGAATAAAAGAAATATAATATCCAATCTCCACCATATGGCACATCCTTTTTCATAGCGCAGCCCATTGGCACATTGGCATATTGGCACATTAAATAATTATTATATATGATCCTCATCGAACAAATGCAACAGGAATTGCAGGAACTGGAAGCAAAGAGTAACCTGCGAAAATTGCCCGGTATCCTGCACGAAGGACGGGACGTTATTGTAAACGGACAACGGATGCTGAACCTCTCATCAAACGATTATTTAGGGTTGGCAAACGATATAGAGTTGCGTAGGGATTTTTTGGAAACACTGACACCGGAAACATTCCTGCCTACTTCCTCTTCCTCACGTCTGCTGACGGGAAACTTCACAGCCTGCGAACAGTTGGAGCAACAACTCGCTACGGCTTTCGGTACGGAAGCGGCACTGGTATTCAACAGCGGATACCATGCCAATACGGGTATCCTTCCGGCTGTAAGCAATGCCCGGACACTGATTTTAGCAGATAAGCTGGTACATGCCAGCCTAATAGACGGTATACGTTTGTCGGCAGCCAAAAGCATCCGGTACCGGCACAACCAATACGACCAGTTGGAACGGTTGATAGAAATAAACCACACGGAATATGAACGGATCATCATCGTCACGGAAAGCATCTTCAGCATGGACGGAGACGAAGCGGATCTCCGCGAACTGGTTCGTCTGAAAAAAAAATATGCTAACGTATGGCTGTATGTAGACGAAGCACACGCTTTCGGAGTACGCGGGGACAAAGGACTGGGATGTACGGAAGAACAGGAATGCATCTCTGACATCGACTTTCTGGTAGGTACATTCGGCAAGGCATTGGCATCGGCAGGCGCTTACATTGTCTGCCGGAAAGTGATACGGGAATATCTCGTCCATAAAATGCGTAATTTTATCTTTACAACTCCACTGCCGCCTGTAATCATTCAGTGGACCTCTTTCGTATTCACCCGTCTGCCCAATTTCCGACAGAGACGTGAAAAGCTGCAATTGGTAAGCAGTAAGCTCAAAGAAGTATTGGAACACAAAGGATACGTCTGCCCCTCAAGCAGCCATATCATACCTATGATCACAGGAGAAAGCAGCATAGCCGTCCGGAAAGCGGAAGAGTTACAGCGTAAAGGTTTTTATGCCTTGCCCGTCCGTCCGCCTACGGTACCGGAAGGAACATCACGCATCCGCTTTTCATTAACAGCAGAAATAAGTGAAGAAGAGATAGTAAGATTGACCACTTAACACAAGAATTGATGAAACAATATATCTATACGCCATCGCTGTATACCCACACAGCACCGTCGCATATCCATACGTCGCCTCCGCAAGAACCTCCGCGCCTTTTACTTTTTTTTGCAGGCTGGGGAATGGATGAACATCCCTTTTTACAATATGCTCCCCCAGACAGTGACTTTATGATCTGCTATGACTATCGGACACTTGATTTCGACACCTCCCCTTTAACCGGTTACACCGTCATCGATGTAGTGGCATGGTCGATGGGAGTTTGGGCCGCTTCACAAGTTCTGTCAAAGGTTTCACTACCCATTCGCAGACGCATTGCCATTAACGGTACCCCTTTTCCTATTGACGAGAAGCGGGGCATCCCGCCCGCTATCTTCATGGGTACGTTGGAGGGGCTGAACGAAGCATCCCTCCGAAAATTCCAACGCAGGATGTGTGCGGACGGAAACGTTTTTGCCCGCTTTCAGCTTACAGCCCCCGAACGAAGCATAGAAGAACTGAAAGAAGAACTTGCTGCCGTCGCAGAACAATACCGAATGCTCCCTACCGGAACATTTGCATGGGAACAGGCTATTATCGGTGAGAGTGATCGTATTTTTCCTCCCACTAACCAGCGCGCAGCCTGGAAAGGAATTTCCATGTCTAATATAGACGGAAACGAAGCCCACTATGACGAATCCCTCTTTATCAAGTATCTGAAAGAAATATGAATAAAGCCCTGATAGCCGAACGCTTCTCAAAAGCCATCGGCACTTATGCCCAGAAAGCAGACATACAACAACAAATAGCGGAAAAGATGACCTGCCTATTACAGCAACATCTCCCGGCAACTCCTTTCAATAAGGTAGTGGAATTCGGCTGCGGCACCGGAAACTATTCCCGCCTGCTTTATCACACCTTACAACCGAAACAGTTTTTCCTGAACGACCTCTGCAACGGAATGCAGGCCTGCTGCCACGATCTGCTCGATCAAGGTGCCATATTCCTCACCGGAGATGCCGAAACACTCGACTTCCCCGAAGATACGGAACTGCTGACCTCCTGTTCTACCCTACAATGGTTCGAAAGTCCGGAAAATTTCTTCCACCGTTGCCACCACCGCCTAAGCAGGAATGGCTACCTCGCAATCACCACTTTCGGGCAGGAAAACATGAAAGAAATACGCGAACTTACCGGCAACGGACTTCCTTATCGTTCACGGGAAGAGCTCGAAGTAGCTTTGTCACCCCATTTTGACATACTGTATTCAGAAGAAGAGCTTATCCCGCTTTCGTTCGAAGACCCGATAAAAGTACTATATCACTTGAAGCAAACCGGAGTCAATGGCTTATCAACGCAATCCTCTCCTACCGGAAAACAAGAGAACGATTTGTGTTCATCAGACAACAATTCAAAAAATAATTTTAAGAACAATCTCCCCCAACAACAATGGACTCGTCGTGACTTGCAACTCTTCTGTGAACGTTACATGCAGGAATTTACTCAGGGCGCTTCTGTGTCCTTAACATATCACCCTATTTATATCATCGCAAAAAAGAAAAAAGTATGAAACAGAATGTATATTTCGTAAGCGGTATCGACACTGATGCCGGAAAAAGCTATGCCACCGGCTTTCTAGCTCGTGAATGGAACAAGAACGGCCATCGCACCATCACCCAGAAATTTATTCAAACGGGAAATGTAGGTCATTCCGAAGATATTGACCTACATCGGCAAATCATGGGAATTCCTTTCACCAAAGAAGACCAAGAGGGACTAACCATGCCGGAGATTTTCTCTTATCCCGCCTCTCCGCATCTTGCTTCCCAGCTGGATAACCGCCCCATCGACTTTGATAAAATAAAACGTGCGACCGAAGAATTGAGTGAACGGTATGACTCTGTTTTACTTGAAGGAGCAGGCGGCCTTATGGTTCCCCTGACAACTGAACTTTTAACCATTGACTACATCGTCCAAGAAAAATATCCGCTTATCTTTGTTACTTCGGGCAAACTGGGGAGTATCAATCATACCCTGCTTAGTCTCGAAGCAATACAAAAACGCGGCATTGTACTAGATACCGTATTATATAATTTATATCCTACCGTAGAAGACAAGACGATTCAGAATGATACAATGGAATTTATCCGAACCTGGCTGAAAAAGTATTTTCCGGAAACGAAGTTTATACTGGTTCCGGAAATAAATAAAACGGAGTATTCTGACAAATGAAATCACAAGATGAATACCCCTTTTAATAGAGCTTTAAATCAAACATCAAGGTGTAAGATGTTTGATTTAAAACTCTCATTTGTTCATCTTATTCTTCATGTACCGCTTTGCCCATTGCTCTAACCGTATGTACTCTTTCTTTGTGAGCCGCATGAAAGAGCCGTGCTGCGGAGCTTCCACCCCTTGGATATCCACAGGCGAGTTGAAGTTCTTCAAATATTTGTCGGCTCTGCATATACGGTATCTTTTCGGCCGTGAGGAATACTCTATGTATCCCACACACCATCCATCCTCGCCCGGCAATTGGAAGGCAGATACTCCCTCGCATTTCTTCCGCCCCTCGAAGTCCACATAATCCTTGTCGTCCGGCTCACTCCACGGCCCATGAAGTGTCGGGGCAGTGGAAGTAAAGAGCCCCGGTACACCACCCTCCTTCTTGACCATCATGTGATATAGTCCGTCACTCTCAAGATAATTGATGTCGGCATCTATCGTAGCATACCCCCAGTCGAAAAGCAACTGCGGCTTGGTAAGTGTTGTGAACGCCTCGTCAGTATATGAGTAATATATACGGTCATACTTCTCCCCGTCCTCCGGATTCCACAGAGAATAGTATATCATATAGCCACCCTTGCGTCCGTCTGCCCATTGGTAAGAGGGATTCCAGAAAATTTGCGGTGCCCACACCCTGATAATCGTCGAATAGTCGTGATAAGGGTCTACTGTGTCAACATCGGAAAATATCCGTGCCCCCTTGCGAAAATCAAATGTGACAGACTCCCAAGTGATGAGGTCGTCGCTACGTAGAAGGTTGATACCATAATTATGCCATTTGTGGCTTTTGGCATTACACATATCAGTCGTCACCATCAGATAACCTGTGCCGTCGTGTTTACGACAGATAAATGCATCGCGCATGCCACCCTCAATGGCGGCATGCCGGGTGGGACTGATAATAGAGTCACCTCCGATAAGATCGCGGTAGTTGAATCCGTCACGACTCAAAGCGTAGGCAGTCCACTCACCACGTCCGCTCATGTGACAGTACAGGAAACCATAGTCACCCTTTTGCAGGTTCTGACCGTTAAGTGACTGCGGAACAAAGGCGAACATTGCCACCGTTACACATATTGCATTAAGATAGTTTGCATTCATTTTCTTAGTCTTACTTTTATAGGTTTAAAATTAGAGGACATTACAGTCAGTGTAACGGTTCCCTGCTCAAGCGTGGAGCGGAGAACAACGGACGCACGTCCACCATAAAGTCTCCGGCTGTTACCTACAGTCAGTTCCTCACTAGCCAAGTCGCCATTTATGACACCAGCTATTTCCGCAGGTCCGTCTACGGAAAATGTTAGACTGTCCGTAACATATGGTACCAGACGTCCTTTGCTGTCTACTGCTTTTACAGAAATATGACGCAATGACTGCCCGTCATTTTTCCAGACTTCCATTCCCTCATCGACCGTCACATCCAACCTTACCGGAATACCGGAAGTTTCTATTTTATATTCGGCTACCTTGGAACCATCAGTATATGCAATAGCCTCAATCGTGCCTGGCTCATATGAAACATTCTTCCAATATATAGCATTGCGATATTCCACATTACCTCTGTCATTCATTTTCCTTCCTATTGTCTTACCATTTACCAACAGTTCTACTTCATCAGCATTTGTATAAGTGTACATTGACAGTTTTGCACCAGATTGGAAATTCCAATGGTCAACCAACCTCCTGATTCCTACGTCCACATCGTTCCACAGCGTATTATCCTCCGACTCCACAATTCCGATATGCACCACAGGCTCATCCGGCTTGAAATAGCTCCGTATAAACCAAGCTTGTGGTTTCGGGTTCAATGAAATGTCAAACACGCCCTTGTTCCATCCCTTGACAGGCCACCCCTGAGACTCGCCAAGATAATCTATCGCACCCCAGTAGGCAAGTCCGGTCACCTTCTCCAAATCCATGCCAAACCAGTTTTTCCCTAAACGCGAGACACTTGCCTCGCTTTGGTAAAATACCATGCCGGGGAAACGGCGGCTGTCACCAGCGAAGTACATGTAGCGATAATTATAGGCCGCAATGTCTGTCTCTAACGCTAAGGGCGCAGGAAGCGAATCTGTACGATGGTCACGTCCGCGCGGATGCATCGCCACAGTGACAGGACGGGTGTCATCATAGCGCTTCAACAAGGCTTTCTGCATTCGGTAGGGTGTCACACCATAGTCGTGATATGGTATTTCCCAAAGTGTCTGCAACTCATTGCCAAGACTCCACATCACCACACAAGGATGATTGCGGTCTCTCTTCACCCATTCCGGAATGTCATACTGCCAACAGTCTTCCCAACTACGCCGTCCGCCTGTATATTGCGTGAGCCACTTATCGTATATCTCATCCACTACAAGTATTCCATATTCATCACAGAGATCAAGTAGTGACTCTGAATATGGATTGTGCGAAGTACGTATATGATTGAATCCAAACTCTTTCAGCAATTTGATGCGCTTACGCATGGCATCTGGAAAAGCAGCCGCACCGAGTGCACCGAGCGTGTGGTGGTTTGCTATACCTTTCAACAGCACTTTCTTGCCGTTAAGTCTTAAACCATAGGCAGAAGAATATTCAATGTTACGTATGCCAAACCGCTGTCTCACACTATCAGTTACATGTCCTTTCAGACCAATCAGACTTACCTCTGCCGTATAAAGATACGGGCTTTCACAACTCCAAAGACAAGGGTTATCTATGGTCAGTGTGTCAAGCGCATATTCATCGGAACGCCGAACTGTTGTGAACGCCTTGTTTTTATCGTAAACAATTTTACCATCCGGCCCGTAAATGCGCAGCCTTATCCCGATCTTGCTTTTCTTCGGCAAACTTGATGCGGCACAAATGTTAACCGCCACCATAGCCAGACTCTCGCTTACTACAGGAGTGGTAATCTGTAATGGATGCCGCTCCATATATAATAAGGTATCAGTTATGACAATATTCACGTCACGATAAATTCCCGCACCGGTATACCAGCGTGAGTTAAGGGGACTGCCCGTGTCTGCCCGCACAAGAATCTCATTCTTCCCGCCAAACCTGATTCTGTCGGTAATGTCTATTTCCATTCCGAGATACCCATAGTCAATCTTTCCCACAGGTAACCCATTGAACCAAACATCACCGACAAGCAATATCCCCTCGAAGTCAATCAGTATCCGTTTTCCTTTCCATTTGGGATTTGCCACTAACTCATGCCGATACCAACCTGTCCCCATCTCTTTGAATCCACGTGCACTAAGCCTGCTCTTAATATTAGCAACAGGATTATCCATATCGGGCAGTTCATCAGGAGAAGGCTTGATCCAAGGCTGGTGTATCTGGAAGTCATGGGGAAGGTTCACTTTCCTCCACTTGGCATAAACGGTATCACCCGCACAAAATGTCCAGTTACGGTTGATATTTACCACCTCACGGGCATTTCCTGCCAAACATAATACAACCAGCCATATTATCGCAAAGACTTTCTTACACATAATACAATCGTTTGATTTTTCATTGTGGTATTACCTCCTGCATATATATGGCACAAAGGCTCCAAGTTGCAGCACCATTTGTAGAGATGCCCGCATTTTCCACTCTGGGAGAGGCCACCTCTGAACCAGTTAAACTAACAGTTTCAGGAAGTGTCGTGCTCCATAACGCTTTCCATGCCTGCTCCTTCAAGTCAGCACGCCCTGTCTTGTAAGCCGCGTATGCAGTAAGACGTGTCACCGGAAAGACTTTCTGCTTATAATTAAGTGTATGCTGTAACCATACGTCATTCCATTCGGGAAGATCAATCATTTCCATCAACTCGTTATTAAATTCGAAACCTCCCATCAAAGCAAGCAAATGGCTACGGTTAATTACCCCCGGATCTCCTTCGTAGGAGAGTATACCGGTAGCGGGATCAAAACCAAGTACTCCCGGACCTGTTGCCAGTCCCTTCGGCAGTACAGCCATGCTTTTCATCCCGGCTATGATTTTGTCACGGTAAGTATTATCCCGCGTACGTTCCCATTCTGTCATCCAGTTGCAGGCATACGCAAGCCAGTCAGGACCGACCCTCAAACGCGCAGGTGCCGTACATGGATATTTCTCCCTTGGCAGTGCAAGACGCATGGGATCTATGTCATAAAGCATCTGGTCGGCATCTTTCACCTCTGTCATCAGGTCACCACTGCGCTCGTCGGCAGTGAGATAATAGAGAAAACGGTTCCACAAAGCCTGACTGATACGAGCCTCTTTTGCTCCGCATCCCCAATGCGACACGTTATGGCGTGAGCCCAATCTGGCAAACGGACCGGAGTGATATACGTCACATTCCGTTGTATGTCTGCTCATCGCCACAGCCATTTTCCACAAGTCTTCACGCCCGGTACGCAGGAAACTGTACCATATCCATAGATTGGAAGCCAATTCAGTATTGTCCCACGCATATCCTCCCACATCATATTTCCATTCATGGCGCACCGTATCGTAAGTATGCATGAAATCACCGTAATTCCAAAAACCATACCAACGGTGTTCCTCCTGTGCATGTTTATAATAGTCGAGATAGATGTTCAGGCGATCTTCCACCTTTGCTCCCAATTCATTAGACGTATTGGGAAGTCCCCAGACACCAAACGCACGCTTTGAATGCAGATACTCCGGTGTACAGAGTAGTTGCGGACGCGATGAAAGGTTCCGGACAGTTGTCGCCACATCTTCTTTACCCTTATATCCCAACGATGACATCAATGTGAGTGTGTGAGTGCGCGCTATTCCGACAGGCAGGCTCATCCCCTCCTGCACGTCCTCATAACTTGCGTCGAGTCCATGCGCACGGTCATCATAGTGACGGAGATCCATCGGTTCACCGTCCGGACTCCAAAGCCATGCCGTAAGGGTGGCACATTCACTACGTGCACCGCTGACTTCAAGTCCGGTCGGAAAACTCTGCCAGAAATCATCAAGACAGATCCCCATACCACCGGACAAATCTCCTGCAAAAGCATACCCGGGTGCGCGACCTCCGGCAAACGTTCCTATCCACGAAGAACCTTTACCCGTGTTCTTTCTAATGGTAAAAGCATCGGTTGTAGTCTGACTTAGCTTGAAACAGTCCCATGCCGCCCATGAGTCAAGATATTCTTGGTTCTTTTCATCGAACTCCTCGTATTCAGGTATCCGTTCCCCACGCATCTGGCGTTGTTGCCAATCTTTGTCTCCATAAACAGAAAGAATCCGACGGCCGACAAGCGGTTGG
>ERZ779892.3576-NODE-3576-length-10786-cov-4.296990_pt1 | contig 10786 bp, 5 predicted proteins | sample MGYA00511552_ERZ779892 | MGnify/ENA primary metagenome ERZ779892 (study PRJEB29588, sample SAMEA2154561) | human gut metagenome | biome: human gut; feature: human-associated habitat; material: faeces | place: Denmark | collected 2008/2010 ... | reverse complement strand
GATTCTTTTATAAGGTTAGCAAATAAAACAAAATTAAGTAAACAATCATTAAAAAAATGTGCAAATACTCTTAATAAGTTTAATCGTGTAAAATGATGAAAAATAGAAAATATATAGATGATTTTAATTTTAATATAAGGATTTTTTCTGAAAAAGATAGGATTCTTGCTCAATCGTTTAATACTGGAAAAGAATATCCAGAAAAAGGAATTGGCGACTATCTTAAGTCTGATGAAATTTTTAAAGATATGGCAAGTAGTGATGCAATAACATACATTGTAACATGCATCAATAAGATTAATGACACAGAAGAAATAGTTGCATATTTTTCTATAACGTCTTCATCTTTACCATATTTTTATAGAGATATTGATGATTCAGGAAATTATGTTATAAGCGATATTTTATGTGGAATATCAGCAATAAAAATTAATATGTTTGGAGTTGATTGTAAATTTCAAAATGTATTTTATAAAGATAGTATTGAAGAAAAGCCTGTATCAGCATGGATTTTTGAAGCTATTATTGGTATGATTGATGAAATGGCAACAAATACATTGGGAATAAAAGCAATTTACCTTCATACATTGCCTAGTGCTAAAGATTTTTATTGTAAAAATTATATGAAGCCCGCAGGAAGTTATTTTTATCCATTAAGTGATAATGATGATGAATTAGAAATTCTCTATACACTAATTAGAGAAGTAAAAGGATTAAATGGTAAATAATATAAATTTTAGGCTGTCTGATTAATTTCAGGCAGTCTTTTTTTATGCTCTGAACAATAAAAAAGCCTTAATGCAACACATAAAGATACTAAAAAATGTAACATAACTATTATAGGCAGATATTTTTACATAAAATTCATCAAAAATGATTATAGTGTCTGTCATATATAAGATGTAGTAGTTGTAGGAAGATATTTTTAAAATAGATATGTAAATTTATCCCTTAAAAAATAATATCTTACACTATTATAATACAGGCTTAATATAGCCAAGTCAGCTAAGAGAAAGACTTAGCAGGAAGGAGAAAGAGAGATTATGAAATTAAAGAGAACTTTTAAGACACTGTTAATGATAATTGCAACAGTAATGAGTGTTGTATCAGGTATACTTATTGATTCAGGAACACTTGCATATGCAGCCACGACTTATACCTTAACGCTTAACTGGGATGATGGCGTTGAATGGGTTGCTACTGATAAAGATGGTATTTACAGGTGGGAAAAAGGCGGTTCAAAGACATTTCAGGCAGGTTCTAAGGCTTATACTTATGTCAAGCTTAAAAATGGTGCAACAGTCAAATCATTCTTTTCAAGGCAGGAAAATAAAGACTGGACTGATTATACATATACGTCAGGAAGCATATGCTATGATACATGGACAATGTACAATAACAGAAACGTGGACATATATACATCTGTATCATCTTCAGCAGATGTGTCTTATGACTGGGATAACCTCGTAACAAGCTCAAAACATTATCATTCAAGCAATGGAAATGAAGCATCTTGGAGTAATTTAAGGGATGACCTTGGAAGGTCTCCTGCACCGATTTATTCAATTTACTATAAGCTACAGGAAAATAGGTACAGGGAAACCTGCTATGGAGATAATCAGGAAGATAAAGACTTCGGCGGTTATGAAATAATGTTAAGGACAGAAGACAGCCATAACAGTTATTGGTATGGACAGTCCTCATATGCAAATGGAGATAGATTTGACGACTGGTACAGGGATGAATTTGAAGGAATAAAGCTTTCAAATCTTGCAATTGTACCTGTCCAGATAAAGGGAGATAAGTTTTTACAGATTAACATAAGCGTTAAGAACACCAATTCATATGCAAAAGAAATATCACTGGCAACATGCAGTGATATACAGGTTGCAGATGATGATAATGCAGCTACATTCTTTAATGGTAACGGCTTTACAATGACAAACATGTACTGCGAAACATCAGACAATTATCATGGTGGCACAATTCCTGCGGCAACACTTAATGTATATGCGAAGGATGTACCGGGATATGTAACTGATGCGGATGCAGTATATATAGGACATTTTGTATACAGAAAAGAGCATGTATGGTTAAACAATGTACTTGGTGATAAGGCAACGAATTATAACAAGTATAAGCATGGCGGAACATCAGGAGAAGGTGAATTGGATTCAGGTTTTTCAATTGCATGGAAGAACAGAACAATTGCAGCAGGTCAGACACAGACTTACAGCTACATTATAGGCATAGGAAAGTACAATTCAAACAATAAGATAACATTTAATACAAATGGTGGAGAATTAAAGACTCCGGGAACAAGCATCAATAACCCAAGCGGAAATTACAGTAATAAAGTTACGGTAACATATGGTACAGATACATATTCATCAATGAGTAATGATATACCGGAAAGAGCAGGTTATACATTTGACGGATGGTGGACAACACCTAATGACAGCAATGCAAGCGTAATGGTATATGATGCATCAGGAAAATGTAATAATGACTGTAATTATTGGAAAAATAATCAGTGGCAGGGAACTAATGATTTAACCGTATATGCACACTGGAAAGCAAACACATATACAGTACGTCTTAACACAGGCGATATCCCGTCATCAGAATTGACAAAACTGACAGAAACAGCATCAACTGAAGGATGGACATGGAATGAGAACGACAGATATTTTTCAAAGGCATTTGTACAGAATGAAAATAATTACCTTCCGGGAGTAAATAAGTTCTTCAGTGCTAATAATTATGAATCAGTAGGCAGTAAAGTAACAGACAAGTATTTTGTACAGGATAAGGCAAAGAATCCTACCAAGGTATTGTATAACTGGTGGACATCAGCATCAGGTGGTACTGATATAGGCAGGGGAAAAAAGATTTATAACAACTTGTATGAGATATCAAAGGACAACAGTGGAATTGTTAATCTTTATCCGCACTGGATGGGATATACAACAGTGTTTAATTACACAGACAATGCCCCTGCTAATACAGCCGGTCTGACGGTAACAATCAACAACAGCATTAATGATGGCATGGATAACTGTCTGTATCAGGTATATGGAAGCTGTTTCTTTTATAAGGGAACAGACGGCGAGTATCACGATTATGAAGGTACAAATCCTGACTTAAAGGTAACAGCAAGTATTCCGGACAGTAACGGATATAAATACATCTTTAATGGCTGGCATCATAAAAACTGGAATTACCTTACAGATGGATTAGGAAAGCTTACATATAAGAATAATTATAATATCGGACAGGGTAAAACTTCATACAGTTTATCACCACATTTTTCAAGAGTAGGAATTAATTATAACGTAAGACTTAACGCAAATGTACCTGATACAGAAAGTACATTACAGGTACTACATCAGAATGGAATATCATCATACATTTACAACAGCACTAGCAGATACTTTTCAAGAGAACTTACATATGATGATTCGCAGGATATGTTATCACCTGACGTATATTCACTTAAGGGATATCATTTGGTAAGCAGAAGTAACTGGTATACGGAAAAAACAGGTGGTAATATAGTATCAGCACCATGTAATAATACGAAGACTGAATATCCTGACTGGACTGAGAAAAACTGGAATCTTACAACAACAGATAGAGCAACAGTAGACCTGTATGCAAGATGGCAGGCAAATAATTATAAGATAGCATACAACTTAGATGGTGGTACATATGGTACATCACATCCGACAAGTGCAGACTATGACACAATAGTAACAATAGATAACCCGTCAAAGGCAGGTTATACATTTACAGGATGGACAATTACAGGGTATGACAGTACTGCTTCAGGACACAATGCATCTGCATGGACAGAAGAGACTGGTACATCTTATAAGAATTTAACTGCAACAGACGGAGCAACAGTTACATTTACTGCTACATGGAGTAAGGAAGCTCCTAAGACAGCAAGGTATACTGTTAAGCATTACCAGATGAATACTGACGGTACATATCCAAGCACTCCTACTAATATGGAAAGCTTTTCAGGGCTTATAGGAAGCAGTGTTACACCGGCAGTTAAGGATTATGGACAGATTTTTGATAAGCCTAGTACAAAAACAGTTACAATAAGTGCAGACGGAAATACAACAGTTGAGTATAAATATCCAAGAAAGAAAGCCAGAGTAATCGTTGGAAAGAGTACAGGAATTAAAACTACAGACCCAGTTCCGGGAGATTATGCAGACGGTTATATAGGACAGACTGTTACATTATCAGCAATACCTGAAACAGGATATAGATTTAAAAACTGGACAAGTCTTTTAAAGGAAAACTATGGAACGGTATTTTCAACTACAGCAGGTTTTAATTATACACTTACCTACAATGATTCCACAGCTATACAGCATCAGTATGGAAACGGTACTTCAACAATGTGGGGAGCATATATGCAGGCTAATGCAGAGCCGATAACATATAACATAAAGTATAATTATAATGGCGGTATTAAAGGAGCATTTGCACCTACAAGTGCCAAGTACAATGAAGATGTAAAGATATCAAATCCTACAAAGAAAAACTGCATATTTGCAGGTTGGACAATTACAGGATATGACCCAAATACTTCAGGACATAGTTCAGCAACATGGACAGATGAAACAGGTGCAAGCTTTAAGAATCTTGCTTCAGTAGAAGGAAAGACGGTTACATTTACTGCTACATGGGTTCAGAAAGATGTTCATTTAGTAACAATATCCGGAAGAGGTATAAAGCTGTCAAAGCCTTTAAGCTATGACGGACATGTAGGAGAGACAAAGAGAATAACAGCGGAATTAAAGCCGGGATACAGATTTGTAAACTGGACTAACTATTATAATGCAAATGAAGTTATTTCAACAGATAAGGATTTTGATTATAAGCTTACAGATAAGGATTATGATAATTACTTATCAGATAAAGGTGGAACTTATCTTAAGTCAAATGCAGTACCAATAGATTATACAATCACATATAAATTAAACGGCGGTACAGCTAGTAACCCTGTAAGCTACAATGTGGAAAGCAATACGTTTACATTAAATAATCCAACAAGAGCAGGATATACATTTGCAGGATGGACAGGAACGGATATTACAGGAACATCCAAGACAGTTACAATTAATCAGGGAAGTACAGGAAACAGAACTTATACTGCTACATGGACACCTGTTAATTATACAATCAACTATGACCTTAATGGTGGAACAGTTGCGGTAAGTAATCCTACAAGTTACAATATTGAAACACCTACATTTGCTCTTAATAATCCTATCAGATTAGGATATGTGTTTGCCGGATGGACAGGCAGCAATGGTACTACACCACAGAAAAATGTAAGTATATATAAAGGCAGTACAGGAAACAAGTTTTATAAAGCTAACTGGACAGCGGCAGATGTAGGATATACCGTTAATCATTATGTAATGGATATAAATGGTAATTATCCAAGTACACCTACAAAGACAGAAAGACTGTCAGGATTTACGGATACTTCAGTTACAGCAAAAAGATTAAGCCTTGGAAACGGATTTACTTATCCTGATGTACAGACTGTAAAAATAAAAACAGATGGAACTACGGTAGTAAAATATTACTATACAAGAAACAAATATACATTAGACCTTAACGGACTTATAAATGGAACACTAAGGGGAAATCTTGTAGACGTAGTAAAAAATCCGATAACAGGAGCAGAAGACAGACATACAGCCGGTACAGCGGTTGTTACTGTAAATGGAACTGTTGTAGGAAATAAAGTTACTGATTACTGTAATGAAGTTTACTATGGAAGCAGCATAAGCATTATCACAACAGCTGAAAGCGGATATAGTATTATTGATAACACTAATGTAAACTTTAAAATGCCGGCTGAAGGCAAAACTGTAACAGTTACAATAAATGCAAAAGATACCAAGTATCTTGTAAGGCACTGGAAGAAGAATGTTAATACTGACAGTAAGACTTATAATGAAAACAGTTTAAATGACAGCAATTATACAATGTATGATGCTGAATATTTAAGCGGTAAGGCATACAGCTGGGTAAAGCCTGTTGTAAGGACACTGGAAGGATTTACATATAAAGGAGTTCTTCCAAGTGAAGGAACGGCTTATGTGAAACCTGACGGTACAACAGTAATTGATGTGTATTATACAAGAAATACATATACAATAAATGGTGGTAACGTAAATGCCAATGTTGAATATGGTAACGGAATAAGCAGTGTAAGCGGATTAAAGACATATGAATATGAGCAGAAGGTAACACTTACGGCTAATTTAAAAACAGGATATCACTGGCATGGTACAGATAAATGTGCTTCATCAGGTAAGTATCCTACAGGCTGGTATAGCAGAAACAATTCAGGTGTTGACGGTATCTTAACAGACAATACAACATATAATTCACAGACAATTAAGTTTAATATGCCTGCAAGAAATGTTTATCTTGGAGTTAAGGCTACAAATAACAGCTATACGGTTGTATATAATAAAAATCAGCCGGTAGAGCCTAAGTCAATAAGTAACGTAACAGGAAGCACTGAAAGCCAGACATTTATTTATGATGAGAGCCAGAACTTAAGGAATAACGGATTTACTCTTACAGGTTATACAAGAAAGTCAGGCTGGATGACAAAGCCAAGTAAGAACGGTAATGGAACAGCAGATTTTTCTTATGGACAGTCTGTAAAAAACCTTACAACTGTTAATCTTGGTACGGTTAATCTTTACGCAATATGGGAAGACAATGCACCGGAAGAGATTAATATAAGCAGTACAAATAATTTTGCAGCCACACAGACAGTTACACTTACAGCTAGGGATTACGGAAGCGGTATAAATTATATAAGCTTTGGAAAAGATGAAAAATATGAAAAGGTTACATGTAACGCTGATGGTTCAGTAACATTTACAAGAAAAGTAAATGCATCAGGTACTTATATATTTAGTGTTAAAGATAAGAACGGAAAGGTAAGCAAAAAGACCATTACGTTTTATCAGACAACATTAAATACAAATAAGAATAACATTGTATCATCAGACGGAAAAAATGTAATTGAATCAGATTTTACATCAGTACCGGAGACCTTGAGTACATACATTAGTATTAATGAAGCAGGAAAGAGTATTACACCTGTAACTAAAAGAGATGGTGTTGATTTCCTTGGATGGAGTACAGACAGAAAAGGAAAGACAGGCATCATAAGTATTAAGGCTGATGGTAATAAGACCTGTTATGCCATATGGAAGGATACAAAAAAGCCTGTAGCAGTGCTTGAAGATGTGACAAGTAATTTATCAGCATCACAGACCATTACGTTTAAACTGTATGACACAGCAGAAGGAAAAACCAATACAGGCTCGGATATTGCGGGATATTATATTGGAACAAATCCTGATGCAAAAAGCAATACAAAGAAAAATGTAACGGCTGATAAAAATGGTACATACAGTGGCAGTGAAACAATTACACTTAATGGAGAAACCACATATTATATTTTCCCTTATGATAAAGCAGGAAATATAGGTGATACCATTAAGCTTAAGAGTACAGGAAATAACAATACACCTGAAATAACACCGGGTATATTGTTCCACCGTGTTGATTTTAATGCTAATGGAAGTACTGACAGCCCTGCAACAGTAAATATACCATATGCGGTTATACCACATGGAAGTACAATAACAATGCCAACAGCATACAGGCTTGGATACCATGATTATACAGGTAGTGATGAACAGACAGCCGATAATGACGGTAAGACATCTTACTGGGGTACAGACAGTAAGGCAGTAACCGGATTTAATACGCTTAAAGTTACTAAATCACAGACATGTTTTGCATTATGGAAAGCCAATAAATATACCATTACATTAGTAAGCAATAAGCCAGACACTAAAAATGGTTACAGGGTAAATTCAACTTATTCACCGGAAAACGATACAAAGATAACTGTTACATTTGATGAAGTAATACCTTTCAGCAAAGCAAAGAATCCTGAAATTACAGGATGGACATTTAAAGGCTATGCTTTTAATGAATTGAGTACTTCAGATAATAATAACAGCAAAACTGTAGTAAGCACTAATCAGAAATTCGGATTACAGTTTGTAAAAGACTGGTATAAAGATGCCGGAAAGACATTTGAGAATGTAAGTGATATAACACTTTATGCAGCATGGAGTGAAAACAGATATACAGTAAACTACAATACGACAGGTGGTACAGCACTTAAACTTAACCGTATAACATACTGGTATGAAGATGAATTTTCACTTCCTGATGCAACAGGAGATTATTATAATACATTTATGAAGCTTGAAGACAACAAAAAAGCAGTCACAACATACCGTCCGGCACATCATTTTGTTATGTGGAAATGTGTATCAGATGAAAACAGCAACGGTGATGTATACAGTTCAGGCGGAAAAGCTGTAAGACTTGTATCAAAGAATAATGGTGAGTGTACTTTAAATGCGGTATGGAAACAGAAACAGATAGTTACACTTAACATTACAAGTGATACATTTAAAGAAAGCATGACTAATGATTATGCAGCACTTGCAGATGCAATGTGGGCTGAAAAAGGTACTGGATATATAAAAGACCAGACAGCCATTAAGGAATACACATTTACAAAGACAAGTGATATAAAAGAAACCAAGTAACACATGAAAAGGACTACCGTATCAAACTGGTGCGGTGTCCTTTTTTTATGAACAGCAATGATTGACATATCCTTTAATAAGGTATACAATATACTAAAATAAACGTATGAGGTGAATAAAATGAGTGTAGAGACAACAAAAATAGTAAAATCAAATATAAACAATTGTATACCCAAAAGCACAGGAGAAAAAATAAAAGAAATAAGGAGCATTACAGGGTTATCACAGGCAAAATTTTCTAATGAGTATCATATACCATTAAAAACACTTACACAGTGGGAACAGAACTGTGCAAAATGCCCGGACTATGTAATAGAGCTTTTAGAGTTTAAAGTAAAGTATGATTATTCAAGATAGGAGTTTTAATATGGAAGAATTAAATGTAAAAGTAGGAGATAAGGTATTAGTATCAGGTAGGTATAAGGAAGATGATTATATAGCGGAAGTAGAAAAGGTAACGCCTACAGGTAGAATACGATTATCTGATAGAAGTTCTACCCAGTTTGATAAATACGGCAGGGAAATGGGAGTTAATCTTTATTATTCACATAAGTTATCCATTCCTACTAAGGAAGACTATAACCGTGTAGAGAAGAATAAGCTTGCAGGAAAAATTATATATAGCATCAGGTCACTTAATACTGATAATCTTTACAATCTTGATGTAAAAACACTTACAGTTATTAAAGCAGCACTGGATTGTATAGGAGTTGAAGACGAAAAGATAAAAGAAGGAAATCTTAAGCAGATTTTAGATACACTGGCTGCAAAAAATGATAATTGCAAAACCAAACATGAAGACATAGAAAGATAAAATCATCCGGCAATAGTTGGTTGCTTCAAAATTAACCATATAAGCATTGTATAAGGCTTTAAACCTTATATGATGCTTTTTTTATACTTAAAAATATTCCTAAAATCTATAAAAAGTCCTTTTTGCAACTTTTTAGAAGCATGTGATTGTTACAATATATATGAATTAAAAATAAAAGTAGTCATAGGCTGCTTAGAATAGGAGAAATATATGAGAGACAATCTTTTAAAATTTACAGACAGCTTCAATGATATCAAATCAGAAGTAACAGCAATTGCAGATACAGAAAACTCATATGAAGTAAGAAATGCTACAGGCAGGCTTAACAGGGCAGCTAATTATTCACCATATGGGCTTGTAAGTATGGGAAGACTGGTTAAGTTTCCACCTGATTTTGTAAAGACATTAACAGACAGTGATGAAACACTATCAGAGCTTGTTATTGAGAACAGGATTAATAATTACTGTAAGAATGGCAGAAGCTTCACTGTAAGGGAATATAACGGTAAGATTTGCGGTGCGGTTACAGATAAGTATGCGTTTTTTGATGATAAGGAAGTAATTGATATTGTAGAAAACAGCAGATTATCTGAAATGAAGTATCAGGCACAGGTAAGTCCTGAAAGACTTCATATAAGAGCAATTGATGATGAAGAGTTTTATATTCCTAATGATAAATCACCTTTAAGATTTATGTATTATATTGATAACAGCAATGTAGGCAGGAGTTCTTTCAAGATTAACTTAGGAATTTACAGACAGGTATGTACAAACGGTATGATTGTAAGTCAGAAGGATTTTGTAATCTGTAAGCATGTTCATAAGGGAACAAAGGGATTCAGTACAGATGTTGACATGACCTTAAAGGCAATGGATGACAGAAAAGAAACCATTAAGATGCTCGTTATTAATTCAGCACTTAAGGACAGTTCAATAAGCAAGATTAAAGAAGATTACAGACTTGAATATCTTTCAAAGAAGCTTAATCTTCCAAAGAAGGAAACCGGAAAGGTAATAAAGCTTTTTAATGAAACTTATGATGGAAAGACTAAGTGGGGGCTTACAAATGCCATAACAGAGTATGCGAGAGATTTATCAGATATTGATAAGCGTGAGTATCTTGAACGTCAGGCATTTATAGTGGCTTAAGATTTGAAAGGCGGGCAATTAGTGAAAAATAAATGTTATATGCCAGTGGTTGTATTATTACTTGCACTGGCATATCCGACAACTAGTATAACGAATATTAAATAATTGCTATATTAAATTGATACTGCTTCCT
>ERZ779892.3573-NODE-3573-length-10789-cov-3.613099_pt1 | contig 10789 bp, 9 predicted proteins | sample MGYA00511552_ERZ779892 | MGnify/ENA primary metagenome ERZ779892 (study PRJEB29588, sample SAMEA2154561) | human gut metagenome | biome: human gut; feature: human-associated habitat; material: faeces | place: Denmark | collected 2008/2010 ... | reverse complement strand
CGCCTGCCACTTCATCCAGCTGACCGGGCTGATGATCCATAAAAATAATCGGGAGTGTTTTGTCAAGGTAGGCTGTAAGCTGGTCAGGATCCTTACGGGTGTCGGACATTTTTCGGCAGCGTGAAGGATCCTTACGGCCTGTCAGATAAAATCGTTTATCTATGAGGACGGTTTCGTCATCGAGAAGCCGGATGTTGGCAGATTCCAGAAAATTCCGCATTCTGGGATCATCATAATCTTTTTTTGCATTGCGGAAGGTAAAACCGGCCAGAATCGGTTCGCTGAGATCATGGTTGCCCCAACAGGCATAAACGCCGTATCTGGATTTCAGCGAACGGAGAATGGCCGCTGTTTTTTTCGGGTTTTTGATCCCTTCATATTCGTTATCAAAAATATCGCCGGCAATACAGATCAGATCCGGATCTTCGGCGTTGATCTTTTTTACAAGAAGTCCGGCATGTTTTTCTCCGATACTGTAACCGAAATGAATGTCTGCGAGCAGGACGATCTTCAGGGAGTCCATTCCCTTCACCTGCTTGTCTATTTTCACATCATAAGTTTTTGTCTTAATATTCCACTGATTAAAAATCCCATAGAGACTGACACCAATGATCAGAAGGGTGCAGACAGCGCCTGTGACTACGAAGGCTTTCCTGGAATACATCCAGGCCGGATGAAGCGTATGCTTCAGGATCAGTCTGCAGAGATCTGTAGTTACGATTACGATCAGGATGTAAAGAAATGTTCCCTGAAAATAATTTGCCGTATTTTTCAGGAAGCGATGGAGCGCAGGGGGCTTCCGGATGAGAAAACAGGTCAGAAGAGAAGTGGACAGAAAAATATAAACACCTGCAAAGCATGCCCGGAACGCAAAGGTCTGGAAAAAATGAGTACAGGCACCCATCCACAAAATCATCCAGCGGACGATATAAATATTAATGAGAATATATAATGGTGCGAGAAAGATGGCAAGCATGGTGTGTGATACCTCCATTCGTGGCAAGCAATAAGCGGTGAGCAGGACTGATCGCTGCAGATACTTTTTGGATTGATACATAGCATTTCCATAAATTACTGCAGCATGTTCGGAATAACTTTTTTTGATGCATTGATTCATAGAACTGCTATAGTATACAGCAAATAATAATTTTTGGCAAAAGAACATATATTAGGAAAAAGAACGCTTATGGTGTTTTTATGAAAAAATATGCGCTTCTTCGATATTGTCTGGTGTTTTTAGCAATTGTTCTTCCTTATTTTTCGGCGGCAACCATTAATGGACCGGACAGGGTCCTGGCAGAGAGGGTGCCGGATATGGAAGAATATCTCCCGGTCATTGTTTTTTCGCAGATTTCCCCGGATATGAAAAAAGAAACCATAAAAGCGCAGACTGTGATCGCACGGTCGAATATTCAAAGGTGGCTGGGCGAGGGGAAAAATCTGGCAGAGATCCTGAGGGAAAACGGAAGTACAGAGGAAGTCTGGAGATATTTTTTTGCAGAAAAAAGGCAGATCTATGAGCAGGCAGAAAAAGAGACGGATGGACAGGTACTTACATATGAAGGAAAAGTGAGGCTGACTCCCTGGCATAAGAGAAGCGCAGGGAAAACCCGCAGCGGGGAAGAGGCTTTTCATGATGAGGCGTATACATATCTGAAATCGGCAGATAGCAGTGAGGACAAAAAATCTCCGGATCATATAAAAATCGTGGAAATTCCTGCGGGGCAGCTTTCCGGGGAGCTGAAGATCAAAAAACGGGACAGTGCCGGTTATGTGACAGAGCTTACGATTGGGGAAACACTTCTGGAGGGAGAAAGCTTTGCAGCGGGAATGGGACTGGAGTCCGCGAATTTCAGTTTGAAGAAAAAGGATGATATTTATTATCTGCGAGTGCGTGGCAGCGGTCATGGTGTGGGATTTTCCCAGTTTGGTGGAAATGAGATGGCAAAAAACGGAAGCAGTGCGGAGGAGATCTTGAAAAAATATTTTCCGGAGATGGAGCTGAAAGCTGAGGATTAAAGAAAGTCAGGCATCCGAAGCAACGTCTGATAAAAAAATATTCAAAAAATGAATAGACAGCCATATTCTGGACACTCTATAGATATAGAAATGGTGACCGAAACGGCAGCTTTACTGTTTTTTCTGTTACTGAAAATGAACATATCAGACAGAGGTGGAAAGAATATGAAAAGTAAAATTGTGAGAGGTATTATCAACGGAGGTGTTCTGGCAGCAGTGGCGGCACTTGGGATTACTGTTTATCAGCTTGGAACAAAGCCCATCGCAGAAAATCCCCAGGAGGAAAATTCTGTACAGGTAGAAGAGACCGGGCTGGAAGAGGAGCTTTCGGACGGGGAAAACGCAGAAGATGCGGCAGCTGCGGGAGAGGGCTGGCAGGATGCAGCACAGGATGAGAACTCTGATGGAGAAACCGGAGATGAAGCAGGTCTGTCAGGAGTTTCAGAAGCCGGAGCAGATGGAGTGACCGGAAGCATCCGTGAGACTGCAGGAAGTGGTACGGCCGAAAATGCAGCGGCAGATGCAGATAATGGAAGTGGTACGGAGGATAGGAGCGTGTCTGCGGCAGCAGGTGCAGACAGAAGCCGCACAGATGGCACTGGAAATACAGCAGATAATGCCGGAAATACATCGGCAGAGGGAGCGGTGAATAACGGAGCTGGAGCTTCCACAGATACCGCAGAGACCTCAGCTGTCGGAATTGCGGCACAGGCTTTGGATTTTACGGAGGATTCCATTATGGAATGGCCGGTCAGAGGAACGGTTCTTGTGGATTACAATATGGATGAAACCGTATATTATCCGACTTTGGATCAGTATCGTGTGAGCTCTGCCATTGCTTTGCAGGCAGTGGAGGATGCGCCGGTGTATGCGGCGGCTGATGGTCAGGTGCTTTCTGTTGTACAGGATGCCTGTACGGGAACGACTGTGACTATGGAGTTGGGAAATGGTTATCAGGCAGTATACGGGCAGCTGAAGGACCTTACTGTGGCAGAAGGTGACACAGTAAAGGAGGGTGAAGTGATCGGAAATATCAGTGCACCTACCAAATATTATTCTGTAGAAGGCCCGAATCTTTATTTTGCAATGAAAAAGGATGGCGTGCCGGTAGATCCGTTTGAATATCTGGAATGACATGGAAAACCGAAAAACAGATATGCCGGGGAGATTTTTGGAAACAGAGTATGGAGGATACGGGATGGGAGATATATGCATCCCGTATCCTTTGCGTTGTGAAGCGTATTAGTGAGAACGGAGTGAGCAGTAATAAAAATTTCCATTTACATAGGAAAAGAATCTTTTTTACCGGAAAGAAACCGTGTATAATCTATATTATAAATATGCATACAAGGACAGATATAACAGGACAAAAGAAGAGGTACATAAGTTATGAACATTAATGAAATAGCCAGGCTTGCCGGAGTTTCCAGAGCTACGGTATCCAGATATCTGAATAATGGATATGTCAGCAGTGAAAAAAAGGAAGTCATCCGCAGGGTGATCCAGGAGACAGGATATCAGCCATCCTCCCAGGCACAGACACTGCGGACCAAAAAAACCAGTCTCATCGGTGTCATCCTCCCAAAGATCAATTCAGATACCATAAGCCGTGAGGTGACAGGGATCAGTGATATTCTTACACGGAGAGGATATCAGCTTATTCTGGCCAATACCAATAATGATGTGGAAGAAGAGCTGAAATACCTTTCTCTGTTTAAAGAACGTCAGGTGGACGGAGTGGTTTTTATTGCTACCATGTTTACCAGAAAGCATAAACAGATGCTGAAGGATTATAAGGTACCGATCGTGATCCTGGGACAGCATCTGGACGGATATCCATGTATTTATCAGGATGATCATAAAGCAGCTTTTCAGGTCACGGAGAAGCTGGCGGAGAAGGGGAAAAAGTTTGCCTATATCGGCGTTACAGATAAGGACGAGGCAGTTGGTGCCTGCAGGAAAAAGGGTTTTATGGATGCTATCCATAAAGCTAAGCTGGAGGTCGTGCCGGAGAGGATGAAGATCGGAAGCTTTACCATGGATTCCGGGTATGAGATGGCGAAGGAGCTTTTTGAGGAGGAGCCTTCCATAGATTCTCTTGTGTGTGCTACGGATACTATGGCGGTGGGAGCCATGACTTATTTGAAGGAGATCGGGCTTCGCATTCCCGAGGATGTTCAGATCGCAGGGATTGGGGATGGAGTTCCGGGTAAGATCGTGGAACCGAAGCTGACAACGGTACATTTTTATTATAAGACCAGCGGAATGGAGGCAGCAGCCATGCTGGCTGATCTTATTGAGAACGATACCGGGATCAGCAAGGAAATAAAAATGGGATGTGAGCTTGTGGAACGGGAATCTCATAGGTAACAGAGAATATCCTCGCAGACAGAGGAAGAAATTATAAGTTATTGTGGAACAGGAGCAGATCTTTTGGGAGAAAAAGACCTGCTTCTTTTTTGTGTGGTGCTGTGTTATGGCTGAGCAAACACAGAAAAATGCCAGATTTTTTCTGCGATACCTTGACTGGTTTGTCTGTCTTGCATCTGTTCTTATGGAATATGTACAATTTTGACCGAAGAAATTTGTGCGATGTTGCGGATTTACAAATAATAATGCAGTAGTTATAATACAAGTAAGATATGAGAACGATTCCACATAAGAACACAAGCAACAACATAAAACAAACCATTGAAAAGTGTTAAAATCATCAAAAAACTTAAAAAAATGGAAAGATTACCGTTCCTTGTATGAATGGATATATGAAATCAATCTCATAAATAAATAAAAAACAATGGATCAGAGATAATAAATCCCGGGAAGCTGAAGAAAGAACAGACAGATCTGATCCGAAGAAAGGGAAAGCAGAAAGAGATGACTGTCCGGGAACAGTAGCAGAAAAGGAGGAAGGACATGGATTACAGAAAGACAGCACAGGAAATCTATGATCATGTAGGAAAGAAAGAAAACATCATTTCCGCGGCGCACTGTGCAACAAGGCTTCGTCTGGTCATTGCGGATAATGACAAGGCGGATAAGGAATATGTAGAGAACATCGACGGTGTGAAGGGCGTGTTTTTCGCACAGGGACAGATGCAGATCATCCTGGGAACAGGAGTTGTAAACAAGGTTTATGATGAATTTATCCAGATCGCCGGAATATCAGAGAGCAGTAAGGATGAGCTTAAGAAGGTGGCAGCATCCAAGGCTAATCCGATACAGAGACTGATCAAGACACTGGGAGATATTTTTGTCCCGATCATCCCAGCTATCGTAGCCAGTGGATTTTTGATGGGAATCATGGAAGCCCTGAACTTCATGGTAAACAACGGCTTCCTGAATATTAACACCAATGGTTCCATTTATGTATTTGCACAGCTTTTCAGTAACACAGCGTATACATTTCTGCCGATCCTTATCGCTTACAGTGGTGCGAAGGTATTCGGTGCCAACCCTTATCTGGGTGCGGTTATCGGTATGATCATGATCCATCCAAATCTGCAGAATGCCTGGACTGTTGCAACAGAGGGTGTGCAGGCAACGCAGAAGGTATGGTTTGGACTTTACTCCATTGATATGGTGGGATATCAGGGACATGTGATCCCGGTTATCATTGCAGTATGGGTACTGGCACAGATCGAGAAAAGACTTCATAAGATCGTACCTGCAATGTTCGATCTTTTTGTAACACCACTTGTCAGTGTTTTTGTAACCGGTTATCTTACACTTTCCATTATCGGACCGATCTTCGTAGCTGTTGAGAACGGACTTCTGGATGGGATCCAGTGGCTGATCGCACTGCCATTTGGAATCGGAAGCTTTATCATGGGTGCCTTTTATGCACCGACTGTTGTTGCCGGTGTTCATCACATGTACACTATCATTGACCTTGGACAGCTGGCCAAATTCGGCGTTACCTACTGGCTGCCACTTGCATCTGCAGCTAACATTGCACAGGGTGGTGCAGCTCTTGCTGTAGGCCTGAAATCCAGAAATCAGAAGATCAAATCCATGGCTGTTCCTTCTGCCTTAAGCGCATGCATGGGAATCACAGAATCGGCAATCTTCGGTGTAAATCTTCGCTTTGGAAAGCCGTTTATCATGGGCTGCCTGGGTGGTGCATGCGGAGCACTTTTTGCCTCCATTAGCAGTCTTGGTGCCACAGGAACCGGTGTTACCGGTATCTTCGGAATCCTGCTGTGCCTGAATAATCCAGTTGGTTATATCCTGATGTTTGCCATCGCATTTGGTGTGGCTTTTGTGCTTACCTGGATGTTCGGATATAAGGATGAGGTACAGGAAACAGCTGAAAAAAATATTGAAGCAGAGAAAAAATCAGATGCTCCGGCAGAAATTGCCCAGGAGAAAACTTCAGAGACAGGTGCACAGACCCTCTACAGCCCGCTTGAGGGAACTGCGATTCCGCTTTCAGAAGTAAAGGATGCAACCTTTGCATCTGAAGTCCTTGGAAAGGGCATGGCAGTGATTCCGTCCAAAGGTGAAGTAAAAGCACCCTGTGATGCTACGGTTTCTACAATTTTTGACACAAAGCATGCCATCGGGCTTGCAACAGAAAGTGGTCTGGAGCTGCTGATCCATATCGGCGTTGACACCGTTGAGCTTGGCGGTAAATTCTACACCGCTCATGTAAAGGACGGTGACGTGGTCAAAAAAGGCCAGACACTGATCACCTTTGATATGGATGCTATTAAGGCAGCCGGCTATGATGTGACCACACCGCTGATCGTAACCAATACCGATGATTATGAAGAAGTAAAAATGCTTGCAGAAGGAACAGTAAATAATGGTTCTGAAGTACTGGAGGTAAAATAAAATGAGTTCTCTGACCAAGGTCCTTGCAGAGGAAGTGCGAAAAATCGAGGAAACGGCAGCAGTTGCCAGGACGATGCAGACAAACCGTCTGACCCATCATCTGATGCCGCCTGTGGGATGGCTCAATGACCCGAACGGATTATGCTGGTACAAGGGAAGATATCATGTGTTTTTCCAGTATTCTCCGTTTGAGGCCAACGGTGGACTGAAATTCTGGGGACATTACTCCAGTGAAGATATGATCAGCTGGAGATATGAAGGGGTTCCGCTTCTGCCGGACAGCATTTATGACTGTCATGGTGTTTACTCAGGCTCTGCCATTGCGGAGAAAGATAAGCTTCATCTTTTCTACACAGGAAACATCAAGATGGATGGAGATTATGATTATATCAATAACGGAAGGCAGTCCAGCACTCTCCACGTGGAGAGTGAGGACGGCGTTCATTTTGGAACAAAAGAAGTAGCCGTTTCCTGGGAGGATTATCCGAAGAATTACACATGCCACATCCGTGACCCGAAGGTCTGGAAGGAGGGGAAAGAGTACCGGATGATCCTTGGCGGCCGTCAGAAAAGCGACCAGGGCGCCGTACTTTTTTACAGATCCGAAGATCTGAAGAACTGGAAATTTGACAGTGAGCTTACTACAGAAAAGGCATTCGGATACATGTGGGAGTGCCCGGATTTTTTCACTCTTGAGGGACAGGAGGTGCTTTCTGTATCTCCCCAGGGACTGACCAGAGAAGAGTTCCGTTTTCAGAACATCTATCAGTCCGGATACTTTATCCTGAAGGATGGAAAGCCGGAGGAAAAAGCTTTCCGGGAATGGGACCACGGCTTTGATTTCTATGCACCCCAGACATTCCAGGATGGAAAGGGCAGGCGGATCCTGATCGGCTGGATGGGAATGCCGGATGCAGATGAGGAGTATGTGAATCCTACAGCAGAGAGCGAAGGCTGGCAGCATTGCCTGACTGTTCCAAGGGAAGTTACGTATAAAAACGGAATGCTTTATCAGTATCCGGTGGAAGAACTGAACGGGCTGAGAAAGACTGGCGTTTCTGTCAGCGGTTCCAGTGCGGAGATTCCGGTGAATGGACCGTTTGATCTGGATGTTCAGGTAAAAGGTGAGCAGGGTAAAGTGAGCCTTGGGGAAAATCTCTTCCTGGAATATCAGGACGGAGATGTGATCTTAACTCTCTCCGAGAAGGCCGGTGCCGGACGTAAAGTACGTAAGGCGCATGTTCCGTCTGGTGTGATCGAAAGCATCAGAGTTCTTGCGGATACTACAGCTGTGGAAATCTATGTGAATGGCGGAGAGGTTGTTTTCTCTTCCAGATATTATCCGGAAACGCAGGAACAGGCTGTGAAGGTGGAGGCTGTGGAGTGTGATGGGAAGATTTATGTGCTGAAGAATTATGTGATGGAGTAGGCTGGGCTTATTGATTGATCGGGAAATACAGCAAGATCAGAATACGAATACCTATAGAGCAGCTATGCAGTGAATTCCATATTCACAGAAATAAGAAATGACCGTATAATAAAGCAGGTGGGAAAATCCGCAGCCGGAATCCCGACCTGCTTTTATTTTTTTGATGTAAGTGAAATACATGAATTGTGCCGGCTGCTTGAGTATAGAAGGATGGCTGCTGGAGAAATGTTGGTGGCTGTCTTTACATAGAAAGAATGCGGTCGACTGGATGTTTGTTTTACAGGAGAGGAAATATCACGGAAGACAGATCACACTGTCCAGAAAAGTGTTCAGATATTTGTTTTACAGGAAGGCAAATATCAGGGTTGATGTTACTGAAGATGTACTGGCATTTGGCATTGTATTGCATAAATTTTTTACAGAAGAGGAGACTGCTATGAACTATACATACATCGTACAGTGTGCGGACGGCACGTTCTACACCGGCTGGACAAACTGCCTTGCCAGGCGGATGAAAGCCCATAATGAAGGCAAAGCAGGCGCCAAATATACCCGGGCCAAAAGGCCGGTGAAGCTGGTGTATTACGAAGGCTTTGCCACAAAGGAGGAGGCCATGAGCCGGGAGTACCGGATTAAGCAGCTGACCAGGGAGAAGAAGCTGGAGTTGATGAGGTTTTGAATTTTGATAAACATTTTGATATTTCAAAAGGCTTCAAATGTGTGGAGCATTATGCAGCGGAACTGAAAGATAAGGATATGTATGTTCTGCTGAATCTTATTGGTATCTCAGCATAACAACTGAATCAAAGGTATCTCCATTGTCGATCCACTGACAGCTACCATCATTTTTTGCACAGATATCTTCAATTATGGACAGACCGAATCCATGGTTGGGGATATCTTTTTTTGATGTTTTGTGGTTGAATGGTTGTGCCGGATCTTTGCTGTTTTTCATGTGGACAGTAAGAAAACCGGCGGACATTTTTGATGTTACAGAGATAAACGGTGCTTCAGAACCGGAAGCGTTGCAGCTTTCTATTCCATTATCCAGCAGGTTGAAAAATATACTGCTCAGTTCCGAAGAGGGAATATTGGATTTCTCCGGAAGAAGAACCTCGTAGGTAACTTTGATATTTTTCTGCATGGCAAGAAATCTTTTGTCCGCAAGGATGGCGTTGATCAGGCTGTCCTGACAGATGGGATGGAAACGTTCTCTCTGAAAATCATCGGTTATGGCAGGCAGGTAGTCCTGGATCTTATCATATTCGTTCGTTTTCAGGTAATTCTGAAGTGTCTCAAGTTTCCGGATGGTAGACTGCTGGAATTCTAGAGTCTCCTGCTTTCTGTAAACAAACAGCTGCTCCTGTTCTTTCTGTAACTGTTCCTGCTTCTGAAGAGCCTGAAATTTTGCCTCTTCCTGAGCATTTTTGAGCGATCGTCTGGCAAGAAGGTAGATCCTGCGGTAAGTGAGGGCCAGAAAAAAGAGAAGCATTATCTGGCAAAACAGAGCATATTCCTGTAGCAGAGCTCCCAGGAAAAGAGATGCCTGAACACAGAAAAGTTCTATAAAAAGAATAACAAAGCCTCGTTTCATAAAGTCCTCTTTTCCGGCGGAAGTTCTGAAAGAATTGTTTCTAGATATACATCTGCCTCAAGATATTTTTGGGTGCGGATCAGATAATTCAGTGAAAAGAGATGGTTTTCCATATCGTGATTCCATTTTCGCACAGATTGATATTCTTGTTCCATTTCGGTTGTATATTCTAGCTGTTTCTGAAGAAAACTCATCTGCTGAACCAACAGTTCGTGTCTTTTTTCTCTGAGAGAAATGTTGTGAAAAGCCCTGGCTATGATCAGACAGCAGAGAAGATTGAGAAACCAGTACAATACGATCAGCCATTTTAACAAATGTAGCAAGAATTCTCCCACCTCTTCAGGTGGTGAGATGAATTGCACATCTGAGCATATCTGCTCAAAAAAGTCCTTATAGTACAAAAGAAACACTTGTTCTCTATTCCCTGATATAGTATACTGAAAAGGAACATTAGTTCGCAAACACATGTCAGTCGATATAAGAAAAAGAGTGATAACACAATGGAATTGGATCATAATTCCCATTCAGTATTTCTAGTATATTATCACCTAGTGATGGTTATAAAATACAGAAGAAAAGTACGGAATGGCAAAATATCCGAAAGAGCAAAAGAGATCTTTGAGTATATCGCACCCGGATACGGGATCGTACTGGAAGAATGGAATCACGATACAGACCATGTTCATGTGCTGTTCCGCGCACAGCCAAAGACGGAACTCCGTAAATTCATCAATGCCTGTAAAAGTGCCAGCAGCAGACTGCTGAAGCTTCTGTCTGCTCCGTGCAGGCGGGGCGCCGATTGAAACAATACGGCAGTATATAGAAAGCCAGGGTGAGCAAAATGAACCGCGCCGTAAAAATAAGGATCTATCCAGATAAAGAGCAGAGAGTTCAGATAGAGAAAACAATCGGCT
>ERZ779892.3572-NODE-3572-length-10789-cov-4.128470_pt1 | contig 10789 bp, 7 predicted proteins | sample MGYA00511552_ERZ779892 | MGnify/ENA primary metagenome ERZ779892 (study PRJEB29588, sample SAMEA2154561) | human gut metagenome | biome: human gut; feature: human-associated habitat; material: faeces | place: Denmark | collected 2008/2010 ... | reverse complement strand
GCGGTTGATGAGGTTCGTGATCGTCGTCTTGCCCGCACCGGTAGAGCCGACGAAGGCGATCTTCTGGCCGGGCTTGGCATAGAGCGAGAGGTTTTTCAGCACCGGCTTGTCCGGATCATAGGAGAAGTCGACGTTGTAGAAGCGGACGTCGCCCTTCAGCGGCACATGTGTGCCGTCCGGCTTGACCCAGTAGAAGTCGCGGCCCTCGCGCGCCAGCGTGACGGAGCCCTCGTCGATCTCGGCCGGGGTGTCCAGCACGTCGAAAATGCGCTCCGCACCGGCCAGCGCCAGCATGATGGAGTTGAATTGATCTGCGATCTGGCTGACCCGGTCGGCGAATGTGCGGATGTACTGCAGGAACGTGATGAGGATACCGCCGGTGCCCTCGCCAGTCAGCCACAGTGTGCCGACGGCGCAGGTGATGGCATAGAACATGTGCGACAGGTTGTTCAGGATCGGGCCGACGACGGACGTGGCCGTCGTTGCCATGGTCGAGGCGCTGTACAGCGCCTCGTTGATCGGCTCAAAATCGGCCATGACCTGCTTTTCGTGCGTGAAGACCTTGATATCGCGCTGTCCTGCGATCATTTCCTCAATGTAGCCGTTTACGGCCGCGGCGTTCTTCTGCTGTGCGCGGTAGCTGTGGCTGCTGATCTTTGTCGTGATGCGCACGACAAGCAGCACGATGGCGCCCAGAACGACCATGATGGCAAACAGCCGCATGGACAGCACGAGCATCATGGCGATGGTGCCCGTGAGCGAGGTGACGGAGATGAGCATCTGCGTGATGCTGTGCTGCAGCAGCTCGTTCGTCGCCTCGATGTCGTTCGTGTAATAGCTCATGAGGCTGCCGTTCGTATTGGCGTCAAAATAGCTGATGGGCAGCTTCTGCATACGGGCAAACAGCTCCGCGCGCAGCTCACGCATGATGACGGTGCTCGTCTCGAGCATAAGGCGGTTGAGCAGGTAGTTCGTCACGGCGCTGAGGAAATACAGCGTGCCGAGACCGGCCAGCAGGCTCAGATATTTTGCGTAGGTCTCATTCGGCGTGATGCCGCTTTCCTTCAGAAGATTGGTCAGCGGGCGCATGCAGTAGGACGCGCCGATCGTGCAGGCCACATAGGCCAGAATGGATGCCACGGCGCAGATGAGCAGCACGCGGCAGTGACGGAAATAGCGGAACAGGCGGAACAGCGTGTGCAGGGGAGACTGCGCGCGGCGGTAATTCCGAAGCTCAACTCTGGCCATGCTGCTCACCCTCCTCCCGCATCTGGCTGTCATAGACGTCGCGATAAATCTGGCTGCGCTCCATCAGCTCCGCATGCGTGCCGACGTCGGAGAGCTCGCCCTCATGCAGTACGATGATCCGGTCGCACGAGAGGATCGAGGCGATGCGCTGCGCGATGATGATCTTTGTGCTGCCGGGCATGGCCGTTTTCAGCGCGCGGCGGATGTGCTCATCCGTCGCCATATCCACGGCGCTCGTGGAGTCGTCGAGGATCAGGATCTTCGGCTGCTTCACAATGGCGCGCGCAATGCGCAGGCGCTGCTTCTGGCCGCCGGAGAGGTTCGCGGCGTTCTGCTCCAGAACGGTCTCATAGCCGTCCGGGAAGCGGTCGATGAATTCGTCTGCGCAGGCGATGGCGCAGGCCTCGCGCAGCTGCTCCTGCGTGGCGTTGGCATTGCCCCAGCGGAGATTCTGCGCGATCGTGCCGGAAAACAGCGCGCCGTTCTGCAGCACCATGGAAACGCCGTCACGCAGATGCTCGAGCGTGTAATCGCGCACATCGCGGCCGCCGACGCGCACGGTGCCGGACAGCGTGTCATAAAAGCGCGGGATGAGATTTACAAGCGTGGATTTGCCCTCGCCGGTGCCGCCGATGATGCCGATGGTCTCACCACTGTTGATATGTACGGTGATATGGCGCAGTGCAAGCTTGTCCGGATCGCCGGAATAACTGAAGCAGACGTCTTCAAAATCCACACTCCCGTCTTCCACGACGGCGTCGCTCGGCCCGTCCGTGATGTCAACGGTCTCGTCGAGCACCTCGTTGATGCGGACGAGGGAGGCATGTGCGCGGGACAGAGCCATAATGAGCCACGTGAGCATCGTCAGAGCGTTGACGGCCTGCGTCGTGTAGGACACCAGACTGACAAGCTCACCTGTAAGCAGGCCCGTTGTGCGGAAAATGATCTCGCGGCCGCCGAGGAGCAGCAGCACGATCGTGCAGCCCCATAGGATGGACATCTGGATGGGACCGGTCAGCGTGAACAGGCGGGAGGATGACAGCGTTGCCTGCCGCAGATCCTCCGCCGTGCCGCGGAAGCGCTCGGATTCATAATCGCCGCGGACATAGGCCTTGACGACGCGGCTGCTGATGAGGTTTTCCTGCACGGCGCGGTTCATGCTGTCCATCTTCTGCAGCATTTTGCGAAAGCGCGGCTGGCCGATCTTCATGAGGATGGCCAGAACACCGGCCAGGAACGGAATGGAGATCAGAAAGATCACCGCCAGATGCGGCGAGATCGTAAAGGCCATGACCGTTGCCATCAGCACCATGAATGGCGAGCGGATCAGTGTGCGCAGGAACTGCTGCATGGTGTTGCGCACGGTGTTGACGTCCGTCGTGGCGCGGGTGATCAGGCTGGACGTTGTGAAATGATCCGTGTTCGCGAACGAGAAGTCCTGAATTTTTCCGAGCAGGTTCGCACGGAGATTTTTGGCAAAGCCCTGACTGGCCACGGCGGAGCAGCGTGCACTCAGAATGCCGCAGGCCATGGAGCAGCAGGCAACGATGACCATGATGATGCCGACCGTCAGAACGAAGCGGTCGCGGTTTGCGATAAGTGTCTCCGGAAACAGCTCGCGCAGCATGAAATCCTGCTCCCGGTAGAGGCCACCGTCCACGATGACGGACATCAGCATCGGGATCAGGACCTCGAGCATGACCTCCAGCCCACCGAAGATCGCGGCGGCCAGGGTCCAGATGCGGTAGCGCCCCAGATTCGGCCAGATGTGGCGGAATGACCCAGGGCGTTTCTTCTTGCTTTCGATGAAGCTCATCCCCTTGAAGAAAATAGTCGTGTCTGAATATTATACCAAACGGTATGTCTTCGTACAAGCCTAAATTTCTATTTTTTGAGAAAAAATTCGATGGGATTTCCTGAAAAATCCCCGAAATCCGCCTCGTCTTTTTCTGCGGTGCTTGCAGCGGAGCGGATGATACAATATACTATATTGGAGTGAATTATAACGATCTTAAGAATATCTTTCGGTTTTGCCTGCTTGTTTCTGCTGCCGTTTTTCGGTAAACTGTAGGGGCAGAAGCGAGAACGCAGGCGGCTGCGCGGAGAGAAAAATGGGGGAGAATGGCATGTATCGGATTCTGGTTTGTGATGACGAGCGGGACATCGTGTCCGCACTGCGGATCTATCTAACGGCGGAGGGCTATGAGGTGCTCGAGGCCTACAACGGCAGCGAGATGCTGCGGCTTGCCGCCATGCAGGAGGTGCATCTCATCCTGCTCGACGTGATGATGCCGGGCATGGACGGGCTGAGCGCCATGGCGGAGCTGCGCAGGACCTCGAATGTGCCGGTCATCCTGCTGACGGCCAAGTCTGAGGACACGGATAAGGTCCTCGGCCTGAATCTCGGCGCAGACGATTATGTGACAAAGCCGTTCAATCCCATTGAGGTCATGGCGCGCGTCCGGTCTCAGCTCCGGCGTTATCTGCAGCTTGGCGGCGGGCAGGTGCTGCCGACGCAGGTGACCATCGGCGGCATCATGCTCGACGACGCCGGACGGACCGTCACGGTCGACGGTGAGCCGGTCGCGCTGACGCCGACGGAGTTCGACATCCTGCGTCTGCTCATGCAGCATGCGGGCACAGTCTTCTCTCCGCGCGAAATTTATCGCCGTGTCTGGGGCGATTCGCCCGTCGGCGTGGAGAACGCCGTGGCGGTGCACATCCGGCATCTGCGCTCGAAGATCGAGATTGATCCCACCGAACCGCGCTATCTCAAGGTTGTGTGGGGCAAGGGATACAAAATGGAGGAACGACGAAATGAAAAAGCTGCAAGATAACCTCGCGGCGCGGATCGCCGCATCCGTCATACTGACCGTGAGCTTCCTGCTCACGCTGCTCAGCACGGCGGGCATCGTGCTGCTGGCTTCCTATCAGGCCTATAACGACGGCGGCGCGCAGCTGCGTACATCCTATCTGCATGCGGCAGGAGTCCAGGAATACTACGACCATGTCGAACCGGTGCTGGAGGGACTTGTCCATGAGCCGCAGAGCTATCAGAATTACCTGAACAGCTTGAATGTCCATGTCGATGTGAAGACGACGGACGGAACAACCGTGTTTTCCAATGCAAAGGAAGGGGAGACGAGCCTCCTTGAGGACCCCTTCAGCTATACGTTCACGACCGGAGAAACGAAGCTCTGGAAGAATACGTTCTCGGATGCGGAAAAGGCCCAGCGCGCGCTGGAACGTTTCCCATACCAGATCGAGGACTATGAGATCGAGGCGTCGCCATTTGAATACAGCACGTCCTATTCGCCGATCGACGAAAGCCTCGGCGACGCGCTCGACGAAACCCTATCCGGCTTAGAGTCCTATTACCCGATGCTGAAGATCTGGTATTATCCCGAGGGGAGCCTGACCGAGGTAGAGGTCGGCGTGACGCTGGCTGCAGCCCCGATCGGGAACGATTCGGTCGCCGTCACGGCGCGCTGGATCGATCTGCTGATCGCCATGCGCGTGTGGCTCATCCTCATCCTTGTGCTTTCCGCGGCCTGCTGCGTGGCCAGCTTTGCCTTCCGCCTGCGCACGGCGGGCCATAAGCGCGGAACCGCGGGCATCACACTCCGCTGGCTCGATCGGATGCCGTTTGAGGCTTATCTGCTGGCCCTCGCCGCAGTTGTGCTCATCATCGTCTTTCTTGCCAGTGCAAAGGGGGAGCTGTGGTCGATCGCACCGGCCGCTGTCCTCCTCTGCTTTCTGCTTCAGACCCTCCCCATGACGATCGCCGCACGCTGCAAGGCGCACACCATGTGGCGCAATACGCTGCTGCGCCGTCTGCTGGACTGCATCCCCGGCGTGCTGCGGCGGCTTGCGGCGGTGATCCGGCGCGTGATGCCGAAGCTCCCGCTCGTCTGGACGGCTCTCGTGTGCTGGCTGGCCCTTAGCCTGCTGGAGCTCGGCTTCTTGATGGCCGGGGCCTATGCTGTTCTCTGGATCGTGGAAAAGGTCGTGTTCACGCCGCTGGTCGTGCTGTTCCTGCTGGACCTGCGCCGCCTGCTGGACGGGAGCAAGCGGCTTGCCGAGGGTGATCTGGATCATTCGGTCGCGACGGACCATATGTTCTCTCCGCTGCGCAGACAGGCCAACTATCTCAACGGCATCCGCGACGGGATGCGCAATGCCGTAGAGGAGAGAATGCAGAGCGAGCGGATGAAAACGGAGCTCATCACGAACGTCTCGCACGATATCAAAACGCCGCTGACGTCCATCGTGAACTACGCCGGCCTGCTGCAGCGCGATGGCCTTTCCTCGCCGGACGCGCCGGAGTACCTCGAGGTGCTCGTGCGTCAGAGCACGCGGCTGAAAAAGCTGACGGAGGACCTCATCGAGGCCTCCAAGGCGGCGACCGGCAATCTGACGGTCCATCCGGAGGCAGTTGATGCCCACGTCCTGCTCGGGCAGGCGGAGGCGGAGTATGCCGACCGGCTGCAGAATGCGAAGATCGAGCCTGTTTTTGATCTGCGCGCCCAGCGGTTTTGTGTGCAGGCGGACGGGAGGCTCCTCTGGCGGGTGTTCGACAATCTGCTGAGCAATATCTGCAAGTACGGTCTGCCCGGCTCGAGGGCCTATCTCCGCACGGAGGAGCGCGGCGAACTGCTGCGCATCACGTTCCTGAATATCTCCCGCGACGCCCTGAATATTCCCGCCGAGGAGCTGATGGAGCGCTTCGTCCCCGGTGATGCCTCCCGCAGCACGGAGGGCAGCGGTCTCGGCCTCTCCATCGCACGCAGCCTGACGGAGCTGCAGAGCGGCACATTCACGATCGCCATTGAGGGGGACCTGTTCAAGGCCTCCGTGGAGCTTCCGCTGACAGAAGAATAAAACCTGCGGCCCGGACATTTGTCCGGGCCGCAGCAGAATGTCAAAGAATCTGCCAAGCTGAAAGTTTCGGAGGGAAGAAAAGTGTGAAAGGAAACCGTCAGGGTGTCCTTTCACGTTCCATAACCCGCCGCAGCGGCAGAATTGCAAAATAAGATACAGCAAAATTATATTTTGCAATTCTGGAAGCAGCTTGGCAAAAAAGCCCCGGAGGGACTTTTTGACAAACTGAATCATCACCCCTTGCGTTTCGGGCGAAAACAGAATATAATGATGTCGACGAAACCGAGCGCGTGGCGCATGGAGGAACCATGAATATTTTTCTGACGCTTGCCTTCCTGTTTTTCATCGGTGCAACGCTGGGCTGGGTGCTGGAGCTGCTGTTCCGCCGCTTTTTCTCTTCGGCGAACCCGGAGCGCAAGTGGATCAATCCCGGCTTCTGCGTCGGACCATATTTGCCGCTGTATGGCTGCGGTCTGTGCTTTCTCTACCTGATCGCCTCGCTGGAGCAGTTCAGTATTATCCGCGACCCGTTCTGGAATCGCGTGGTCCTGTTCCTGATCATGGCGGTATGCATGACCGTGACGGAATATTTCGCCGGTCTCATCGCCCTCAAAGGCTTCCATGTCCGCCTGTGGGACTACAGCAAGCAGTGGGGCAACATTCAGGGCCTCATCTGCCCGAAATTTTCGCTGGCGTGGGCCCTTCTCGGCGCGGCGTATTATTTTCTGATCCATCCGCGTATCCTGCACGCCATTGACTGGCTCTCGCGCAACCTGGCGTTCTCCTTTGTCATCGGCCTGTTTTACGGCGTGTTCCTCATCGACGTCGTCTACTCCACGAAGCTCATCCACCGTATCAAGAAGCTCGCAGATGAGAATGAGGTTATCGTCAAGTATGAAAACCTCAAGGCACACGTCCGCAGCGTGCACGACCGCTCCGCGCAGAAGGCAAGCTTCTTCTTCCCACTGCGCTCGGAGCGCCCCTTGAACGAACATCTGCGCGAGCTGCGTGAAACGTTGGAGCAGCGCCGCCGCACGGGAGGGAAAAAGCATGCCGGATGATCGCAAAGAGCTCATTGCAGCCGCGGCAAGGCGGCTTCTCCTGCGCCGGGACGGCAAAAAGCTGACCGTGACGGATATTGTGAACGAATGCCATATCACAAGACAGACGTTCTACTATCATTTTGAGGATATCCCGGATCTGCTGCTGTGGATGATGAAGCGAAACCTGAAGCGCAACATGCAGGAGGCCTCCATGCAGAGCACGCCGGAGGAGAGCCTGAAATACCTGATCACGCTGTCGCTCAGCTCCCGTCTGTTTGTGGAAAAGGCCATGCACGCCGGCTATCGGGAAGAGCTGGAGCGGCTCGTGACGCAGTCGTTCAACTCGCTCATCGAGCGCATCCTGCGGCGGTGGCATTTCCCGCCGGGCTGCACGCGCGAGCAGATGAGCCTGATGCTGCGCTACCATCTCAATGCTGTGGTGGGCCTGATGCGCAGCTGGACGGAGGAGGACTCGGCGCACATCGACGAGACCGTGCGCGATATCTACCGGATGATGGCAGCCAGCATGAACGCCTTTGCGCCGGGCGGTGCGACGCGCCTGCCAGAAAAATTGAAGGATTGAAGGATTTGACAGCTGAGTCGAAGTGTAAAAAACCTTTACACTTCGGCTTTTTTGTCTATACAGGCCTGCGAAAGTGTAAATTGTGTTTTTGGATCCGACGGGGTAAAATACGGGAGCAAACGGAAAGGAGTGCTGGAACATGGAACAGGACGTGCTGGCGGGAAAGCTGGCAGAGGTAGACGCCCAGCTTGCGGGCGTGCATGCAAAGCTGCAGTCAGCCGCGCAGATGGAAAGCGCCGAGCTGGATGCCGCCATTGCGCAGACGCGCGAGGAGACGGCACAATGCGCCCATGCGCTGGCGGAGCGCCTGCGCCACAGCCGCGCGCATCAGGTCAGAGAGATCGCCGATGCGTTTGAGGAGATCCGCGAAATTGTCCGCCGCGTGCAGACCGAGGTCCGCCGCGACGATGAGAGCGGGGAGGAGATGCAGCTCCTCTTTGCGGAATATGCGATGGACTTTGCCATGCAGGCGGCGCGTCATGCGCTGCTTGTGGCGCTTGAGGCCATCCGGGATGAACAGAGGAAAGGAAGTGCTGCAGAATGAAGGAAGTCAAATCACCGAAAAAGCCCCTGCTGTATTACTACGGCATCGTGCTTCTGATCATTGCGCTGTTCAATCTGCTCGTGACGCCGCTGCTGAACCGCCGCAGCATCGAGGAGGTCGACTACGGCACGTTCATGAGCAAGATCGAGGCCCAGCAGATCGAAAAGGTCGAGATCGACGACGATGAGATCTATTACACGGAAAAGGGCGGCAAGACCGTCTACTGCACGGGCGTCATGGACGATCCGGGCCTGACGGAGCGGCTGTATGCCTCCGGCGCGACATTCAGCCGCGATGTGCAGAAGACGATGTCGCCGCTGCTGAGCTTTTTCCTGACGTCCATTGTGCCGCTGCTGCTGTTCCTGGCACTCGGCCGCTATGTGGGTAGAAAGCTCGTGGAGCAGGCGGGCGGCAAGAACGCTATGGCCTTCGGTAAGAGCAACGCCAAGGTCTATGTGCAGTCCACGGCAGGCATCCGCTTTGCGGATGTGGCCGGCGAGGACGAGGCCAAGGAAAACTTACAGGAAGTCGTCAACTATCTGCACGACCCCAGCAAGTATGAGAGCATTGGTGCCAAGATGCCCAAGGGCATCCTGCTGGTGGGCCCTCCGGGCACCGGCAAGACCATGCTGGCCAAGGCTGTGGCCGGTGAGTCCAACGTGTCCTTCTTCTCCATCTCCGGCTCCGAGTTCGTGGAGATGTTCGTGGGCATGGGTGCCTCCAAGGTGCGCGACCTGTTCAAGCAGGCCAAGGAGAAAGCGCCCTGCATCGTGTTTATTGATGAGATCGATGCCATTGGCCAAAAGCGCAGCGGCGGCCAATACGGCGGCAACGATGAGCGCGAGCAGACCCTGAACCAGCTGCTGGTCGAGATGGACGGCTTTGACGCCAACGACGGCGTCATCGTCATGGCTGCCACGAACCGCGCGGACATTCTGGACAAGGCGCTGCTGCGCCCGGGCCGCTTTGACCGTCAGGTCTACGTCGGTCTGCCCGACGTCAAAGGCCGCGAGGAGATTCTGCGCGTCCATACAAAGAATAAGCCTCTCGGCCCCGATGTGAGCCTGAAAACGATTGCCCGTTCCACGGCTGGCTTCTCCGGCGCTGATCTGGAGAACCTCGTGAACGAGGCTGCGCTGCTGGCCGCCCGTCAGGGCAAGAAGGCCATCACCGAAAAGGAGATCGAGGAAGCCTCCGTCAAGGTCATGATGGGCCCTGAGAAGAAGAGCCACGTCGTCACGGACGAGGAGCGCCGCCTGACTGCCTACCATGAGACAGGCCACGCTATCACGGGCTACTTCAGCAAGCACCACGATCCCGTGCACCAGATCAGCATTATCTCCCGCGGCGGTGCGGGCGGCTACACAATGTACCTGCCCGAGAAGGACCCCAGCTACGTCACCAAGACCGCGATGTTTGAAAACATTGTCACCCTGCTGGGTGGCCGTGTGGCCGAACAGCTTGTGCTGGAGGACATCTCCACCGGTGCGTCCAGCGACCTGCAGCGCGCCACCGATACGGCCCGCGCCATGGTCACCCGCTACGGCTTCTCCGAGCGGATGGGGCCTGTCGTCTACGGCAGTGACCCCGGCGAGACCTTCCTGGGACGTGACTTCGGCCAGGGCAAGGGCTACTCGGAGGCTATCGCGTCCGAGATCGACAACGAGATCCGCGACATTGTGGATGAGGCCTATGAGACCGCCCGCCGCACCCTGACCGAGCACATGAACGAGCTGCACAAGGTAGCAGGCGTTCTTATGGAGCGCGAAAAGATCAGCGGTGAGGAATTCAAAACATTGATGGAAGGCGGGACCCTGCCGCCTTATGACCTGGGCAGGGGCGAGACCGCCCAGCCTGAAGCACCTGCGCCGGATTCTGCCGCACCTGTGCAGCCTGCCGAACAGTCCGAAACCCCGCACCCTGCCGAGCCGGCCAACCCCCAGCCCGACACGCAAGAGTAAAGAGTAGGTGTAACTATGGATCAGAATTTTTCCCTGATGGCGCAGTCCCGCGCCAACTACTATACCGCCGGAAGTCCGGTGCAGTTCGTGCGTGTCGAACTGCTGAAGGGTGACACGACCGGTGAGGTCGCCGTCTGCCTGACCTTCAAGAATGTCGGCACCGAGCCGCTGACCGGCCTGGTCGTCCACTTCAAATGTAAGGATGCCGCCGGTCAGGTCCTGTGCGAGGATGACTTCTACTATGAGCAGCTCAACGCCCAGCCCGGTGCCGTGTTCGGCAGCGATGACGCTGTCTATGTCAGTGACACGCCGGTTTCCAGCGTGGAGGTCGAGCAGGATCGCGCGTTCCTCAATGGCCGCGGCGTCGACCTGCGCAATTACAAGCGTGTTCGCTTGAACATGCCCCGCGTACTGCCCGGCTCCATCGCCAAGACGCTGCAGCAGCGCACCGGCAATGTCCAACTGACCTGCGTGCCCCAGGACACCGAGTACGGCTGGTTCTGCGCCTGCGGTGCGTTCCATCCCAATG
>ERZ779892.3571-NODE-3571-length-10791-cov-2.438618_pt1 | contig 10791 bp, 5 predicted proteins | sample MGYA00511552_ERZ779892 | MGnify/ENA primary metagenome ERZ779892 (study PRJEB29588, sample SAMEA2154561) | human gut metagenome | biome: human gut; feature: human-associated habitat; material: faeces | place: Denmark | collected 2008/2010 ... | reverse complement strand
CCTTGTCCGGCCATTCGGTCACTTTCACAATCGCTTTGTCTCCGGTTTTACCACCTTTCAGCTTTTCTTTCGGGATAAAGATGTCATTGGCAAGTGTGCGGTTTTCCGTCACCAGAAAAGCATACGACTTGGCTACTTCCAGTGTACCGACAAATGTATCGTTGGCACGTTCCAGTATTTCTATTACTTCCCCTTCGGCATCCTTGTTTTTACGTTTGGCGTAGAAGGTGATCTTTACTTTGTCGTTGTTCATCGCATGGGCCGAGTTGCGTTCGGCCACAAAGATAGGATCGCCCCCTCCTTCGGGGATGAAGGAATTCTTTCCGTTACTTTTCCGTTGGAAGGTGCCGGTCATCTCTGTTCCATGATTGTTGAGACGGAACTTTCCCTTTTCTATTTCGCTGATATAGTCATCATCCAGCATTTCGTGAAGAATATCGACGCATAGCATTTTCTGCGGGTGAGTGGTGAGATGTAACTCTGAGAAAATATATTTCATGCTCAGCGTCTCGCTTTGTTTGGCATGGAAAAAGTCTATCAATAGCGCGGCTAACTGTTTTTTACTCATTCTCTTGCCGGCTTTCTTCTCTTTCTTTTCTTTCTTTTTCGCCATAATGTAGTCTTTTAAAAATATCTAGTTACAAAGATATAGGAATATTTTCCTTATGGAAACTTTGGGGAAAGAAAAATACCTTTGCGATCTTGTATTTTGTGTTTTGTGATGGGCTTTTTAACAGGATATGGCAGTATTCTATTTAAAATTTTACTTTGTAGATAGTTATGAGTATTCACTTAATGTGCTTTGAATGTGTTGAATAATACAAACCATCCTTGGATTTGTATGTTAGAGTGTACCAAGGATGGTTTGTGGAACTAAAGAGAGAGAATCTATTATTGTAGTTTTGTTGTAATATTCAAGCATTTATCTTTTTCCCGATAGAAGAAATAACCATAATTATCTAACGGTGTATTCATATTCTGTGCTGCTTCTTCAAGACTCGCTTGACTGGTATCAGGAATTCTGAATGTCTCTGATGCTCCCATGGCTCCCGAATGTCCTGTAATGGCATCGGACGCACTCCACCAGTAGGTGGCGTTCATTGTAGTGTAGCTACTACTCAGGCCGGCGATACCTCCTATAAATGTTATAGGACCTGTAGCAGACATTGTACCTTCGATGAGAGAATAGCACCCTGTTACTATTTTTCTGGCAAAACGAGTACCATTGGCAACTCCAGCAATTCCACCCATATTTATTGTATTACGATCAGTGGCTGTTACTGCTTTTGCATTCATAACACCCTTACAGATAGTATAACTTCCGTATATATTTCCACTTAGTAGATTACCTGTTATCCCACCGCAACTAGCCCCTGCTACTCCTCCTTCCGCGGACAATAAACCATTCTTATCAATGACTGTCCAGCATCTTATTAAAGTCATCATACTACCTGCTATACCTCCTGACATTGCTATCTGTGGATGTATAGCTATTACTTTTCCCTTGATGGTGACATCTGTGTCCTGAAGGCTTCCTGATGACATCTGAAAGCTCCCTGTACCGTATATTCCACCGGCGTAAGCTACGTCTGAACTTCCATAAACACGACTCTTGACATTTGCTATAACCTCTCCTGTAATAACTGCGTGTAAGCCAGTGGCTCCATATCCTGCACGTGATTGTACTCCGACAGCTCCGCCTGCATTAGCTATGTTGTCCGCTTCTGCCTTTACACTTCCTGCAATGAGAATGTTACAACTACCGAGCATATCAGCGCCATAGTTACCCACAATTCCTCCCACAGATGCTATTGTGGTTATATCGGCTTCGTCTGTGGGCTTTTTGCTGATAGAATGTAAAGTTCCGTTGATAACTACCTCGCAACCACCGATTATAACTCCACTGGAAGAACCGCAAATTCCTCCGACAAAGGTCGAGGCATTATCTATACCTGACTCCGCAGAACTGTCAATTGGTTTAGCCTCAGCTTGTATTAAGCCGTCAATATTGGCTGAACAATATTGGATACTTCCTCTGTCACCATATCCTAATATGGCACCAACCTGAGGGGAGTTACCACAAACTATAAACTCATTTGAAGCAGGTATTTCTACCATGCAGTTATTAATTAATTCTCCTGTCATATTACCACATATTCCTCCAACCATAGCCGTTCCATATATATCGGTAGAAAATGAAGCGCGTATATTTCCTTTGAAAGTGCAATTGTTTATAGTGGTTCTGAAACTATATCCTATAATTCCTCCGACAAGTAAGTAATTTGCTACTTCTTTGGTACCTGTATGTATTGTAGTAATATCGCTTTCTACATTTAAATTTGAGATGGTGCAACCTGCTCCCGTTAAACCGAATAATCCGTATATGGCATTAGGCTCATTGCCTGAATAGTTGATTGTGAGATTCCTGACAGTATGCCCTTTTCCGTTAAAGTGTCCTGTAAACATATTCTTTTCGGGCATTTGAATTTGTTTGTTGTCCAATCCGGTACCTATAGGAGTCCAGTTGTCAATTTTACTCATGTCTATATCATCCGCAAGTTCATAATAAGCTTTGGAATAGTCGATTGCCGGATCCATTTTTATTTCAATGTCATTTTGAGTGTCAAGAGTGTTTTCTTTATTCTCATTACTTTTATTGACCAGATAAGACATGAGCTTCAGTTGTCCCGGTGTTTTGATGACAAAAGGAAGATGCTCAATCCCTGCACCGGAGGCGAATTCTTTAGCTATAGTTCCTTCTGCCATCCGGATTGTTTTCCATTCGCTAAAAGGAGAAGTAGAAGAGTTGTTGCTGTATGTAGCATTTATTGCTATCCAATATTTCTTTTCCGGTTCCAATCCAGTGAATGTAGCTGTAGGTTCGGTTACTGTCTGAAACTTGTCAGTCAGTTCTCCCCATTCATCTTTTATTTTCACGGTATAAGTACTTGCGTCGGAAACGGCTGTCCATGTCACAGTAAACGAATTGCTGGAAATGTTAGTGTATGTGATACCTTTGGGAGCGGATAATGCCGGAACATTGTCATCATTGTCTGAGCATGATATGGCAGTCATTGTGAAGCCATATATCATGCAAAGAATAGCCCAATTAAAGAATGTCTTCATATCGTATTGCTTTTTATTTTTCTGAATAGCCATATTTGTCTATCTGAATAGTTTGAGATTGTAAATATCCATGGTGAAAGATGACACGAAATTATTTGGTGTCAGATTATCTTTTTCTATAAAGAACCCTAGAAGTAAATCTGCGATGACAGCACCTTTCACACTGCCATTATCATGCAATGTCAGCATAATATCTCCATTAACTATGCTCGGAGCAAGGTCGACACTTTGACTTGCCGACCAATAGCTATAGTATATAGATGCCAGACCAGCATACATATAGAGTGTTTTTTTAGTTCCATTAGTTTCATTTTCCACCTCTGTTTCGCCTTGGTACTGACTGGCAGCGATTCTGAACCCGTGATTTTCGTAAGTTGCTGTCAATGTCATCGGAAACATCGAAGAATTGGGTAGTGAGATGAGGTAAGTGCCGTCTTTTTCTCCTGTTTTTATGGTGGCGGGACCTCTGCCACTGTTGCTGCTTCCTTGCCAATTGCGGTTGAATGTTGCCACCCAATTCCCCAGAAGATTTTCAGCATCGTATTGCATCAATACATAATTGGCAGTACGCGTGCCGTTCGTAATTTGTACCTGAGTTCCGCGTGCTGCGTTCGTTGTATTTTTCTTGAAGTTGAACCGTACACCTTCGTCTACTAGTTCATACGATAGCCAGTCCTTTGCAGTTTTGGGAATCGTGATTTCAAAAGGAAACGAGCCGGTCAGTGCAATGACCAAAGACGATTCTTCATTGCCCGTTGCTTGCTCGAGGTCGTTTTCATCATAAATGATAATGGCACCTTCCTGAGTAACAGCTACTTTCTGATCCTTTTCTCCATTACGTATGATAATTTGGGCGTAGCGTCCCGGATAGTCATAATTCTCTTTTACATCAAATGTGACAATCTCGTTGGTCATATCTGTAATGACGCACCAATCTGCGTCGGAATTGGCAGTGACGGCGCCGCTAGCTTCTATTTTTATAAAGCCTTCTCCACCTGCTGCTTTGAACGTGGTGTTCGATTGGATGATTTTCAAGATGGATATGTCTGTATCATCATCATTGCATCCCGTTGTCCAGACACACAATGATAGTATGAGTATATTTAGTAACTTCTTCATGCTTTATACTAATTAATTTGATTAAAACTTAGGTTATTGTTTCTTTTCAATTGTATAGTCAAAATACCATGCCATCCATCCGGTGAAAGTACTTGAATTGTAATTCCCGGAAGTATATCCTTCAAAGAGGATTGCCGTAGGAGCTTGACCGGTCAGCATTTTGAAAGTTCCTTCATCTTCGAAACTGAATACTAACGGGGCAGTACTTTCTATTTTGCTTATAACGGTAAAGTAGTAACCTGTTATTGCACTCTGATAGAAGGGGATGTACCCATGATTATTGCCAAATGAAATTGCGGCATTATAACTACCTATGCTTCCGACAGGCTGTACTGTTAACGTCATCTTTCCGTTGGAACGGTCGTAGACCATAGTTATCGGAGCATTTAATCCGGTCATAGTGAAACTCTCATTTTCAACTTTTTGTGTGATACTGATTTCAAATTCTTTGTTTTCAGGAGCCGGCATATCTTCGGGGCTTGTCGGCGGCATCATGGATTGACATTTAAAGGTGTAATTGCCTATGAAATCATTGTAATAGAGATATCCTGCCGGAAGGGTAGATACTAGTTTTATATTTTGTGCTCCTTCATCTTTGCAGGTGAAAGTCATTGAGGCCGTATCCCATATAAAATGTTGCGCCTCTTTGCCGTCTATCGTGATTGGTTCGCGGAAGTGGAATCCGTTTGGAGTGAAGACAAATGGAATCGTTGAAGAATTTTTTCCTTCGTCGTTCCATGTTAGCGTATAATTGGCTCTTTTCAGTTCTCCTATTCTTTGACCATCGGCAATGACATCGAATTGATAAAGATAAGCTTCTTGTTCGATTTGATTTACGTTCCGTATATATTCTTCCCAGTCTGTTTCCGCCGTGAGTCTTGTCATTATGATGGTGTTGCCATATTTCTTGCCTTGAAGGACAACCTGCTCGTTGGAGGTACTCATGATAATAAACTCATAGTCGCCTCCCATATTGGCGTTCGCGTCATTTCCCGACCCCATTGGAGTACCGAAATAGTGAATCAGTTCGTTGTAGCTGTCGAACGTCAGCATGGTCGATTGTTCGGATACTACCCGATAAAGAGATTCCATTGATATTCCTGAAGGTACATTCGGAGTAGTAAGTGTAGATGCCATCTTCACTTTCTCTTCGCCGAATTTACAAAAGAGGGTAATACCTCCTAGAGAATAGTTAGGACCGATGTAATATTCCATCAACCAACCGTTCGGAGAACTTTTCAGCAGTTCGCTGCACTTGAGGACATCTGCAGTAGCCCGTTCTGCTGAAGAGGCATCGAAATAATCATCTTGCTTGAACAGGCAGGAGTGAAGCCCGATGCAGACTGTTACTAATATAAAATAAGTTAGTATCTTTTGTTTCATAACTTTATACATTTAGTTGATTAGTAAAATTAAAAATCGTCAGCCAGTTCGATAGTGCTTAAATCCAGCTCGTATATTTCGCTTTGGCGCCGTAAAAAGATGGAGCGAAGCTCATCTAGGTTTATCCCCCAAGTGTCGCGCATATAATTGTAGACGATATTGAATTTTTTAGTGAGTTGGGCTGCCCCTTCTTCTCCTGCTACAGCTAACATGTTCTCCCAGTATACGGCACTGTTAGTGACATACATAGCTATGTTCTCTGCAAAGTCTTCACGGGGTTCGCTCATGGCGTATGGAGTAACAAAACCGGCCTGCCATGCTTGTGCGTCTGTCCTGTTACTCTGTTGCCCGGTTTCGGGATTGGTGTAAATATACCAACTGCTTCCTATATAGCCATTTTCTGTGACACGGTCGAAAGCGGGATCGTAGTTTTTGGTCTGATGTAGTACATGGGCGAATTCATGGTGCATTGTTTTAAAAAAAACTTCGTTCAGTTCTTCGATATCAATATTTTCAGCATCCAGACTATTTACATCATAGAGGGTTATTTTCATTCCTCCTTCGGCTGTGCCCAATATTGCACCACTCTTTTCATAGGCTTTGGAACCTATCAGGTGGACTGTTTTTGGCATATAGACACGTAAGAAATTGATTCCGTTTTGTTCGTCATACGCTTCCATCCAAACGTATTTTACAAGCTTGGCAAGAGCTACTGCTTTGTCGTAGTCGGCAGGAACCAGATTTTTGGTCTGGTCGCTTTCGATGTCTTCCATGCGGTATTTGAAAGTGACGTTATAAGGATTCATATAATTTCTGAACAACCACTTGTCAAATGCGTTCTCTGTTTTGCCTTCATTGGTGAAGATGCTGTGAGCGGTATCAATGTCCTCATCATTGTTGCATGCTCCCACACAGATAGTTGAGGCTATGAACAATAGATATAAAATGTAGTTTCTTTTCATATTGTCTTTCTCCTTTCTTTACTTTTATCTTGGATTTGCCTGTATGCCTGCTGATACTACATTAGCCGGGATCTGAATTACCCTTCGTAGGTCGTTCTTGTTCATAGTATCAGTGACATCCATTAATCGTTCGTTTTCAAAATAGCGACGCTCCACAGTGATGCCGTAGCGTTTTACATCCTGCCAGCGCAATCCTTCTCCTAAAGTGGTCAGCCTACGCAAATGAAGGATACAGTGAATAAAATTTGTTTGTCTTCCGGCCTCAAGTACAAAATCGGGTGATAAATGCTTTTTGGGAGTTATGATTCCTTGGGCGAGGTCATAATACTTCATGCCTTCTCCGTAAAATAGATCGATCATTTCCGGAGTAATGGTAATCGTGCTTGATGTAAAAGCTTTCTGCCAAGAGGTTATATCAGCGGCTGCTTTGTCATATTGTTTCAGGTAAGTATATGCTTCAGCCCGACAGAGTAATGTCTCGTCTGTGGTGAAAACTGGAATTAGTGCATACGGATACCCTCCGTCCTTTATCTTCATTGATATTCGTCGGAATGATATTTTGGGTGAGCGGGAAGGTTCAAACGGCTGTTGTCGGAAAGTGGTGTAGGCTCCCCACAATCCGTTTGAATAACAGTCCTCCATTGCGGTTACGGCATTGTGAGAATATCGCATGCCCAATCCATATCCTGAATCAACTATGCCTCCAAGAGTAGAAGCTGTACTAAGGATGAGTAGGTTGGCTGGTTCGGAGGCGTTGATGTAGGCATTAGGTTGCACACCTTCGTTTGGACTAAGTGTTCCCAGTGATTTCCAGTCACGTAAAAATTCTCCGGCATTATTTCCTAACACCTTGTTTGCATATTCTATCACTTTTTTGCAGTTGGAGAGGTCCGGCTGCATATAGTAAAGATAAAACCGTGCGGCAAAAGCATACGCTGCCTTTTTGTTGAAATGGTATTTGGGTACGGAATAGGCATCGTCACTAATCAGAGGAATACCTTTTTCCAGATCTGCTGATATTTTATGGTATACATTGTCAAGCGTGCCTCGTTCATAATGTGGAGAGACAGTTGTTTGAAGTGTCTCCATATAAGTGATACCCAATTCTTGTTCGGCTGTAGCCGGGTTATAGACCTGACAGAAAGTAGTAGCCAGTATGAAATGTGCATATGCGCGGCATACTAATGCTTCCCCTTTCTGTGGATTCAGAGTTGCGGGGCTTCCTAAATTCTCGATTGCGTCGAGTGCATTGTTGGCTGATGCGATAGCAGCATAACAATCATCCCATACAGCTTGTGGAGAGTCTTGGTTTTCTTCGTAAGTATCTTTCCAGTGATATAAATCGTCCTCTAGTTTCTGCCAGTAGCTGTATGAACGACTGTTTTCGTCTATATTGTCACTGTAGAACTCTCCTATGAGGGTATTGGTACTTTGCGGATAGGCCGAAACTAATATGCTGATAATACTCTGCTCGGTGTTCAATTCTGTTCGGTTATCAGGCATCTCATCCAGAAAACCGTTGCAACCTGCATAAAATGGAGTGGATAAGAGCAGTAATCCTATATATAAATTATTTTTTCTCATATTGAAATATGTTGGTTATTTATTACTGATTATATTCCTAGTCTCAATGTCAGTGTGAACTGGCGAGGCACAGGTGATGCTACTCCTCCTGTGTTGAAGAATTCCGGGTCTTGTCCGTTCAACTTCTTGTCTGCATAAAGAAGGAAAAGATTCGTAGCTTGTAGCTTAAGTGAAAGATTGGAAATTTTCACTGGTGCTAACCATGTGTGTGGAAAATCATAGGTCACGGATATTTCTTTCATACGTATGAAATCACCTTTTGCGATACGAGCCGAAGAGTAATTGTAGGCATTGTAAGCATAAGTCAATTTCTGATTGTCGGTGTACTGCCGATGGGTAATTATGGTCGGGATATCTGTCGTATTTTCTTCTCCGGGTAAAGTCCATCTGTTTTTGAACTCACGGGGCATCGCTGATAGATCGGAATAACTGGCTTTAAAAACGGGATCGAGACGGACTACATTTCCGAATGAATAAGTAAGGAATACATTTAATTTGAAACCTTTGTATGTGAAAACATTGCCGAAACTACCGGTAATGGTTGGATCTGTCGGACCTTCATATTTCAGGTAATCAATATTTTCACGAGCCTGGAATTCAATATCAGTGCTTGTAGTTTCTCCGTTGATATTAAATAATGGAATACCATTCTTGTCAAGTCCGGCAAATGGGATTGAAAATAATCCTCGTACCGGATAACCTTGGCGGGCGAATCCGTTTCCTGATATTAAACTCATCACATTAGACACAGATTTGAGGTCGGTCACTTTATTCTTGGAATGTGAGAAAATGAAGTCGGTGTTCCAGCCAAAGTTTTTTGTTTTAATATTCTTGGTAGAAAGTGTGAATTCTATGCCATGACTTTTCATAGATGCTACATTAGCATAAGTATAGGTTCCGCCTCCACCGATTCCCGGTGTGACAGCAGCTCCGATAAGGTCGTAGTTATTACGTCTATACCAGTCGATGGCCAGATTAATTCGGTTGTCAAGAAAACCAAAGTCTCCGCCGATATTCAACTCATGTTTCTTTTCGTAGGTCAGTTCGCTGTTTTCGCTGTCAGACATATAAATACCCGGCTCCTGAATGTCTGTAAAAGGGCGATAAGGCGAATATGCCCTGAAAATAGCTTGTGAATTGGTGACATTGGCAGGTCCACGATCGGCTGTCAATGAGTAAGAAACTTTTAACGTCATGTGCGATAATGTTGGTTGCAGTTTCTTAAAGAATATTTCCTCGTGCGCATTCCATGCTCCTGATAGGTTCCATGTTGGTAACCAGCGTGCAGAACGGCTTCTCCCCATACGGTTAGTTCCTTCATAACGGAAAGTGCCATTTAGAGTATAGCGTCCGTCGTACGAATAAGTGATGTTGGCAAATGCTGCCACGCTGCGTGCCAGGCTATGTTCTAATGCATAATATTTGTCATCGGCTTCCAGTCCTCTCTTGAAGAATTGATATACATAAGAGGGAGTTTCTCCCAATGAGTATTGCATACCCCATCCATTGAACATTGTGTAGGAGCGCCGTAGGTCATTGACTTCTACACCTCCGAAAGCATTAGTTATATGTTTCTCTGCAAATAAATGATTCCATGAAGCTGTAGCACGAAAATCCAATCCTAGCATTTTGTAGTCTTTACGCTGGTAGATACCTCCTCGTGGTAAAATACTGATGGGCAGTGCATATACATCGTCCGGATCACTATAAAGCAGCCCGTTGCTTTCACGAATTGTGGCGTCGTCCATGCCAGTACGGTAGGATGTCGCTTGGTTGGAATTGTCCAGAATGTTGTGTTCTTGTGAGCTGGTTTGGTATTTCAGCGACCCTAATGCACTGAATTCCAGTTCAGGAAGTGCTTTCCATTTTATTTCTCCTTGAAATTTTACATCTACTACATTTAATTCTATGTAGTTGTTTTCTAATTCGTGAAGGATATTAAAAGGGGCGTAGTTGGAGGTATAGAAAACATCCGGATCCATTGCACGCGAAGTGTTGATAGCGTATGAATAAGGATTGATATCGAATTCACGGGATACTTCTCCACTAGCTGCATTAATTGTAGAACTGATAGTGCCGGGTGCTTTTTGTTTGCGGTATGAGGCGTTTGATATTAAATTGACAGATAAATTTTTGAAAACATTGTATGTCGTATTTACATTGGCTGTATAGCGCTTTACTTCACTTTGCTTATACCAACCTGGATCAAGCATGGCGCTTAATGAAGCATAAAAAGAGGACTTTTCTGTTCCGGAACTGATGCTCACGGAATGATTCTGTAAGACATTACGAGAGAATAATACGTCAAACCAGTCTGTATTTCTCATTTCAGCTTCCTGCAAGTAAGTATTCATTTCATCAGTACCGGAAATGGCGTATTGACCGGTAACAGGATCAAAAGTATTTATCAATTTGTACATACGTCCGTAGACACCGCTATTAGCTGCACGGTAAACATCATTGTAATTCAACCATCCCTTCTGCTGCATCTCTTTATATATCCCCATTTGTTCCTGTGAATTCATGATGTTGAATTCATTATATGTGGGAACCATGCGTGTGGTAAATTCGCCAGTATAACTGATTTTGTTTATTCCGGCTTTCCCTTTTTTGGTAG
>ERZ779892.3569-NODE-3569-length-10799-cov-2.628816_pt1 | contig 10799 bp, 10 predicted proteins | sample MGYA00511552_ERZ779892 | MGnify/ENA primary metagenome ERZ779892 (study PRJEB29588, sample SAMEA2154561) | human gut metagenome | biome: human gut; feature: human-associated habitat; material: faeces | place: Denmark | collected 2008/2010 ... | reverse complement strand
TAAAATATTTTCTTAATTTTGTTGGGTTAATTTGTAGAGATGGGGCATGCCGTGTCTCTTCCCATCCAAATGGTAGTTTGTGTGAAATAATAATATAACAAGATAAAATATTAAAGCTATGAGATTCGATGTATCCAGCACTGCGCTATTATCACGTTTACAGTCTATAAGCAAGGTTATCGCTTCCAAGAACTCTTTACCGATTCTGGACAGCTTCCTTTTTAACCTAGAAGGAAATACGCTTACGGTGACAGCTTCCGATGCCGAGACCCGGTTGGGGACTTCCGTAGACGTCATGAATGCCCAAGGTGCCGGACTCTTTGCGGTTTCCGCCAAGATACTGCTCGATCCGCTGAAAGAGCTTCCCGAACAACCGCTTACTTTTGATATCAATGATGAGAATTTGGAGATTTTCATTCATTTCCAGAATGGTAAGTATAATTTTATCGGTCAGAAAGGGGACACATATCCGCAGCAGAAGCCGTTGAATGATAACGCTATCTCTATCTCGATGGATGCCCAGATGCTGTTAAACGGCATCAGTCGTTCCTTGTTCGCCACGGCCGATGATGAGCTTCGCCCTGTAATGAATGGTGTCTATTTCGATATCCATACGGATGATTTGACGTTCGTGGCATCAGACGGACATAAATTGGTTCGCTTGCGTAACTTGGCGGTGAAATCCCCGGAACGGGCTTCTTTCATTTTGCCGAAGAAGCCGGCTAATTTATTGAAGAATTTGTTGGCGAAGGAGTCGGAGCAAGTATTGATTAAGTTTGATGATAACAATGCGTATATTACTTGCACGAACTTCGAGATGGTTTGTCGTTTGATCGAGGGGCGTTACCCGAACTATAATAGTGTGATTCCTCAAGAAAACCCGTTTAAGGTAACGATCGATCGTATCTCTTTCTTGAATGCTTTAAAGCGTGTTTCTGTCTTTTCTAATCCGGCGAGCAGCTTGGTGAAGTTGCACTTGAAGGATAGCTTGATTACGGTTTCCGCCCAAGATATCGATTTCTCCACTTCTGCGGAAGAGCGTATTGTTTGTCAGTTTGACGGGACGGAGTTAAGCATCGGTTTTAAGGCTACATATCTGATCGAGATCCTTGGAAATATCAGCTCGGAAGAGGTTGTATTAGAATTAGCGGACCCTTCACGTGCCGGCTTGATCGTTCCTTCTGAGAATGATGAGGACGAGGACTTGCTCATGTTGCTGATGCCGATGATGTTGAATGACTAATAAATAAATAATGCAGTTAAACTTAAGGAACCCGCTGGTCTTTTTTGATTTAGAGACCACGGGTATAAATATCGTAAAGGACCGTATCGTAGAGATTTCCTACGTGAAGGTTTTCCCAAATGGGAAAGAAGAAACGAAGACACGCCGGATAAATCCCGGTATGCCTATTCCCCCCGAATCTACCGCTATTCATGGCATAACCGATGAAGATGTAAAAGATTGTCCGACCTTTAAGGAGATCGCTAAATCTTTGGCAACCCAGATCGAGGGTTGTGATTTGGCCGGATATAATTCCAACCGTTTTGATATACCCATGCTTGCCGAGGAGTTCCTGCGTGCGGGTGTGGATATCGATTTGAACCGGCGCAAATTTATCGATGTACAGACGATTTTCCATAAGATGGAGCAACGTACGTTATCTGCCGCTTATAAATTCTATTGCAATAAAAGCTTGGAGAACGCTCATACGGCTGAGGCTGATACGTTGGCTACGTATGAGGTGTTGAAAGCGCAGCTGGATCGCTATCCGGATTTGAAGAATGACGTAGCTTTCCTTTCCCAATATTCCTGCTACTCGAATAATGTGGATTTCGCCGGACGTATGGTTTACAACGATAAAGGCGAGGAGGTTATTAACTTCGGTAAGTATAAAGGCCGTTTGGTAACGGAGATCTTGAAGTCGGATCCGGGTTATTATTCTTGGATCATGAATGGCGATTTCCCGTTGAATACGAAGAAAATGTTGACAGAGATCCGTTTGAGAGACTTTAATTCAAAATAAGGCGATGAATAATTTTGCGTTTTGCAATCCTGTAAAGGCTGTGTTCGGCAAAGGAAGTATTGCCCGTTTGTCTGCGTTAATTCCAGAAGGAAGTAAGGTTCTGGTGGTATACGGTGGCGGTAGCATTAAGAAAAATGGCATTTATGAGCAGGTGACGGCAGCTTTGAAAGACTTCTATACCTATGAGTTTGGTGGTATTGAGGCGAATCCCCGTTATGAGACTTGTATGAAGGCTGTTGAGTTGGTGAAGGGGGAGAATATCGATTTCTTGCTGGCGGTAGGCGGCGGATCAGTGATCGACGCTACGAAATTTATCGCTTCGGCTACGTTTTTCGAGGGAGATCCTTGGGATATCTTGTCGAAAGGTGGCGTGATAAAGAAAGCGCTTCCTTTAGGAGTAGTGCTGACTTTGGCCGCTACCGGTTCGGAAATGAATGAACGGGCGGTAATTTCCCGGGAATCTGTCCATGAGAAATTGAATTTCATGTCTCCGTTGGTGTTCCCTAAGTTCGCTATCTTAGATCCGCAGGTAACTTATTCTTTACCAGAGCGACAGGTGGCTAACGGTGTCGTTGACTCGTTTATCCATGTGGTCGAGCAATACCTGACTTATCCGGTGAACGCTAAGGTTCAAGATTATTTTGCCGAAGGATTGATGAAGACAATCGTGGAAGAAGGCCGCAAGGTCTTGCAAAACCCGAATGATTATGATATTCGTGCTAATTTGATGTGGGCGGCTACGAATGCCTTGAACTGTTGGATCGGCCAAGGAGTACCCCAAGACTGGTCCTCACACCGTATGGGATATGCATTGACAGCGCAGTTTGGCTTGGATCATGCCCAGACTTTGGCGGTTATCTTGCCGGGTGTCATGACCTATATGCGTAAGGAGAAAGCGGCGAAACTGATCCGGATGGGAGAGGTCGTATTTGGTATTACCGAAGGATCTGCCGATGAAAAGGCGCAAAAGTCAATAGAGGCTACGGAAGATTTTTTCCATTTCATGGGATTAAAGACCCGTCTTTCCGACTATGGGATCAAGGAGTCCGACTTGGATGCTTTGGTGGAACCTATCGATCGAATGGGATGGAAACTTGGCGAATATGGCAATATAAACTCAAAAGTAGCCAAAGAGATTCTTTTGTTGAGGTTGTAGAGACGCAACGTGCTACGTCTCTACTGGCAAAGATAAATTGATTCGATATATGACATTGAAAGATAAACATATTATATTAGGAATTACGGGGAGTATAGCCGCATACAAAGCCGCTTATATCATCCGGGGATTGGTGAAAAAAGGAGTCGAGGTACAAGTGGTTATCACGCCGGCGGGAAAAGAGTTTATCACTCCGCTTACGTTATCGACGTTGAGTAGCCACCCTGTAATCAGCGAGTTTTTTTCCAATAGGGATGGTACATGGAATAGTCATGTGGATCTGGGGCTTTGGGCGGATGCCATGTTGATTGCTCCGGCTACCGCTTCCACGATCGGTAAGATGGCGAACGGAATCGCCGATAATATGCTGATAACTACTTATCTTTCTTGCAAATCCCCTGTATTCGTGGCTCCGGCCATGGATTTGGATATGTTCGCTCATCCGAGTACCCAACAGAATCTGGAGCGCTTGCGTTCATTCGGTAACCGGATTATCGAACCTGCCGAGGGGGAATTGGCGAGCCATTTGGTTGGTAAAGGCCGGATGGAAGAACCCGATAAGATTATCGAGGTTTTGGAAGACTTCTTTTTCGCTCAAAAAGATCTTGAAAAAAAAAAGATCTTAATAACAGCAGGTCCGACATATGAAAAGATAGATCCCGTACGTTTTATAGGTAATTACTCTTCCGGTAAGATGGGGTTCGCTTTAGCGGAAGCTTGTGCGGAGAGAGGGGCGGAGGTGACTTTGGTCGCTGGTCCAGTCTCTTTAAAAACACATCATCCGGCTATTAAACGAATCGATTTTGAGTCTGCCGGTGAAATGTACCAAGCGGCGATAACCGCATTCCCGAGTAGCGATGCTGCCATATTATGTGCCGCTGTCGCCGATTACCGTCCGGAGAATGCTTCCGAGCAGAAGATCAAACGGGAAACAGAGGGAGAGATGACGCTTCATTTGGTTCCGAACCCGGATATCGCCGCCTCTTTGGGTGCGATCAAGCGGGAAGGACAGGTCATGGTGGGGTTCGCCCTGGAGACGAACGACGAGGCCACTCATGCCGAAGGTAAACTGAAGCGGAAGAATCTCGATTTCATCGTCTTGAATTCTTTACGAGACCAAGGTGCCGGTTTCCGTTGCGATACCAATAAGATCACGATTATCGACAATGCCGGAGGAGTAACGAGCTATCCGCTCAAAACGAAGCGGGAGGTAGCCTCTGATATCGTAAATAAGTTGGTAACATTATTGAAATGAGAAAAGTAAGAAGACTGTTTTATCTATTCATGCTTTGCGCCGCTCCTTTTTGTGGGAAGGCGCAAGAGTTGAACGCCCGTATCACGGTAAACGGAGACAAGATCGCGACCGCTAACAAGCAAATCTTCACGACCTTGCAGAACTCCTTGACTGAGTTCGTGAATAACCGGAAATGGACGGATGCCACGTTTGCCGTCAATGAGAAGATCGATTGTACGATGACGATTATCGTGAATGAATTGGATGAGACGAACTTCAAGAGCGAGATCCAGATACAAGCCCGCCGTCCGGTCTATAATTCCAGTTATACAACTACTCTTCTGAATTTTAGGGACCAACAGTTGGATTTTGAATATACGGAGGGAGAGCCATTGGACTATAACTCAAATACGCTGACCAGCAATCTTAGGCCACTATCGTGTTTTACGTCTATGTGATCTTGGGGCTTGATTTCGATAGTTTCGCCCCGAAAGGTGGAACTACCTATATACAGCAAGCCCAGCAAATCGTGAACATGGCCCAGTCTGAGATGTCGTGGACGGGCTGGAAAGCTTTTGATAGCAACCAGAACCGCCATGCCGTAGCGACGGCTTTGCAAGATAACGCATCCGACGCTTTCCGGGAAATGTGGTACACGTATCACCGGAAAGGACTCGATGAAATGGCGGCAAATCCGGATCGCGGACGTACGACGATCATCGGTGCGCTTCCCGCCTTGCAGGAAGTAAAGAAAGCCCGGCCTACTTCTGTGCTTCTACAAATGTTCGCCGACGCTAAATTAGATGAGATTATTGCGATTTATTCGAAAGCGACCACACAAGAGCGGCAAGAGGGCTATAAGATGCTGTTCGAGATCTATCCGGCACAATCCACTCGCTTGGAAGAGCTTCAAAAACCAGTAAGGTAAAATAGTTATGTTGAAATCCTTATTTATACAGAACTTTGTCTTGATAGACAATTTGGATATCCGCTTTGATAAAGGCTTCTCGGTGATAACGGGTGAGACCGGAGCGGGAAAATCTATTATATTAGGAGCCTTGTCATTGGTGCTGGGACAACGTGCGGATGGCAAGAGTATAAAGAAAGGTTCGGATAAATGTGTGATCGAGGCCGTATTTGATGTCTCAAAATATCAGTTGGAGCCTTTCTTCCTAAGTAACGACCTTGAGTACGACGCGGATAGCTGTATCTTGCGTCGGGAGCTTTATGCCTCCGGCAAATCCCGTGCCTTCGTCAATGATTCTCCGGTTTCCCTTACGATCTTAAAAGAGTTGGGAAGCCGCTTGATCGATATCCATTCGCAGCATCAGAACCTATTGTTGGGCGATAACCGTTTCCAGCTGAAAGTGATCGATGTAATGGCCGAAAATGAGATCTTGCTCATTCTTTATAAGAAGGAATTTACCCGTTATCAGGCGTTGCGAAGGGAACTGAAAGATTTGAGGGACAAAGCGGCTCAAAGCAAGCAGGAGGAAGACTATATCCGTTTTCAATTGGAACAACTGGACGAAGCCAACCTTCAACCGGATGAGCAGGATGAGTTGGAGCAAGAGCAAGAAACTCTCTCGCATGCGGAGGAGATCAAAAGCTCTTTATATAAGGTAACCGAACTCTTGGACGGCGAGGAGCAAGGAGCCATCCAAATACTCAAGGAAGCCCTTTCCACCGTGGATTCCTTAGAAAGATATTTCCCGAAAGCCAAGGAGATCTCCGAGCGAATCCGCTCGGCTTATATCGACTTGAATGATCTGGCTTCCGAGACAGACGTTTTAAAGGAAGATGTAGAGTTCAACCCGGAACGATTGGAATGGGTGAATGAACGCTTGAATATCCTTTATACACTTCAGCAAAAACACCGTGTCTCCACCGTGGATGAATTGATTGCTATACGGGATCAATACCAAGAGCAATTGCGTGCGATCGATTCTTTCGATGAGCAAATCGGTTTGTTAGAAAGTCAATTGGATGCCTCGTATAAAGAGTTGCTTCAACAAGCCTCCGTGCTTAGCGAGCAGCGTAAAGTCGCTTCCACGGCGATGGCCTCGCAATTGGTCAAGATGATTATTCCGTTGGGGATGCCGAATACCCGTTTCCGTGTGGACATCCTTCCTCGCAAAGAGCCGGAGAGCGATGGAATGGACGATATCCGATTTATGTTCTCCGCCAATAAGAGCGCGGAATTGCAGCCGGTAGCCCAAACCGCTTCCGGAGGTGAGATCTCCCGGTTGATGCTCTGCATTAAGGCTATGATTGCCGGGTTCACCGCTTTACCTACTATTATCTTTGATGAGGTAGATACGGGGGTATCGGGTGATATCGCCGATAAAATGGGGGATATCATGCAAGAACTTGGAACAAAGATGCAAGTTTTCGCTATCACCCACTTACCTCAGATAGCGGCGAAGGGGCAAGCTCATTATTTTGTTTATAAGAAGGATACCAAAGACCGTACGCTGACCCGTATCAAGCAATTAGAGGGGGAGGAACGTGTGAACGAGGTGGCCCGTATGTTGAGTGGGGCTTCGTTGACAGAGGCTTCTCTTGCCAATGCGAAAGATTTGTTGGGTATCAAGGATTAAACCTTTCTGAAGTAGGGCAGTCTTAGATAAAAGAACAAACGATTCGCTTTATTATTAACTTAAAATTGAAAAGACATGAAACGATTCAGCTTACTATGTGTGTTGGCTATATTGTGCAGTTTACCCGCTTACAGCCAGTTTTGGATCAGTTTTGGGTGGAATGAACCGCATTGTCAAAATTGTCTTTGGATGGAGCAAGCGATGCATTTGCCCGCTCGCCAAGCAGCGGAATACCATAAGATCATCCATAAGTACGGACAGAAAATAGAGAAGGAGGCCCGCCGTGACTATCGGTATTGGGACCGGGCAGCTCGTCGTATTTACGATTTGCGCATGGAAAGGGATCGTAAGATCCAACGTATATTGACTCCGGCCCAGTTCAATCTATATGTCCGTTTTGTAAGGGAGCATCCGCAACGTATCCATGATTATCGGGGATGGTATGCGAATCCGAGATATCCGGATCGCCGCCCGTCCCATGACTGCCGTCGCTATGAGGATAACTATTGGAATTACCGCTGGGGTACCATTCACCATGACAATCATTGGAGAGACGACCGGCATGACTCAGATAGACATTGGGATCGTGACAACCATCGTCATGACTATCGGAAACCAGCGAAACCGGATAAGCCCAAACCTAAAAAGAATAAGAAGGATCGGGACGATAGAAAAGAACGGTATTATAGCAATGGGCGAAAGGTCTAATAATTCAACCATAGCTTGAAAGAGGCCCATTTTTCTTTGCTGACCAATATTCTCTCTTTATGTTCCGGCTTTATGTGGACAATGACCTTATTCTGAAAATAGGGCTCTATTTTCACGATGGATTCGATATTTATGATCGTCTGCCGGTTCGTCCGGAAAAATTTATCGGGATCTAATTGTTCCATGAGTTTATCCAGCGGGAAATCGATTATGTACTCCTTTTTTTGGCGTGTGACAGCGAAGGTGATCTTGTTTAATGAATAAAAGTAGGCGATATCCTCCACCTGTAAAGTGATCAGTTTCTCGTTGCCGGAAATAAGGAAACGGGTCCTGTATTTCTTGCCGGGATACGTGAGGGAATGGAGTACTTCCAATAAATCATTTTGCTCTAAGAGCTTCTGGTTGTACTTAGACGTGACATGCTCGAATTTCTGGATGGCTTCCTCCAATCTCTCTTGTCGTATCGGTTTGAGTAGATAATCAATACTGTTTACCGTAAAGGCTCGGACCGCATATTCATCGTAAGCGGTCGTAAAGATAATGAGACTTGTAGGACAAACCTGTTCTATAAATAAAAAAGAATTTCCATCCGACAACTGGATATCCAGAAAAACGATATCCGGATGCGGATGGGAAGCGAACCAAGCCACGGATGATTCGATGCTTCCGGGTATCTTGATGATATCCCATTGCGGGCGTAATTTCTTTATCATACCTTCCAGTAACCGGGCGGCCGGTTTCTCATCTTCGATAAGTATTCATAAATAAGTGGGATTGATACGGTGAATTGGTGATCATTTTTACGGATTTGGATATCCTGCTTACATAGTAATTGATAACGCTCCGACAAATTCTTTAATCCTTTACCGGATGCGTTTGAGACTTTTTTAGGTCGTAATGTATTGCTGACGCATAGATATCGACCGTTCTTTTCAGTATATACTCGTATGGTCATCGGGTTAAAATCGTCGATATAATTATGTTTCACGACATTCTCGGCAAGTAGTTGCAGTGTCAGTGGGGGCAATTGATGGTCAATGACGTTGTCGGGAAGATCGCATTCCAACGACAAACAATCTCCCAGCCGGACTTGATGGAGGAATATATAGGAATCCAGAAAATCAAGCTCCTCTTTTAAAGAGACGATCTGGCACTGTTGCTGGCGGAGCACGTAACGGTATACCTCGGATAGATGCTGCGTAAACTTGACCGCCGTAGATGGATCATACTCTATCTCCGCTATCAATGTATTCAAGCTATTAAACAGGAAATGAGGATTTAGCTGGCTTTGGAGAGCGGTATATTTAGCTTGTATAGATTCTGCTTCCAATCTTTGTTTCTCCTTATATAAATTCAATGTATAACGCATCGAATAATTAATCAAGAGAAGGCTGAAAATGATCATCTCCACGAACCAGACGGCTATTACTAAACCGGCCCCTTTTGCCCGGATCACGAAAGGATCGCCAATGCTTGTGATCCATTTCAACGAGATAAACAGGGTACAATTCATAAGTAGCAATAGGATCGCTACCAGCAGATAATGCCATAACATCCGGCTCTTATCGATATAATACAATGGGTAATTGGTAGCCATCCAATTACTGCTGACCAGTAAACTGAAACCGAACAGGTTGAATACCGCTATCGTGATGGACAAAGCGATCAATGAAATTTTTATATCGGGGATGCGCTCTTGTAGCTCCGTATGATATAACAGCAAGAAATAGGAAAAGACCCCTAATGCCGAAAACAAAAGGATACATGCCGATTTCCCGTATGATATTTCTTTCATGACCTATTCTTTTTCGCGAAGATAATAAATTGCCCGTTCGAAATCCGTCTTCGCCATCTGTGCGTTTAGTTTGGATTGTATATAATTAACCTGAGCTTGCTGATGATATAGTTGAGCGTTGATAACCTCGACGATGGAAACATTCCCCTCCTTATAACGCTCCATGGCCATTTGTTCACTTTCGGATGCTTTTGATAATGAGCTCTCGGTTAGTTTGACTTTATCGATAGCTTGCTTATAGTTGTAATGGGCGGTTTGTATTTCCAGCCGGATCTTATCTTGCGCCTTGCTGAGATTCTGTTGAGCCATATTGATGGCGTACGAGGAAGCGTTGCGGGTACTCTTACGTTTTCCCCATTCGAAGAGCGGGATACTGAACTTGGCGTAGATCGCATAGTTCGGATCTAGGTCGGATTTGAAGTTATAGCCCGGTGAGGAATAACTTCCATCTACTCCAATATGGAATTGGGGTAAGAAACGGGCATCTGCTATTTTCCGGGATGATTCCTGTAACTCGATCTTGTTTTGGGCGATCCGGTATTCCGGCCTGCTGGTTATCGCGTTATCTATCTCATCCGATAAAGGGATAAATTGTTTGAGGGCGATTACGGAATGATCGATCGGCAAGGTATCGCTCGGGTTTACACCAGCGAAAGAATTAAGGGCTAAACGTGCGATCTCGGCGTTATCACGAGTTTGCAATAACTGGAAATCTGCGTCGTTTAGTTTTACCTCCGCCATAAGAAGGTCGTTTCGATCGATATATTCGACTTCTACCCGGTGGCGTACGACCTCTACCAGTTGCTGTATAGATGTACGAAATGCCTGTGCCTCGAAAACCAGCTCGTGTTGGGCTACTGCGTTCCAATAGTAGATATCGGCGTCGTGTAGGGTATTGCTTTTTATACGATTGGATTCATTGGATGCCAACTCTTTTTCCTTCCGTGCTTTTTGGTAGTTGGCACGAATGCCGCCTCCGGTATAAATCGGTTGTGATAGGGAGAGAGTCGCCCCATATTTCAGATCTTTACCTTGAAAATAAAGGGGGGAACTCATAGATGGCAAATCAATCGATAATTCTAGCGGATTACCGGTATAATTGAAATTACCTCCCGCCGAGAGTTTCGGTTTGAAATCCGCACGGGCCGATTTTATCATTTCCTGTTTCATGGCCTCGTTGTATCCCGCTGCTTTCAAGTCTTGGTTGTATTCCAAGACTTTTTCCCTATATTGCGCTTGATAATCGCTGTTTTGTGCGATTAACGGGAAGGATAGGAAGGGT
>ERZ779892.3566-NODE-3566-length-10809-cov-3.094941_pt1 | contig 10809 bp, 7 predicted proteins | sample MGYA00511552_ERZ779892 | MGnify/ENA primary metagenome ERZ779892 (study PRJEB29588, sample SAMEA2154561) | human gut metagenome | biome: human gut; feature: human-associated habitat; material: faeces | place: Denmark | collected 2008/2010 ... | reverse complement strand
GGAGAAAGATCTTTTCAGTGGATCATGACCAACGGCTTTGCTTCTGAGGATGCAATGGAGCGTTTGGCAGAGGTAACAGGTACGCCGGTTGGTGAATTACTGCTGCCGGATATTTCCGGAACTGTAGAGAATACGATCGAGTTTATTAAAGGCTCTGCAAGAGCAACGGTGACATTCTCACAGGGGCGTTACATTTCAAGAATTAAAAAACTTGCAGAGAAGTATCCAGAAGAATGTGAGATTGTGGCAGTCAATAAGAGTGCCGGAGAGGGTGAGAGCATTTGTGCACATATCCCTACAGGATGGGTAAAAATTAATCCACCGAGAAAGCTGACAGATGAGCAGAAAGAAGAATTGGAAAAACGGTTCAGGGGAGATAATTAAAATATTTTTTACGCCCACAGCAAAGTAAAAAAACAGACCTAAAATCAATTTAAACCACTTCAAGGCACAATTTATAGCCTAAAGGGTAATAAAGCGAAATTGCAAGGAAAAATATCAAGTAAGAAAGGAACAGCGGGATATGTCAGTAATGGATGTAGTGATCATATTTCTGTCTGGTGTAATAACCACATTGTACTGTGAGTACATACACGGAAAAGAAATATAAAAAAGTGCCCTTGTCAGAGCGGCAACTCCGACAGGGGCGAGTAACCCGGTAACCCACAAATTAACCAGATCTTTGTCATTATACAGGAATCTGGTTCTCAAAATCAAGAAAAAAGAGGTTGAGACCATTGGAAAAGCTAAAAAGTATTAAGAAAATTCTATTTGATATGGATAACGATTTGACTGCGGCTGAATGTGCCATAGTCAAAGGTAAGTTTCAGAGTGTTCAGTTATATGATGATTTTTCAACAGAGAAAACAGAATTTCAAAAAATACATAACTGGAAAAGTTGCCGCATTATGTCAGAAATTTTACTCGATTATATTGTTGAAACTGAAAAGAAGTTGAAGACAGTAAGAGAATCTTTTAACGCATTGTGGAAGCAAGAAGTAAAGAATGGAGCCAAGGAAAGTAAATCGGAGAACTGTGATAGAGTGGAAAATAACCATGATGCAGAGCTTTTAAAAAGGCAAATCCAGCAGGAGCTTGAAGCGGTCCAGAGTATAAAACATCTGAAACAAATACGAATGATCATCAGAAAGTTAGATGGATTTGAAGTAAAAGACAGAGGAACGGAGCAGAAACATGATGAATAGAGAAATAAAACATACTGCTGCAGAACTCGTTCTTGAATTGGCTAAAGCAACACCAGAGGATTATCAGAAGATGAAACTAATGATGTTGGCATCCGTGAAATCTTTCAGGGTGAAAATATTTCTACAGAAAGTCTTTATACTTGCAGAAGAGAGACGACCGTTGTTGCTCGAGATGAAGTAAAAATGTGATATTCGTTTTGCAAAAAAAAAGAGAGAAATAATGGCCCAACCCAAAATGTGGGGGTCAGGTATCACTTCTCTCATGGGATAAATTTTACAATAATATCTGCAAAAGTGCAATACTTTCACGAAAACCGAAGAAGATACTCATTGCAAAGAAATTTGTGCCGGCGCAATTACCGGAAGCGTGATCCGGGAGCCGGTGCGGTCCTTCTGTTGATTCTGGGAATGCTGTTGGCGCAGTCTGAACCGGAACGGCAGCAGGAAAAAAGAACCTTTCGCTTGTACAATCCTTTCGGATTATGGGTACTAGGAAAGGTTTTTGATTATAAGATTACAATAATATGCTGAAAAATGCAATATTGTATATCCTGAGGGCGTGGAGCAATACCCCGGTGTGCTGCCAATACTACCGGGCAGAAAAAGGTTATTCCGACATTTCCGACACCCTAAAAAGGACAGGCAAGAATATAACACAATAATACAGATCAGGGCGGCAACTGCTGCCCTTTGTGACAGAAAGAACGGTGATATAATGGCAAGAATACCTTACGGAATGCGAAAAAGGGAAGATGGTTTATTTGAAAAGCGTTTTACTGTAAATGGTCAGAGATACAGTGCTTATGGTCATACAGTAAAAGAGTGCGCGGAGAGCGAAACCTCTATTCGTGAGATGATAAAAGCCGGACAATATAATGCTAATAAAAATATAACTTTGAATGCTTATTTTGATGAATGGGAAAAGTCCAGACAAGGTGTTGTCAAGGACAGCAGTATCAAAATAGTACGTTCAAGGTATGAAAATCATATTAAACCGGTACTTGGAAAAACGAAAGTGCAGAAGATTGAAAAACGGCAGATTGTAAAGTTGCAGCAGGAGTTATCAAAAAAGCTGAGTGCTTCAACGACAAATGTTGTGATAGGAAATATAAAAACAATTCTGAACAGTGCTGTTGATGATGAGATCATTGGCAAGAACCCGGCAATGAATGTGAAACCACTACGGACCGATGATGGTCCAGAAGCAAGTGAGACAATCCATAGAGCATTAACCAGAGATGAACAAAAAGAATTTATGCGAGAAGCACAGACCGAATGGTTGTATGAGTTTTTCTGTTTTTCTTTATGCACTGGTATGAGAATCAATGAGATTACAGCCTTAAAGTGGTCAGATATAGACTATATCAACAATGTAATCCATATAACTGAAACTGTAAGCTGGAAGAAAGGCGGCGGGATCACGACAACAACCCCGAAATCAAAGACCAGCAGGCGTGATATACCCATGAATGATACAATCAAGCGAGTGTTGCAGATGCAGAAAGAGAAAATGTCACTGATTTATGGAGAAGTCTATACCAGGAAGATGGATAGTAACGTTTTTCGTGGCAGCAATGGAGCAATGGCAGTTGCATCGGCTACAGTAAGCTATTCGATAGAAAGTGTTCTGAAACGATTGCGGAAACAGGGGATAGAGATAGAACGGTTTACCCATCATGCATTCAGGGATACCTTCGCTACACGATACATAGAGGAAGGCGGAAACATGAAGACCCTGCAGATGATCCTTGGTCATAGTTCCCTGGCTATGACAGCAGATCTATATGCACATGTTCTTCCAAGTACAAAACAGCAGGAAATGAATCAAGTAGAAAATGCATTTACTGGGGTGGCAGTTTTATAACTGCTGCCTTTTTTCTGCATAAAATAGACGAATTGGGGTAAAAAGTGGGGTAAAACAGAAGTGGAGAGCGTGGAAGCACTGTAAAATCAATATAGTTTGCTATTTTTTTATAAATTTTAGAAATATATTAGAAAAAGGACAAAAACTCCTCACATTTATATTGTATGATGTACTTGTCTTAAAGGAAACCCCCTTTAAGAAATCCGGTAGCACTTCAATGCCGGGAGAGTTGCCGGAACTCTTTCCTTTCCCTAAAAAATAAAACAGAACACTAAACAGCCGCCACCTGGCAAGAACGTCAGGAGGGCGGCTGCTTTCGTTATTGGCGATATCGATTAAAACAGGAGTAGATTTCCTGGATTCTCGGGATGGCATATCCACATGGCAGGTAAGAACCATCAGCGAAGGCGATAAGGCCTTTTGTATGAATCTGTTTCTGAAGATAATCAACAATCTCCGGGATAGTTTTTTTCCCGTCAGCCAGATGCTCCAACGCATATTTCAGGAGCAATCCGAGGGCTGCGGTCTGTTCTGGATCTATGAGCTGCTCAACGTAGCGAAGGTCTACTTCCTGTCTTCCAAGCAGGAATCCAGCTTTTCCATGAACTTTTATTTTGAGACGATCCGGTTTGCCTGTGCCATGTCCATGTGAGCGAATCACAGGAGTATTTTTTTGTATGATCCTGTGACTGTCAGGCATAACAAATGCAGGAACTTTGGCTGGACTCAGAGGATATTTTCCACAGATTTCTTTGACTTTGCGTGTGATATCCACAGGACGATAGCAGTCCATCTGGATAATTGTGTCTGCAATGTGGAAAAATGCACCGGAACTTCCAGCAACCAGAAGCGTAGAAATTCCGGCAATTGTATACAGCTTCTGTGCCCGTTCGAGAAATGGAGTGATCGGTTCCTTTTCACGGGAGATGATTTCCTGCATGAACGTATCCCGCACCATGAAGTTGGTGGCAGAAGTATCTTCATCCAGAAGAAAAACTTTGCTTCCGGCTTCCATTCCCTCAATAATGCCGGCAGCCTGAGACGTACTTCCACTGGCATCCGCTGTTGAAAAACAATGGGTGTTTTTTTTGTTTGGCAGATCATTGATAAACAGAGAAATATCCACGTCTTTGATAGAACGTCCATCCTCGGAACGGAGCTTTAATGCGGTGTCATCCGTGATCACGTATTCTCGCCCGTCTCCGGCAATATGATTGTATACACCAAGTTCAAGTGCATTCAGAAGCGTGGATTTGCCATGATATCCACCACCTACGATCAGAGTGATTCCCTTTGGAATCCCCATGCCTGTGATTTTTCCTTTATGGGGAAGATTTATGGAAATGCGCAGACTGTCCGGAGAAGTAAAGGGAACGGAAGCTTTCATAGGGCGGGAGGAAATACCGCTTTCTCTTGGGAGGATGGAGCCGTCGGCTATGAATGCGCAGAGATTTTTTGCGGGCAGCGTCTGACGGATAAATTCCTGATCCTCTGCAAGCTCTATATAATTCTGTAATTCCTTTGCATTAAGGCTGGAGTAGAAAAAGGATTTTTGAATGCATACAGGCAGAAAATCAAAAAGGATTTTCTCCAGTTCAGTGGCATTGATCGTGCGGCCATTAGCAGGGAAGCCCACAAAAAAGCGGGCGGTTATGCCTTTTTCTGTTATTTCACAGGCTGTCCGGGAAAGAATCTCCTGACCACAATGACTGACAGTGAGCAGGCCGCTTTTGCCGGAGCCTTTTGCACGAAAGCTGTACTGACTGACCTGTTTTTCAAACTGACGTGTAAGATAGTCGCAAAGAGTAGTCCCGGTAAGTGTATCTTTATAATATTCGACGGGAAATCCGGCATCTCTGTGTGAAATCTGAATGCTGACATGAGAGGGAGAAGCAAAAGGATCTCCCTGCACATGGTCGATGGACAGAATATAATTTCCAAAATGATACAGACCTTTCAGCCCTTTATATGCCGGATAACTTTTGCGGTTTATGGAACGAAGCTGCTGACGCAGTTCCTCTGAATTTTTCATGACAGAACCTCCTGGTATTGCAGATATTTTTATAATAATCCTCGCAAATAATGAATTTGAGAGGAGAAACATTAACCTGCCATCAACTATAGCGGAAATGAATCATAATGTCCACTGACAAATAAATATTAATCATATGGAAAATTTTCAGAGGATGTTTTATAATGAAAAACAGGTAATTGTTCAATACCATTACATAATAGCGAACTGATGAATAGTTACCGTTATCAAAGCAATACTATGAATGACAGTCATAAAGAAAGGCGGAACAGTAAATGGAACGTAGAAATGCATGGCTTTCTTATACAGAAGCAGAAGAAAAAGAACTGGAGCAGGTTGCAAAAGCGTATCGCAATTTTCTTAATGTGGGAAAAACAGAGCGTGAATGTGTGAAGCAGATCATCAGAGAAGCACGGGTAGCAGGTTATGAATCTTTGGAAGAGAAGACTGCGAAGGGTGAGAAACTGAAAGCAGGAGATAAAGTTTATACAGTCGGAATGAAGAAGATCATTGCACTGTTTCATATCGGACAGGATGATATTTCTGAGGGAATGAATATTCTGGGAGCACACATTGATTCTCCACGTCTTGATGTCAAACAGAATCCATTATATGAGGATACGGATCTTGCATATCTGGATACCCATTATTATGGCGGTGTTAAGAAATACCAGTGGGTGACTCTTCCCCTGGCAATCCATGGCGTAGTGGTAAAGAAAGATGGAAGTACAGCAGAAGTAAATATCGGTGAGGATGAGGATGATCCGATCGTATATATCACAGACCTTCTGATCCATCTTGCAGGAAAGCAGATGCAGAAAAAAGCGGCAGAAGTGATCGAGGGAGAGAATCTGGACATCCTGATCGGCAGCAGACCACTGAAAGATCTGGAAGATGATAAGAAGAAAGAGGCAGTAAAACAGAATGTACTGAATATCCTTAAAGAGAAGTATGATATGGAAGAGGAAGATTTTCTTTCTGCAGAGCTGGAGATCGTACCGGCAGGAAAGGCAAGAGAGTGTGGTCTGGACAGAAGTATGATCGCTGCTTATGGACAGGATGACAGAGTGTGCGCATATACTTCTTTGCTTGCAATGCTTGAGATGGACACCCCGAAACACACTTCCTGCTGTCTGTTTACTGATAAAGAAGAGATTGGAAGCGTAGGTGCAACCGGTATGCAGTCACGTTTCTTTGAGAACGCAGTGGCTGAACTTCTGGATGTAATGGGATGCTACAGTGATCTGAGATTGAGAAGAACTCTGAAGAATTCCAGTATGCTTTCCTCTGATGTAAGTGCAGGCTATGATCCGGCTTATGGGGAGGCATTTGAGAAAAAGAATGCAGCTTATCTTGGAAGAGGTATCGTATTAAATAAATTTACCGGAGCAAGAGGTAAATCCGGATCAAATGATGCAAATGCAGAATATGTGGCAAGAGTCAGAAATATTTTTGACAGCCATGAAGTTGCGTTCCAGACAGCTGAGCTTGGTAAAGTTGATATAGGCGGAGGCGGAACAATCGCTTATATCGCAGCGCTTTATGGAATGGAAGTCATTGACAGCGGTGTGGCAGTGCTCAGTATGCATGCACCATGGGAAGTGACAAGTAAGGCAGATATTTACGAAGCTAAGAAAGCATATAAGGCATTTCTGCTGGAAGCATAAAAAGTCAGGCAGATGCGGAATAAAAATATGAAGAAATCGTGGAAGCTGTATCGTTTCTGATAACAGAGACTTGCAGATTCCGCAGATAAGGGCAGAGCTTTTGGAAAACTGAAGCGCTGCCCTTTTAACATATAAGTGAGGTTATGATTGTAAAAGGTATTTCTGATATCTTACGAAAGACAGGTTGCGATTCTGTAAGATCTGGATTAGAGCAGGATATTTAATAGACGGGAGGGAAAGATGGAGGAAGCGCTGATCAGAGTAAAAGATTTGTGTAAAATATATAATCCCGGCGAGAATGAAGTACGGGCGCTGGATCATATTAATCTGGAAATTAATAAGGGTGAGTTTGTTGCTATTATCGGACAGTCAGGTTCAGGAAAGTCTACATTTATGAATATGCTGGGTTGTCTGGATGTGCCTACATCCGGCGAATATTTTCTGAATGGAACTGATGTGTCCACAATGGAAGACAATGAACTCTCAGAAGTCAGAAACCGGGAGATCGGATTTATTTTTCAGGGATTTAATCTGATCTCAAATCTGACTGCAATTGAAAATGTGGAACTACCGCTGGTTTACAGAGGGGTAGACAGAAAAACGAGACATAAGCTGGCAGTAGAGTCACTGACCATGGTAGGGCTTGAGAAACGTATGGATCACAGACCAAATGAAATGTCAGGAGGACAGCAGCAGAGGGTGGCTATTGCAAGAGCAATCGCGGCCCAGCCACCGGTGATCCTGGCAGATGAACCTACAGGAAATCTGGATTCTGCATCCAGTAAGGAGATTCTTCAGATTCTTAAAAGTATGCACGAGCAGGGAAAAACGGTCATATTGATCACACATGATAATGGGATTGCTGCTCAGGCAAGGCGTGTAGTCAGAATTATGGATGGAAAGATAGAGTCAGATTTTATCAATAAAAACTATGGGAAAGAAGAATATATAAAAAACCAGCTGGATGCATAAATCCGGTTACAGGGAGACAGATATTATGAAAAAAAAGAAAAGTAAAAAGAAAATTATTATTGGAGCAGCGGCTGTTCTCGTTGTTGCCGGCGGAGTTACAGTAGCAGGTCAGAGGAATTCCACAGAAAATCAGATCCCGCAGGTTCAGGTGGTAATTGCAGAGAAGGGTGATGTTGAGGAAATTGTAGATGCTACAGGAACAGTGGGAAGTGAAGAGGAGAAGACCTATTATTCTCCTGTAAATGCAGAGCTGAAAACGGTTTCTTTTGCCCAGGGAGATGTGGTGAAAAAGGGAACAAAACTGATTGAGTTTAATACAGAGGATCTGGAGAAAGATAATCGGAAAGCAGAACTGAATCTGAAATCAACAAAGTATGATACAAAGGATACAAGAAATAAATCTGACAAAGCAGAGAAGAAGCAGAAGGATGCCAAAAAGAATGTTCAGGAGCTTGAGAAGAAAATAAAGGATAAAAAAGCTTATGTCTCGTCTCTGAAATCACAGATTTCAGCGGCAACAGCAGCGGCACAGCGTGAAGCGGCAGCTCAGGCATCCGCACAGGCAGCAGCTCAGGCTCAGGCACAGCAGCAGGAAGCTCAGGCAAAAGCCCAGGCAGAGGCAAAGAAACAGGAGGAAATCCAGAGTAAATATCAGGCCGCACTTTATACATACAAGACGGAGACTCTTCCGCAGTACCAGCAGCAGCTCTCAGATCTGAATGCACAGTATAATCAGGCACAAAGCGATTATAATCAGGCAGACACCACATATCAGATGGCATTTGCAACATGGCAGGCAGACCCTTCAGATGAGAATACACAGGCTCTGGATAATGCGGAGGCTGCAAGAACACAGGCACAGCTCGCAATGCAGCAGGCACAGCAGACTTATAATGATCTTAAGCAACAGACACCGAAAATGCCGGTACTTTCTGATTTCACAGAAAGCAGTGCAGATTACTCATGGGGAATTTCAGACGGTTCAGATGCAGATGACAGCGATGGGGAAGATTCTTCCTCCTACGGATATGATTACAGTGGAAGTGATGGCGGGACAGTAACTGCGGATACTTCTGCTCTGGAAAGTGCACTTGAGACAGCAAGCGATGAACTTGCAGAGCTTCAGTCAGATCTGGCTTCTGAGAAAGCTATCGCAGAGGCAGATTCCACAAGCCTGACAAAAGAAGAAAAAGAGAAACTGAAAGTAACAGATAATCTTTCCGAACTGGACGCAAAATCAGCCGAGGAGCTGGTGAAGGAAGGAAAGAAAGGAATCACCGCGGAATTTAACGGAATCATATCCAAGGCAGATATTAAGCAGGGAGCAGCAGTTACTCAGGGTATGGAACTGTTTACTATTGAGAATACAGACAAGGCAAGTGTGGATGTGACTCTCTCTAAATATGATTATAATACAGTGAAAGAGGGGCAGTCTGTTGAGATTACCTTGGGGGATAATACTTATCAGGGTACTGTAACAAAAATGAGTCATATTGCGGTGCAGAATGAAAAAGGAACGCCGGTCATTTCAGCAACAGTAAGCATTGATAATCCGGATGAAGATATTTTCCTGGGAGTAGATGCAAAGGTTAAGATTTATGCGGCTTCTGCGAAAAATGTGGTGACTCTTCCTGTGGAAGTGGTCAATATCGGAAAAGAAGGCTCCTTCTGCTATGTGATAGAAGATGGACTGGTGACAAAGAGAAATATTACCACAGGAATCAGCTCAGAGGATTATGTGGAAATTACGGATGGAATTAAAGAAGGAGAAGAAGTAATCGCAGATCTGGGTGATTACACAGAGGGAATGGAAGTACAGGCAGTTCCTGAACAGACAGGAGAGGATGCTGATGAGTAATCTGTATGAATATATCAAGATGGCAGTCCATAACATTATGGCAAATAAGGGACGTTCTTTTCTGACTATGCTTGGCATTATCATTGGCATTGCTTCTGTAATTGCCATTGTATCTGTGGGTGAAGGAACCAAGAACCAGATGAACAGTGAAATTGATGATATCGGCGGCGGGCAGATTGCCATCAGTGTCAGCGATGAGGCACAGACAGATGAGGAGTGGATCACTGCGGATGATGTGGAAGCAATCCGGGCGGTAGACGGTATAGAAGGAGTAAATGTTTCGGATTCATTCAGTGGAGAAACTACCACAGGTAAGGGAAATTTTTCTCTTATGCTGACGGGTGAGGGACCGGATGCAAAGCTGTTAAATAATGCCACCATGAAGCATGGAGTATATTTCGGGGAAAATGAAGTTCAGGAAGCAAAAAATGTCTGTGTGCTTTCCGATGCAGATGCAAAAAGACTCTTTGGCACAGATGATGTGGTTGGAATGACTGTAGATGTCAATTGTTATGGACTGACCAAAAGTCTTCGTATCTGCGGGGTGACAACCCAGAAAGAAAATGGAACCTTTGTCAGTTATACTTATGAGGGAATGCCGGTGACTATTAATGTTCCCTATACTACAATGAATGAATTCACCGGTGTATCCGATTACTTTTTCTCAGTAACAATGCAGGCAGATAAGAGCTTAAACAGTCAGGATGTTGCTGACAAAGTGGTAAAACTGATGGAAAAAAGACATCAGTGTGCAGGAAAAGATTACTTTCAGGTACAGAGCTTTCAGGATATTATGAGCTCTATGAATCAGATGCTGGATATGGTGACTGCTTTTATCTCCTTTGTGGCGGGAATTTCCCTTCTGGTTGGCGGTATCGGCGTTATGAATATTATGCTGGTTTCCGTAACAGAACGTACCAGAGAGATTGGTATCCGTAAGTCACTGGGAGCGAAAACCTCTTCTATTATGATGCAGTTTCTGGCAGAGGCGGCAATTCTGACGGTGATTGGAGGGGTGATAGGAATTGTTCTGGGTGTGATTGGCGGATATGTGATCTGTTCAATCATAAGCAGCAGTATGGGAATGTCCATCACTCCGGGAATCAGCCTGAGTACAATTATGGCGGCGACTTTGTTTTCCTGTGCTGTGGGAGTATTCTTTGGAATTTATCCTGCGAAAAAGGCTGCAAAACTGAGTCCGATAGAGGCAT
>ERZ779892.3562-NODE-3562-length-10820-cov-3.498096_pt1 | contig 10820 bp, 9 predicted proteins | sample MGYA00511552_ERZ779892 | MGnify/ENA primary metagenome ERZ779892 (study PRJEB29588, sample SAMEA2154561) | human gut metagenome | biome: human gut; feature: human-associated habitat; material: faeces | place: Denmark | collected 2008/2010 ... | reverse complement strand
CTGCATAGAATTAATATTTGATAATTAAGAATTCATAATTAACACCCCTTTTTCATCGCTCAGTAAATGCGACATGATTTCATAAGGCAGAGTGATTTCTACCGGTCCCATCACATAGGGAGCGATTTCATAAATATTATAATAGAAAGTGATTCCTTTTTCGCTCAGGTAGAAGTTCTCGGTTGGTTCCAGGTCTCCAGTGCTTGTATATCCCATTTCTTCTACTTCCTGGCGTGTAGTGGCATTGTTATCTGCCATGAGTTGGTTCCATAGCAAGTCAGTGAGTGCTTCCTGATATTCTCCTACAAAAATATCGTCCAGACGTATCGGACTCAAAGTACGCAAGTCCATATTGAGGAAAGTGGACATATAAATGCCATGGGCGCCTCCGGTAAACTCGTTGTAATCGATGCGGTAAACCAGCAGATTCTTTTTGTAATATTGTACATGGCCTTCTACACCTTTGTAATAGGAGTACCAGGCACTTATGGATGCTGAATCTTCTTTTTCCGCTTCATCTTTGGCATACATGGGTTCCAGATCTTTCAGATAATCCTGGATATAGGTTTCTTTATAAGCTTTTACAGCCTCTTCGGGTGTCATCGTCATGTACTTGTCGCCGAAGCAGGCAGAGAGGAAATAGGTGTTGAGACTATCTTTCAGTTTCTCGTCGGATGATTTGCTGGCATAGGCAAAGTTGATGGTAATGTTACATCCGGGCTTTGCAGTATCTCCGAACAGGTGGGCAGTCTCATTTACCTGTATACTGTCGAACTCCAACGCACCGACGTTTTTGTTCATGGTGTTACCACAAGAAAATAAAAAGCCACTTGCCGCAAGTAGAATGACAAGTAGGCTGACATATTGCTTTTTCATTTGGACTTTCTTCGTTAAATTCAACATTCTGGTTTCAGTTCGCTATCGACAAATATAGGACATATAAACGAATAGAACATATAAAAAATGAAAAAATAATAGGCATAAATGCTTTTATCTGCCTATCTTTGTTTCAGATATGAAGAGACTTCGCTACATATTGGCAATATTATTGTCCCTGACGGTTGTGTATGCAGGGGCCGGAGTTTCTATTGTCCACTATTGTTGTGCACGTTGTGCCACAGAGCAGGCATGCTGCACCAATGGTTGTGCTAAATGTCACAAATCTTATCATAATCCGGAGAAATCTTGTAAGGATGAAGGCTGTACGGCTACCTTTTATAAGGTAAATCTTGTGAAGTATTCGTGTGAAAGTCCTGTTATAACTGTACCGGTTATTCAACTTTTCTGTGAAGCATTACCGGATTTCCAATACTCCTTACCTACAGGTGAATTGGAGGAGGTAGCTTATAATGTACCTCCGCATCCTGACAGCTCAAGGCGGTATTTGGCTCTTTATTCTGTTCTCATCATTTAGAATTCCCTTATTACGGAGTGAATCCGCTCCTGTAAGTTTGAGAGATTTCCATTTCTTTCAAATAGGGTAGGCACTGTGCCCTAACTATACCAAGTCCGTACCAAGTCCAAGCGTATAGACACGGAACAAGTACGGACCGGATAAGAAGCAAATACAGTGCAGGTCATTTAAAATGATTGCAAGAACTAATAGAATTTTAAGAATAATGAGATTTTTATATATTTTTCTTTTTCTCGCCATAACCTTGAACTTGCAGGCGCAAGTGACGGGTGTTGTAAAAGACACTGCCGGAGAACCCATTCCAGGTGCAAATGTTTTCTGGATAAATACAACCGAAGGAGCAACCACTAATGAAGACGGTAACTTCTCTATTCATAAACCTGCCCGCAGCCATATGCTTGTAGTTAGCTTTATCGGATTTGAAAATGATACGATACATGTGGATAAGGGCAATCAGCAACTTGAGATTGTGCTTCGTGAAGGAGTGGAATTAGGTGAAGTGAACATTGTAACCCGCAAAATGGGTACCATGAAGTTACGTTCCAGTGTGATGAACGAAGATATGATCAGCAGTGCCGAATTGACACGTGCAGCCTGCTGTAACCTGGGCGAGAGTTTTGTGACAAACCCTTCTGTCGATGTAAGCTATTCGGATGCTGCTACGGGAGCCAAACAGATTAAACTATTGGGGCTCTCCGGCACCTATGTACAGATGATGACTGAGAATATTCCGAATTTCCGTGGAGCAGCCGCTCCTTATGGATTAGGATATGTACCAGGACCATGGATGCAGAGTATACAGGTCAGTAAAGGAAGTTCATCCGTGAAGAATGGCTATGAGTCTATAACCGGACAAATTAATGTGGAGTTCAAGAAGCCTCAGTTGCCGGAAGCGGATTGGGTGTCGGCAAATCTTTTTGCCAGCAGCACAAACCGGTATGAAGCTAATGCGGATGCTACGGTGAAGCTTTCGAAGCGCTGGAGTACTTCTTTGCTGGCGCATTATGAAAATGAGACGAAATCTCACGACTCCAATGATGATGGTTTTGTGGATATTCCGCGTGTGGAGCAGTATAACTTCTGGAACCGATGGGCGTATATGGGCGATCATTATGTATTTCAGGCAGGTATAAAGGCTTTGCATGAAACCCGTAACAGTGGTCAGACTGCTCATGGACAGACACCTACTCATGACCTATACGAAATAGGCATCCAGACAAACCGTTACGAAGCCTTCACCAAGAATGCTTATATTTTCGATAAAGAAAAGAATACGAATCTTGCTTTGATTCTGCAGGGAACCTTGCATAATCAGGATGCCACTTACGGACGTAAACTGTATGATGTGGACCAAAGCAATTTCTATGCTTCGTTGCTTTTTGAAACGGAGTTCAGCAAACGGCATAGTCTTTCCACGGGATTAAGTTTCAATTATGATGGTTACGATCAGCATTACCGGCTGACAAACCGGGTAGAAGACGGATTGACGAAGAAATATGTAAAGGAGTCTGTTCCGGGAGTATATGTACAGTATACATTCAATCTGAATGACCAGTTGATGTTGATGGGGGGTATCCGAGGGGATTACAGCAGCGAACATGGTTTCTTTGTAACACCGCGTGCACACGTCAAGTATAATCCGAATGAGTATCTGCATTTTCGTTTGTCTGCCGGTAAGGGATACCGTACCAATCATGTATTGGCGGAGAATAACTATCTTCTGGCAAGCAGCCGTAAAATGAAGATTGCCCCTCATCTGGATCAGGAGGAAGCGTGGAATTACGGAGCAAGTGTGTCTGCTTACATTCCTGTTTTTGGTAAGACGTTGAATGTGAATGCCGAGTATTACTATACGGATTTTCTGAAACAGGTGGTTGTGGATATGGATAGCAATCCGCATGAAGTGGCCTTTTATAATCTGGATGGACGTTCTTATTCGCATGTGTTCCAAGTAGAGGCAAGTTATCCGTTTTTTAAAGGTTTCAACCTTACGGCAGCCTACCGTCTGACAGATGCAAAGACCACCTACAATGGTAAACTAATGGAGAAACCACTTACCGGAAAGTATAAGGGTTTATTGACAGCTTCCTATCAGACACCTCTGGGACTATGGCAGTTTGATGCTACCCTTCAGTTGAATGGGGGTGGAAGGATGCCCGATCCTTACGAACTCGCTGACGGCAGTCTTTCGTGGGAACGTCGTTATGGCAGCTTCCAGCAACTTAGTGCCCAGGTAACGCGTTATTTCCGTCGCTGGTCTATTTATGTTGGTGGTGAAAACCTGACTAACTTTAAGCAGAAGAATCCAATAATCGATGCCTCTAATCCATGGGGAGAGAACTTCGATGCTACCATGGTGTGGGGACCGATGCATGGTGCTAAGGCATATATCGGGTTGAGGTTTAATCTGGCAAGAAACTAGTAGCTTGTAGCTCGTAACTTAAATAATATTAACCAATAACTAAGGAGATATTTATGAAAACAAGAAGAATGATGGCTGCTCTCGTAGTAGCTTTATTGAGTGTAACAGCAGTGATGGCAAAAGATATCCGTACCGCTGTTTTTAAAGTTTCACAGATGCATTGCGAAAACTGTGAACGGAAGGTGAAAAACAACATTAAATTTGAGAAAGGGGTAAAAGAATTCTCTACAGACTTGAAAACAAAAACTGTGTCTATTACCTACGATGCTGAAAAGACAAATGTAGACAAATTGAAAGCTGGTTTCAAGAAGTTCAACTACGAAGTTGAGTTCGTTAAGGAGACGAAGCAAGAGGATAAGAAGTAGTCGAACAATCGGCCTGTAGAGATTGTTATTTACTGCATGAGTATGGGCTGAATGATAATTTGCAATAGGCATATAAGCCTTTCAGCCTGTTATATTATCATTCCTCCCATTCTTGTACAATTATCAGCTAATTTTGATAAATCATAAAAACAATATATATGGCTAATTTAAAGAAACAGACGTTTCCCGTACTGAACATGCATTGTGCGGGATGCGCCAATAACGTAGAAAAGACTGTTCGCAAGTTGGTGGGCATTACGGATGCTTCGGTCAACTTCGCTTCCAATACACTGTCTGTCTCCTATGAGATGGATAAGCTGACACCCGGAGAAATTCGTGCTGCCGTACTGGCTGCGGGCTATGACCTCATTATTGAAGAAGATCATGTCGAAGAGCGCCAGGAGGAAGAACAACAGAAGCGTTACCGTCGCCTGAAAGGGCGGGTGATAGGAGCGTGGCTATTTGCTATTCCTCTGCTGTTGCTTTCCATGGTCTTTATGCATGTACCTTATTCCAACGAAATACAGATGGTATTGGCTATTCCAGTACTGGTGTTGTTCGGTACACCGTTCTATACCGGTGCCTGGAAACAGGCTCGTTTGGGACGCAGTAATATGGATACCTTGGTTGCACTGAGTACATCCATTGCTTTTTTGTTCAGTGTTTTTAATACCTTCTTCCCCGATTTCTGGTATAGCCGTGGCTTGGAGCCTCATGTTTATTATGAAGCTGCTGTGGTTATTATCGCTTTCGTACTGACTGGTAAGCTGATGGAAGAGCGTGCTAAAGGTAACACCTCTACCGCCATCCGCAAGCTGATGGGATTACAGCCCAAGATAGCCCGTGTGGTGCGCAACGGTAAGGAAGAGGATATTCCTTTGGAACAGCTGAGAATTGGCGACTTGGTCAGCGTACGTCCCGGTGAACAAATTCCCGTTGACGGCTTTTTAACTGAAGGAGATTCTTATGTCGATGAAAGTATGATCAGCGGTGAACCTATCCCGGTAGAAAAGAAGACCGGTTCGCACGTATTGGCTGGAACCATCAATCAGAAAGGTTCATTCATTATTCGCGCCGAGAAAGTGGGTAGTGAAACGGTGCTGGCACGTATCATCCGTATGGTGCAAGAAGCACAGGGCAGTAAAGCTCCCGTACAACGTATCGTGGATAAGGTGACAGGTATCTTTGTTCCTGTTGTATTGGGCTTGTCCGTACTGACATTCTTCATCTGGATGTTCTTCGGTGGTGTAGATATGCTTTCCCATGCCATGTTATCGGCGGTTTCCGTATTGGTGATTGCTTGTCCCTGTGCATTGGGGTTGGCCACGCCTACAGCTTTGATGGTGGGTATTGGTAAAGCTGCCGATCATCATATCCTGATAAAAGATGCTGTGGCGCTGGAACAGATGCGAAAGGTAAATGTGGTAGTGCTGGATAAGACCGGTACATTGACTGAAGGGCATCCCACTGTTACCGGATGGCTCTGGGCACAGCCGCAGGAGGAGCACTATAAAGATGTTCTTCTGGCTGCCGAACTTAAATCCGAACATCCGTTAGCAGTTGCTATTGTGACTGCCCTGCAAGAACAGGAGCATATCGAACCGGCAGCTTTGGACAGCTTTGAAAGTATTACCGGAAAAGGGATTAAAGTTTCTTATCAGGGTACTGAGTATTGGGCTGGTAGTCATAAACTATTGAAAGATTATCATGCCGCTCTTACTGATGTATTGGGAGAGATGCTGGCACAGTATGAATCGGATAGTTGCAGTATCATTTATTTCGGACGTAAGAATGAGCTGCTTGCCATTGTAGCTATCAAGGACCAGATAAAAGCTACATCCGTCGAGGCTGTCCGCGAACTTCGTACTCAGGGTATCGATGTATATATGCTGACGGGAGATGGAGAACGCACTGCGTCTTCTGTTGCCGCACGCTTGGGCAATATCCAATACATTTCTGATGCTATGCCGGATGATAAGGAAGAGTTTGTCCGTCAGCTCCAGCTTCAGGGAAAGACGGTGGCGATGGTAGGCGATGGAATCAATGACTCACAGGCTTTGGCTTGTGCTGATGTCAGCATTGCCATGGGTAAAGGAACTGATATTGCTATGGATGTAGCGATGGTAACCCTCATGACTTCGGACCTGTTACTATTGCCGAAAGCATTCAACCTCTCCCGACAAACTGTACGTTTGATTCATCAGAATCTGTTTTGGGCATTTATCTATAACCTGATAGGCATTCCTATTGCAGCAGGACTGCTTTATCCCATCAACGGGTTGTTGCTGAACCCTATGCTGGCAAGTGCCGCTATGGCGTTCTCCAGTGTATCGGTGGTATTGAATAGCCTTCGACTGAGATACTAATTGAATTAAGAGTTTCTATATTCCAACGGACTCATCCCCATGTGCCTCTTGAAGTACTTTCCAAAGAAAGAGGCACTGGGGAAGTTCAGCGAATAGGCTATCTCCTGGATAGTCATATCTGTAGATTTCAACCGTGCCTTGACGTCGATGATGACTACATGTGAAATGATATCAAGCACATTCCTTCCAGTCACTTGTTTTACGGTGGTGCTGAGGTGCTGCAGGGAGATTCCCAGTTTGTCGGCGTAGAATTGGGCACGCCGTTCCGTCATATAGTTTTCAATAACCAGTTGCACGAATTTATGGCAAATCTCCTCCTTGCGGCTTTTGGCAAGAATGTTTTGTGGACGACGGGCATAGAGGGTATTAATTCCCAGCAAAATGCTGTGAAGTACGCTTTGTGCCATTGCTGTACTGGTGGGGTGAGCGATGGATATCCGGGTCAGTAATGCGAAGTAGTCTACAAAATAAGAGGCTACGGTATCGCTCACATTGACAATCGGATTGTCCCATATTTTGGAGAATGAACCCATAGTAGCTTGTAGCAGATTGATGCCGTTGACACAGTGAGCGGAGAAACCCACAAAACAAAGCCGCACTTTTTCTTTTTGTTCATTGAGTTGTATGATGGTGCCCGGCATTAGGATAATCAAATCATTTTTTTTGATTTCATATTCCATCAGATTGATGGATGCCTTGATAGTTCCTTCGGTGCATAATGCGAAAATGCAAGCCTTCAATCGACACGACTGGCGATAGAGATTCAGAATATCTTCTGTAACATCTCTCCATGCCAGCATTTCGACCGGCAAATCTACTTGTGGGAAGTTATGTTTCATCTTTTTTCATTTTGCTGTCGGCAAATATACGATTTTATCCCTAAAATCTTAACTTTGTCGGCATGAAACTGAATGTCATTGATTGGAATATCATCCCGTATGCTGATGCATGGACCCGGCAGACGGAGTGGTTTGATGCTCTTGTTCGCGCCAAGCAGGCGGGGGAGGAGTATGAAAATCACATTATTTTGTGTGAACATCCGCATGTTTATACTTTAGGCCGTAGTGGTAAAGAAGGGAATATGTTGTTGAGTGAGGAACAACTTCAGAAGATAGGAGCTATGCTCTATCATATTGACCGTGGCGGAGATATTACCTATCACGGACCGGGGCAGTTGGTGTGTTATCCTATCCTGAACCTTGAAGAATTTTCTCTTGGACTGAAGGAGTATGTGCACTTGCTGGAAGAAGCAGTCATCCGTGTGTGCGCCTCTTATGGCATCACTGCCGGAAGATTGGAGAAAGCAACAGGTGTGTGGCTGGAAGGGGATACGCCACGTGCCCGTAAGATATGTGCCATTGGTGTGCGTAGCAGCCACTTCGTCACCATGCACGGGCTGGCACTGAATGTAAATACGGATTTACGCTATTTCAGTTATATCCATCCTTGTGGATTTATAGATAAGGGAGTCACTTCGCTTCAGCAGGAGCTGAAACGGGAGGTGCCGATGGAAGAGGTGAAACAACGCTTATGCCTTGATTTACAGGGCTTGATACAGAGATAAAAAACAGACCATCTATTCAATGCGAATAGACGGTCTGTTTAGCCCTAACAGATGGTCTGTTTCAGGAGCCTTCAATCGTCTGTTTTTTATTTCAACCATTTGTCCAGCCATTCGAAGAATGTGCGCTGCCAGAGGATACCATTCTGAGGTTTCAATACCCAGTGATTTTCATCCGGATAGATCAGCAGTTCGGCAGGAACATCACGCATTACGGCGGCATCAAAAGCAGCCATTGCCTGGTTGGCAAGAATCCGGTAGTCCTTTTCGCCATGAATACAAAGGATAGGCGTATCCCATTTGTCTACAAACTGGTGTGGAGAGTTGGCGAATGTACGTTGAGCCACCGGATTCTGTTTTTCCCAGTATGCGCCGCCCATATCCCAGTTGGCAAACCATTTTTCTTCAGTTTCCAGATATTGCATTTCCATGTTGAAGATACCGTCGTGAGCGATGAATGCCTTGAAGCGTTTGTCGTGATGTCCTGCTAACCAATAAACGGAGAATCCTCCGAAGCTGGCACCTACACATCCCAGGCGATCTTTGTCGACATACGATTCTTTCGCTATCTCATCAATAGCCGTGAAATAATCCTTCATACACTGACCACCGTAATCACCACTGATTTGTTCATTCCATTCCACACCGAATCCCGGCAATCCACGACGGTTGGGAGCAACAATGATATAATCATTAGCTGCCATAATCTGGAAATTCCAGCGATAAGACCAGAACTGGCTTACCGGACTCTGGGGACCTCCTTCGCAGAACAACAATGTCGGATACTTCTTGTTCGGGTCAAATTGCGGGGGATAGATTACCCATGTCAACATTTGCTTGCCGTCAGTAGTCTTCATCCAGCGACCTTCCACCTTACCCATTTCCAATTGGTCGTAGATCAACTTGTTCTCTTGTGTCAGTTGAGTTGCCAAACCGTCTAATGCTACTGCATAAATTTCATCACCCATGCTCATCGAATGACGTTTTGCAATCAGTTTATCCCCGAATAAAGCGACCCCTTCATAATCATACATTCCGGAAGTAATGGCTTTAACAGAATCATTCGCCAGATTAAGTGCATAAATCTGTGATTCTCCGTGCCATACTCCTGTGAAGTAAATAGTCTTGGCGTCAGCTCCCCATACAAATGCGTCTACATTCGATTCAAAAGCTTTGCTGATAAAACGCTTTTCACCCGTCTCCAGATTCATGATGAACAAGCGGTTTAAGTCAGCCTCGTAGCCGTCACGCTCCATGCTCTGCCAGGCAATATACTTGCCGTCCGGTGAATATTGCGGATTTGTATCATATCCTTTATTTTCTTCGGTGATATTTTTCGTCTCTTTGGTATTCAGGTTATACACATAAATATCCGAGTTGGTTGAAATGGCATACTCCAACCCTGTTTTTTTTCGGCAGGTATAAGCCACCTTATCCGAAGTCGTATTCCAAGCCAGTTGCTCTATGCCGCCCCAAGGCTTCATCGGGCTTTCGTAAGGTTCGCCTTCAAGAATATCTACAACATTTGAAATGCCGTTGCCGTCAAAATCTGCAATAAAAGGATGTGGAGCAGTCGTTACCCATTCATCCCAATGCTTGTACATCAGGTCAGTGACGATGATACCTGTGGCTTTCGGGAGGTCCGGATACTTGTCAGCCGTACTCTCTTTAGTTTTTACCTGTGAGATAAATAGCAGTTTCTTGCCGTCCGGTGAGATAGAATATCCTTCGATGTCACCGTCGTAGTTGGTCAGTTGTTTACGGCCGCTACCGTCCGGATTCATTTCATATAGTTGGCTGCTTCCGTTGTCGTTGCTCAGGAAAGCCAGCTTCGATCCTCCTTTTATCCAGGTCACCTCATTCTCCTGATAAGGAGTGCGGGTGATTTGCCGGTTATCGCTGCCGTCCGCGTTCATGACGAAAACTTCGCGATTACTCTTGTTCTCCGGTACACTGTAGTATGCTACCGTATACGCAATTTTCTTTCCGTCGGGCGATACCGCCAGTCCTCCGATACGTCCCATTGCCCAAAGGGCTTCAGGCGTCATACGCTTCCCTTCGATCTTAATATCGGATTTTTCGATAAGCACCTGATCCGTTTTGCCCGCGTCTTTTGTTCCGCCGCAGGCAGCTAACAACATTGCTGCCGACATCATAAATAGATTTGCTTGTCTCATATTTTATAAAAATGTTTATTTTCTTGCGAAGATAATGAAAAAAGGATTTAAATCTGCTTTTTCTGCCAGTTTCTTCACAGCATCTTTTGGCAGCATGTCATCGCTATCGGCAAACAGAAGATAATCGCCTGTAGCCGCCATCAATGCCGTCTGTCTTGCGGCACCCACACCCCGGTTTTTCTCATGGTGGATGATACGTACCTGCTGTGCTCTTTCAGGATATTCCTTCAGGAGCGATTCCAGGATACCGATGCTTTTATCGGGGGTACAGTCATCTACAAAGATGTATTCGATAGACGCATACGACTGCTCGAACAATGACCGGGCGCACTGTTCGATATATTTTTCTACCCCATAGATAGGAGTTAAGATACTTATTTTCAGCATGATGGTTTTAATCTAAGATACTTTTTTATCTTGTCGGGTTCTCTTTTTTATCTTGTGAGATACTCGAATATCAGCGTGCTGTTATAGAAGAACAGGAAGATGGTGATAACTGCGAGTGTTCCACGAAG
>ERZ779892.3556-NODE-3556-length-10849-cov-3.413100_pt1 | contig 10849 bp, 6 predicted proteins | sample MGYA00511552_ERZ779892 | MGnify/ENA primary metagenome ERZ779892 (study PRJEB29588, sample SAMEA2154561) | human gut metagenome | biome: human gut; feature: human-associated habitat; material: faeces | place: Denmark | collected 2008/2010 ... | reverse complement strand
TGCCATCTAGTTAGGGAGAAAATCTCCCTAAAACCCTCTGTTTATGAAAGTGGGGACGCTTTCTGCCCCCACACAGCATTTGGATTAATACATATTATTTAGCGTAATATTATTTCTAGATTTAATTATTTGAGTTAGATGATTAGTGTAAATATTCATTGTGACATTTATATTTTTATGTCCCAATCTTCTCTGCACATAAACCATATCTGCTCCATTTTCAATTAACATTGTTCCATGTGTATGTCTTAAACTATAAGTATCATAACCTGGGATATCCAGTTCTTTATGAACAGCATTAGAAACATTCTGTAATGTTCGTGAAGTCACATATGAGCCGTCTTCTCTCCTGCATACAAAATCTACTCCGAAATCAGTTTCTTTAGTAGATACTTCATTTAGTGGAATTTCTTTTTCTTTATTTTTTTGAACCGAAAACAATAATTGAAATTCTGAATAATACTTCTTATAGAATTCACCATAATACTCCTCATCTCTCTTCTGTTTTTCATACTCTTCTTTCAAAATAGAAACAAGTACATCATCGATATCAATAACCCTGTACGATTTATATTTTGGTGATGTAAAATACCAATATCCCAACGATTCTGACGTTCCATTAGTTTTTTTGATGTCCTTTTTTGAGCGTTTAACCTGACGCCACTGTATCTGTCTATTTACATTTATCACTTTATTGTCAAAATCAATATCATCCCATACCAAACCGAAAACCTCTCCCGGTCTCATCCCTGTATGATACGCTATCTGTAGTGGAACAAATGAAGATGTTCCTTTAGGGAACCTTTCAAATAAAGAATCTATATTATCTTTTGTTAAATAAATATGTTCTTTCCGTCTTGTTGGTTTATCGGGTTGCATATTTTGTGGAATTACAAGCCTATTAGCAGGTGAAGTCATTATATAATGATTTTCTAATGCATAATTAAATGATTTTGTCAGCAAACCTTTAATTGAAATAATAGTATTTATTGAAAATCCATCATTATATAAATCTGTTATAAAAGTCTGCAATATCTTTTTATCTATACTGGATACTCTATATCCCCCTAACTCCGGTTTAAGATATAATCTGATTTTTTTCTCATAGCCATATAATGTACTTTCCTTACATGTCAGTTTACAATCATTTTCCATCCATAAATCCAAAAAATCAGCATATGAAATATCCCTATCTACCATTACCTGTCCCACATTTTCATATTCAGATAATGCTTTTCTTCCAGCTATTCTTGCGTCCCTTTTACTAGCAAATCCAGATTTTGATTTATGCTTTCTTTTTCCATCAACACTTGCCATCTTAAATGAATACTCATATAATTTTTGCCAGACCTCAAAAAACGTTCTCTTACCATAATCTCACTCATATAATTCTCCTTCCACATAATGAATATATAAGTAATACTAATAAATCGACTCTTTAAAATCTATGACCTGCGAGGCTAAAAAATTTAACAAAGTATTTTTTCGCGTCAACCAAAATACAAAGTATTTCTTCTCACGTCAACGAACCGCAATTTTTCATTATTTTGCGCCAACAAACTAAAAAAATGTTGACGCGATGTTGACGCGGAGCTATTTAAGATACCTCCTTTAATATGAGAATATAAAAAGAGACTTCCGTCTTAATTTAAACGGAAGTCTCCAAAAAGCCCATAAAATCAAGCTTTCTATTTAGAATTTGCCCTCATCAGCAGCCTGCTCAACAGAAACGGCAACAGCAACAGTAGCACCAACCATTGGGTTATTACCCATTCCGATCAGACCCATCATCTCAACGTGAGCCGGTACAGAAGAAGATCCAGCGAACTGTGCATCAGAGTGCATACGTCCCATAGTATCTGTCATACCATAAGAAGCAGGACCTGCTGCCATGTTATCTGGGTGAAGTGTACGACCTGTACCACCACCGGATGCTACGGAGAAGTACTTCTTACCCTGCTCGATACATTCCTTCTTGTATGTACCTGCAACCGGATGCTGGAAACGTGTTGGGTTTGTAGAGTTACCAGTGATGGAAACACCTACGTTCTCATGATGCATGATTGCAACACCTTCCTGAACATCATCAGCACCGTAACATTTTACAGTTGCACGAAGTCCGTCAGAGTATGCTTTTTCGTACTCAATGTTAAGCTTTGCAGCCTTGTAATCATACTTTGTCTCTACGAATGTAAATCCGTTGATACGGGAAATGATCTGGGCTGCGTCTTTTCCAAGACCGTTTAAGATAACACGAAGAGGTTTCTGACGAACCTTGTTTGCCTTCTCAGCGATACCGATTGCACCCTCAGCAGCTGCGAATGACTCATGTCCAGCTAAGAAACAGAAGCACTCTGTCTCCTCCTCAAGGAGCATCTTACCAAGGTTACCATGTCCTAAACCTACTTTACGATGATCTGCAACAGATCCAGGAATACAGAATGCCTGAAGTCCTTCACCGATTGCTGCGGCAGCATCAGCAGCTCTCTTGCATCCCTTCTTGATTGCGATTGCAGCACCTACAGTGTAAGCCCAGCAAGCGTTCTCGAAACAAATTGGCTGAATCTTCTTAACCTGATCGTAAACGTTCAGTCCAGCGTCCTTTGTAATCTTTTCAGCTTCTTCGATAGAGCTGATCCCATAGCTGTTTAAAACAGCGTTAATCTGGTCAATTCTTCTTTCATATCCTTCAAATAATGATGCCATTATATCGTTCTCCTTTCCAATTATTCCTGACGTGGATCGATAATCTTAACTGCATCGTCCACACGGCCATACTGACCCTTGGCTTTCTCCCAAGCTGTGTTAGGATCATCACCCTTCTTAATGAAGTCAGTCATCTTTCCAAGAGAAACGAACTGGTAACCAATTACCTCGTTATTCTCGTCAAGAGCGATACCTGTAACATATCCTTCAGCCATCTCAAGGTAACGAACACCCTTCTCTTTTGTTGCATACATAGTACCAACCTGAGAACGAAGTCCCTTTCCTAAATCTTCCAGACCAGCACCTACAGCAAGTCCGTCATCAGAGAATGCAGACTGTGTACGTCCATATACGATCTGTAAGAAAAGTTCTCTCATAGCTGTGTTGATAGCATCACAAACTAAGTCTGTATTTAAAGCTTCCAGAATTGTCTTACCCTGTAAAACTTCTGCAGCCATGGCAGCTGAATGAGTCATACCAGAGCAACCGATTGTCTCAACTAATGCTTCCTCAATGATACCGTTCTTTACGTTAAGAGAAAGCTTGCAGGCACCCTGCTGTGGTGCACACCAGCCGACACCGTGTGTAAATCCTGAAATGTCCTCAATTTTCTTGGAATGAACCCACTTTCCCTCTTCCGGGATAGGAGCTGGCTCATGCTTTGCGCCCTTTGCTACAGGACACATGTTTTCAACTTCCTTTGTGTAAATCATCTTAAGACTCCTTTCGCATGTTAATTGTAGATAAACTCGTTATCATTCGACATACCGCTAATATTTTTGCATATTTTTTTCCTAAAGTCTAGTGCAAATTCGCACTTTTTTAGATACAACTACTATTTTTCTTTTTTTGCCACAATATGGTCTGCATCCTTGTAGATATGGTTTGCCGGAATCACTCCGCGGACAGAAGAAAGCGGATAGACATTACAATTCGGGCAGATAACCGTACCCGGATTTAAAACGGAGTTGCATCCTACCTCTACGTGATCTCCGAGCATAGCTCCAAATTTCTTAAGTCCTGTTTCAATTTCTTCACCGGAATCTCTGCTGTCCTTTACAACCACAAGTGTTTTATCCGATTTTACATTGGAGGTAATCGAACCGGCTCCCATATGGGACTTGTAACCGAGAATGGAATCCCCGACGTAATTGTAATGTGGTACCTGTACCGTGTTAAAAATGATATCATTTTTGATCTCCGTGGAATTTCCGACAACCGATCCTTTCCCAATGATCGCACTCCCGCGAATAAATGCACAGTGACGGATCTCGGCATCTTCATCAATAATCAGCGGTCCGTTCAGGCATGCAGTAGGCGCAACAGTTGCACTCTTTGCCACCCAGATATTTTCTCCACGTTTCTCATAAATTTCCGGATCGAGTTCCGGCCCAAGTTTTTTGATAAAATCGCTGATTCCTTTTAATGCTTCCCACGGATATGTAAACTGTGAAAGATACTCTCCCGCGATAGACTGTGATAAATCATACATGTTTTTGATTTTTGCGTTTTCCATTTTTTAATCTCCTTACATTTTAATTTTCATGATTACTGATCGTTTTTCTTTCGGACTCTTCCGTTTCCTTCAAAGCCGTTGTTTCCTCTGCGGCTGCTGTTTCCTCCGGCGGTGCCTCCCCCGGATTATCAAAATCAAACGAAATCTGATCATTTTCATATTTCAGGCAGGTGTCAAATGTATTGCCTGCCTTTGAGGTAAATCCGGCAATCTTCTGCTTCGTCTTTCCGGTCGTCAGCAGTTCTTTCATCACTTCTTCGGAAAGTTCCACCTTAGCAACGGTATGCCAGATCTTAAATCCGCACGCACATTCATACCTCCACTGCGTCTTCATCAGCATTTTTCCGCATTTCGGGCACGGCACGGTTGTCTCTTCCGGTTTCGGTTTCTCCGGAAAATCAAATGCGATCTCCCCTTCTTCCGTCAGTTTCAGCGGTGCATCAAATTTCATACCGGTCTTTGCCACAAATCCCGAAATTACCTCTGTCTTCTTTTTCGTCAGAAGCTCTTTCACCTGCGCTTCTTTCAGCCGGACACTTGCGATACTTCCAATCATAAAGCTGCAGCTTTCCTTATCATCTTTTTTATGATTGGCACACATAAATCCAAACGGTGCCACTACAATATCCCCACCACACTTCGGGCACTTCACATCTTTGACTTTCTTTGGCTCTACATTGTCAAAATCAAATTTCAGCCCGGTTACTTTCCCGTTTTCATCTTTTGCGAGAGCTACGCGCGCATCAAATTTCTTCCCTGTTTTTGACTTAAACCCACGCATGGTTTCCGTAATGCCATCGTTTAAAAGCTGCCGGACCTGTGCTTCCGTAAAAGATTTCTCTGCCATCTTCCCAATAGAAAACCTGCAGCTGTTTTCATCGCCCGGCTTATAGTTGGCACATCCATAACCAAAAGAGGTCGCAATGATCTCACCCCCGCAGAGTGGACACTTCACATCGCGGATCACTTTCTGTTCCACGCTGTCAAAATCAAATACAATATTCGTCTTTCCCTCTTCGGTTTTCTCCAGTTTCAGACAGGCATCAAATTTTTTACCGGTTTTTGATTTAAAACCGCGCAGGGTATCTGTGTGACCATCCGTCAGGAGCTGCTTTACCGCAGTAACCGGCAGGGTTTTTCCGGCGATCGTTCCAATGGAAAACCGGCAGCTGTTCTCATCGTCCGGTGAAAAGTTTACACATCCATAACCGAAAGATGTCTTTTTCATCTGTCCGCCACATACCGGGCACTTTACCTCCGGAATGATTTCCGGCTCTACGTCTGAAAAATCAAATGCAATATTCTTTCTTCCGTCCTCCGTCTGCTCCAGCTTTAAGCAGGCGTTGAACTTCTTTTTATTCCTGGCAGTAAAGCCGCGGATCAGACCGGTCTTTCCGGTCGTAAGAAGCTCCGTCAGATCATCGACGCCCAGCGCCTTTCCCGCGATCTTTCCCACGGAAAAATAACATTCATCGGGATGCTCGTGGTGCTTGACGCAGCTATAGCCAAACGGCGTGATCTCCACGGCAGAACCGCACACCGGACATACGACACCCTCCAGGATTTCCGGCTGGTTCTTTGAAAAATCAAATCCAACCGAAACTTTTCCCTCATCATCCTTTTCCAGGATGAGGCTCGCCGAGAACTTTTTCTTCGACTTCGAGACAAACCCGGACAGCACGCCGGTATGTCCTTCGGTCAAAAGCTCCTTTACTTCCTCATCGTTTAAGTCTCTTCCGGCGATTGTACCGATGGAGAAGCGGCATCCGCCACCATCTTTCTGATAATTGCTGCACCCGTAACCGAACGGCGTCGTCTCGATCGTTCCTCCGCACACCGGACAGGGAATGCCGAGGCTGCGCTTCGCCGCAAGCCCCTTTCCGCCCTTTCCGACGAGCGGGTGGATTCGCGTGGCAATCTGGCCGGTCAGATCCTGCTCGATCATGGCGACCGTCTCCCTGCGGATAAAATCCTCCAGTTTTGAGCGGTAATCCTCCATCACGACCGTTCCCCGCGTGATTCCGTCCAGTCCCTTTTCCCAGGAAGCTGTCATCTTGGGATTGAGCAGTGCCGGAACCGTCATCGAAACCACCTCAAAGATCATTTCCCCCAGCCGCTCCGGCGTGAGAACCTGCGTCTTTTTGTTCAGATTCAGATAGCCGACCCGAACCAGCTTTTTGATGATCTCTGCCCGCGTGGCAGATGTACCGATTCCGGAACCCTTGATCTGCTCTCTTAATTCTTCCTCCTCGATGAGCTGTCCGGCATTCTCCATGGCGAGCACCATCGATCCAGACGTGTAGCGCTTCGGCGGGGAGGTCTTTCCCTCGCGGATGGCATAGCCATCCGCAAAAAGTACCTCTCCCTTTTGAAGCCTGCCGGCATACGCTAAAAGCCCGGCGTTCTCCTCTTCCTCCCGCGCAGCCTCAGCATCACTGCCTTGTGTCTGTTCCTCTCCGTCCGTCTTCGCCGCATTCCGCTCCTTCGCCGTCTTCGGAACGCCTGCAATCTCCAGATAGCCCGGAACCTTTAACTGCTTCGCGGAAGTATAAAGCTTCTCACCGCCTGCCGCCACGACGAGTTTTACCGTCTGATACTCCGCCGGCGGATAGAAAATGCTTAAGAAACGGCGCACAATCATCTCATAGACGCTTCTCTGGAGACTGTTTAAAGATTCCAGCTCTGTGAGCTGTCCGGTCGGAATGATCGCGTAGTGATCGGTAATCTTGGAATCATCCGTATACTGCGTGTTCCCAATGTTCCGGTAGCGCCCTTCCTTCATGATGCGCTCCACATAAGGAGCCACCGGCGCAAAATTTTTCAGTCTGCTGATATTTTTTGTAATCTCTTTTGCCACCGCCGAGGAGAGCACGCGCGCATCCGTTCTCGGATAGGTGGTAAGCTTCTTCTCATACAGATCCTGCGCCACCTGCAGCGTCTCATCCGGACTGATCTTAAAACGTTTGGAACACTCCGCCTGCAGCTCCGCAAGATTGAAAAGCAGCGGCGCACGCTTTTTCTGCGTCCCTGTCTCCACGGAATCAATGAGCGCTTCCTGTCCCTTTAACTCCGCAATCAGCGTCTGCGCGCTCTCTTCCTTTTTAAAACCGTTTTCCTTATATAAAAGCGGCGACTCAAAATATTTAGAGCCTTCTACCGCCTTCCACTCTGCGTCTAACAGCACAGGTGTACCGTCTTTTGCAGTTGCCTGAAAGCTTCCAAGAACACGGTAGAACGGGGTTTTTACAAAGTTTCGTATTTCCCGCTCCCTGCGGACTACCATTCCCAGGACACAGGTCATAACACGGCCTACGGAAAGGACTGTAAATTTTGTTCCCAGATACTGAGACATAGACGGCCCGTAGCGCAGGGTCAGTACTCTGGAAAAATTGATACCCATGAGATAATCTTCCTTGGCCCGCAGATAGGCAGCATTTCCCAGATTGTCGTAGGCTGAGAGATCTTTTGCCTCCCGGATTCCACGTAAGATTTCTTCCTCCGTCTGGGAGTCGATCCATACACGTTTCCGTTCCTTGTCCTGTACGCCCGACATCTGCTCCACCAGACGATAGATGTATTCTCCCTCTCTTCCGGAGTCGGTGCAGACATAAATTGTCGTAACATCCGGACGGTTCAGCAGGGAACTTACGATCGTATACTGTTTTTTCGCACTTTCAATGACTTCGTATTTGAATTCCGTCGGTAGAAAAGGCAGGGTGTCAAAGCTCCATCTACGGAACTTTTCATCATACACCTCCGGATAACTCATGGTCACCAGATGTCCCACACACCAGGTAACGATAGCCTCTTCCGATTCCAGATAGCCGTCTTTGGAACGCATATTGTATTTTAAAGCATTGGCAAATTCTCTTGCCACGCTCGGTTTCTCTGCAATAAATAAATTTTTACCCACGTAATACCATCTTTCCTGTCTTACGAGTTCTCATCCACGGAATGCACCAGTATCTGTACCGTTCCTTCCGTTAATGTCTTCTCATATCCATTCTCGCTAAATATCAGAATGCTGTCTGCAGTCACATGTTCCCTCTTCATGGATGCCTGCAGCACATCATAATCTTTCGAAGTATAACATACCGTGCCGGAATAATCCACCACGATCTTTCTGCCGGTGTCCTCCCTGCACAGAAAATAGATTTTCCCCTGTCTGCTGTTCCAGAGTTCAACCGTCCGGAAACGTCCCTGCAGCACTTCCTGACAGATCCGGCGATAGGTCAACAGTTGAAAATCATTATATTCTTCCCGGATGTATTTTTCATAAAATGTACTGCCTTCTGTCCGCTCAGACGTCTGATGCGGAAACAGGAAGCAAAAATAAAACCGGACAAACGCATTACAGATCTCATATGTACCGGGCAGCACCTTCTCCACCAGCTCCAGTTCCATCAAATTCTTCAGATATACACTGATCTTGGCCCGGGAAAATCCGGTATGTGCATACATATCGTTCAGTTTTCCATGTCTTCCGTCTGCCAGCGTTGCCAGAATGGTGTCATAAACTGCCGTCTCCCGCGATTCCTCCGACAGCCATTTTATCATAAGCTCCGGCAGAAAGCTGTTCCTCTGTAAAAGCAGCCGGATCAGATTTTCTTCTGCCGAATTCTGCGGATAAAGCAGCCGCCACAGTCCCGGCAGCCCTCCCAATGTCGCATAAAGCGAAATACTTTCCTGTACCGTATAGTCGGAAAATATCTTACGCATGGCGGAAAAAGGCAGTTCCTTCACCTTCAGAAATCCGCTGACGGAAAATGCCAGATTTCCCACTTTGGAAATCATGCTGTTCTCCACCCAGCCGGAGGCATAGGTGGTCAGGATCACTAACAGTGCTTCTTTTTTCTCCTTCAGGAACCGGATCAGTTCCTGCAAAAACAAAGTATCCCCTTTTAAAAGATACTGAAAATTCTCTATGATAAGTACTTTCTTATCTGCTGTCGTTTCGCCTTTCTGTATTGTCATGCATTCCAGCAATTCCCGCCAGGAAGGATACTCTGCAATCTCCTTTCCCCGGCTTCGCAGTTCCCGTCCCCACAAATATTGTTGTTCTCTGGAAGAACAGTTTCCCGCACTATAACGCAACGTCTGTTTTTTCTCCGTAAAAGAGGTTAAGAGAGCCGTCTTGCCAACGCCTCTCTGTCCATACACCACCAGGATCTGACTCCCTGTTCTCTTATAATGATTTTCCAAAAAAGCTGTTTCCTGTTCCCTTCCAGTCAGCATGGCAGCCTCTTTCTTTCTGACCCAGCAGATCAGTACATCTTCTGCAACAGTTGTTCGATCTCTTCCTGTGACAACGGCTTTCCAAACAGATATCCCTGAATGATATCACACCCGACGGCCCGCAGATATTTATACTGCTGTTCTTCCTCCACGCCTTCCGCAATGGACTCAAATCCCAGGGATTTCACCATACTTACAATAGACTCCGTAATAATCCGGGTCGCAGAATCCGTCAGCAGCGTGTCGGTAAATGATTTATCAATCTTCAGCGTATTGATAGGCAGCTTCTTTAAGTAAGACAGGGAAGAAAATCCTGTTCCGAAGTCATCCAGTGCGATCTTGATCCCCTGGGAATGGAAAAATTCTACCTCTCCGCGCAGGAAATGAATATCCAGATCTCTGCATCGTTCTGTCAATTCGAGGCAAAGCTCCTCCGGCTTCGCACCGGTCTCTTTTAAAATATTCATAACAGCACTGCGGAACTCTCTGCGCTCCAGCTGTGCCGCCGCCACATTGACATTGACGAAAAAGCCTTCCGTCTCCTCGCGCAGCTTCTGTACATCCGTAAGTGCTGTCCGAAGGATCCAGTTCCCCAGATCAAAAATACAGGGATCCTGTTCCAGCCACTCCATGAACACACCGGGGGACACCATCCCGTAAGGCTCCAGTTCCCATCGGAGCAGCGCTTCCATTCCCCGGATCTTGCCGGTCTTCGTATCGGCAATCGGCTGATAGAACATCCGGAAGCCTTCAAAGTTATGCGTAGCACACTGATGGATCACACCGATCAGTTCAAACTGGTTCTCGTCACTGCCACAGACCTCATCATTAAAAATCACCAGCTCTCCGTGATGCTCAAGCCGGGAATGGTTCAACGCATAAGTCAGACGGCTGCGGACCGCGTTCGTCTCCTTCATATAAGGTTCCATAAATATTGCGCCGGCAGATACCTTCAGAGGGATCTTTTTCCCCTCTACCTCTGTATTTTCAAAAGCTTCTACGATCTCATCGTATATCTGCTGTAGTTCCTCTTTGGATACATTTTTAAAGCTGATCACAAATTTCGCACCGGAGAGCCGGTATACATATCCTTTTCCCCTTAACAGGCGCAACAGCTCCTGTGCCGCACAGTTCAGAATCTTATCCGAAAAAGCGGCACCGTACATAACATTGATATGACTAAACTGATCCAGTCCGATCTTCAGCAGAGTCCCCTGTCCGCTTTCCTCCAGGAATTCCCTGATTTCCCGATCCAGCGCCGGTTCCGTATGCAATCCGGTAGTCGCATCCACCTCGTCGGAAATACCGTAGTTGTTATATCGTATTACGATCACAAAAGGCTTTCCATCCTTATCATTCAGCATTTTCGCCCTGGCACTGCTCCGGTTGTAG
>ERZ779892.3553-NODE-3553-length-10858-cov-8.625845_pt1 | contig 10858 bp, 8 predicted proteins | sample MGYA00511552_ERZ779892 | MGnify/ENA primary metagenome ERZ779892 (study PRJEB29588, sample SAMEA2154561) | human gut metagenome | biome: human gut; feature: human-associated habitat; material: faeces | place: Denmark | collected 2008/2010 ... | reverse complement strand
GCGTAGCCGCCGGGGGCCTGCTTTGCAAGCTCGGAAAACGCCGGATAGACGGTCAGATTTTCTGCGTCACGCTCGACCTTTTCGGCGTATTCGTTTGCCTGCGCGGCATAATAGGCCGTTGCGGCGATCAGCTCCTGCTTGGAATATTCGCGCACGTCAAGGCCAAGCGTCTGATCGACCGACGGGCCGAAGTGCCCGAGGCCCCAGATGGCAACGAACAGGAACACGCCCGTGCTGAGCCCCAGCAGAACGCCGGACAGCCAGCAAAGCAGGCTCCGGCGGCCCGTGAACACGCGGATGAGCGTATAGAAAAACCACAGCGCCAGCACGGCCGCCAGCAACTCCCACAGCGCGATGGGCACCAGCGCGGAGACCGAGCAGACCGCGCCCAGCGCCGCGCGGGAGAAGGCCGGATAAAACGAAAAGACAGCGCTGGGCGCAGCCTTTGCAAACGCGATCAGCAGGCCGGTCAGCACCAGCAGGATCGCCGATAAGATCACTCTTCCGATGGTTTTCAAGCTTCGTAAGTCCTTTCCGGGGAAAATATTTCTGAAAATGCATTTTAGAGTATAGCACAATCCGCGCAAAAACAAAACAGGTCTTTCAAATTTCTCCCCGCGCGGTTGACTTTACGGCGTATTTCATTATAATAATAGGATAAAATCCTTGATCATTTACGTCAGGAGGACGAGAAGAATGATGAAAAACAGTGAAAAGTCCATGGACAAGATCATTGCCCTCTGCAAAAACCGTGGTTTTGTCTTCGCAGGCTCCGAGATCTACGGCGGTCTGGCCAACAGCTGGGACTACGGCCCTCTCGGCGTTGAGTTCAAGAACAACGTCAAAAAGGCCTGGCTCAAGAAATTCGTGCAGGAAAGCCCGTACAACGTCGGCCTCGACGCGGCTATCATCATGAACCCGCAGACCTGGATCACGACCGGCCACGTCTCGAGCTTCTCTGACCCGCTGCTCGACTGCAAGGCCTGCAAGGCCCGCCACCGCGCCGCCGCCGGGGGCGGGAGTGCCGGAACCGACTTCGTTGATGAGCTCGGTTACTTTCATATCTGCGATCTTCATAGTGCCCTCCCTGGGTTAAAATTAAAAATTCATCAGGAACAGGCGGAGGCGCGCTCCACCTGTTCCTGAGCTTGTACAATTAAAACAGGCCGGTGATCTTGCCGTTTTCATCGACGTCGATCTTCTCGGCGGACGGGACCTTGGGCAGGCCCGGCATCGTCATGATGTCGCCGGTCTTGGCGACCAGGAAGCCCGCACCGGCGTTGACCTTGAGGTCGCGGACGGTGATCTTGAAGCCGCGGGGCGCGCCGAGCTTGCTGGCGTCATCGGAGAAGGAGAACTGCGTCTTGGCCATGCAGATGGGCAGCTTGTCAAAGCCGAGCTCAGTGAGCTGCTTAAGCTGCTTCTTGGCGGAAGCGGCGATGACCACGCCGTCAGCGTGATAGACCTTGGTAGCGATGGCGTTGAGCTTGTCCTCAATGCTGTCGTTGACGTCGTAGACGAACTGGAAGTGGTTGGGCTCGTCGCACAGGCGCACGACTTCCTCAGCCAGCGCAAGGCCGCCTTCGCCGCCCTTGGCCCACACTTCGCTCAGGCGGACGTTGACGCCCAGCTCGCGGCACTTGCTCTCGACGAGGTCGAGCTCGGCCTTGGTGTCGGTCGGGAACGCGTTGATGGCGACGACGCAGGGGAGACCGTAGACGTTCTTCACGTTGTCGACGTGCTGGAGGAGGTTGGGCAGGCCCTTTTCAAGAGCCTCAAGGTTCTCACTGTTGAGCTCGGCCTTGGGCACGCCGCCGTGATACTTGAGCGCGCGGACGGTCGCAACGATGACGACAGCGTCGGGGTGGAAGCCCGCGGCGCGGCACTTGATGTCGAGGAACTTCTCGGCGCCGAGGTCGGCGGCGAAGCCGGCTTCCGTGACGGTGTAGTCGCTCAGGCGCATCGCGGTCTCAGTGGCCAGGATGGAGTTGCAGCCGTGGGCGATGTTGGCGAACGGGCCGCCGTGGATGAACGCGGGAGTGCCTTCGAGCGTCTGGACCATGTTGGGCTTGATGGCATCCTTTAAGAGCGCGGCCATCGCGCCCTCAGCCTTCAGGTCGTGCGCGGTGACGGGCTTGTCGTCGTAGGTGTAGGCGACGACCATCTTGCCGAGGCGCTCCTTGAGGTCGGCGAGGCCGGTCGCAAGGCAGAGAACTGCCATGACTTCGCTCGCGACGGTGATCTCAAAGCCGTCCTCGCGGGGCACGCCGCTGGCCTTGCCGCCGAGGCCGTCGATGATGTGGCGGAGCTGGCGGTCGTTCATATCGACAGCGCGCTTCCACACGATCTTGCGGGGGTCGATGCCGAGCACGTTGCCCTGCTGGATGTGGTTGTCGAGAAGAGCGGCCAGCAGGTTGTTGGCAGCGCCGATGGCGTGGAAGTCGCCGGTGAAGTGCAGGTTGATATCCTCCATGGGGACGACCTGAGCGTAGCCGCCGCCGGCAGCGCCGCCCTTGACGCCGAACACGGGGCCGAGAGAGGGCTCGCGCAGGCAGACCATGGTGTTCTTGCCGAGCTTGTTGAGCGCGTCGGCAAGGCCGACGGACGTGGTGGTCTTGCCCTCGCCCGCGGGAGTGGGGCTGATAGCGGTGACGAGGATCAGCTTTGCCTTGCGGGGCAGCTTGCGGATCTCGCTTAAGTCGAGCTTGGCCTTGTAGTTGCCGTAGAGCTCAAGGTGCTTTTCGTCAATGCCGGCCTTGGCGGCGACGTCGACGATTTTTTTCATTTCATGTGCCTGGGCGATCTCAATGTCGGTCATGGGGATACCTCCTAAATAATTATGTATTTAAAAGCGGAGAATTGTCTCTTATTGACAAAATCAATTATAGCCGAACGATAGAGAAAGGTAAACTGTTTTGCAAGCCTCTTTTTTCCAAAAACCTTAAAAAATTAAGCGTTGGTTCGCGTGCCTTAAAAAGAAAAAACGGGAGATTTTTGGACGAATTTTCAACGCTTGCGGCAAAGGTCAAAACGAGAAAAGCGAAAGTTGCCAGCGCCCGGCTTTCATTTCACTCTGCCGCGTCACAGCGTGATGCGCATGGGCTCATCCAGCGTGACCTCGCCGCCGATGCTCGCGGCGATGACGTTTCCGCCTTGGCGCTCGACGCTTGCGCGGACCGCACCCGCGGGCTGCCGGTATTCACACGAAAAACCGCCGTTTTCCATGCGTTCGCTCTGCGCGACGGCGCAGGCGACGCTGCCGCTGCCGCAGCTGCCCTCCCAGACGAGGGAGTCGGTCTCGATGACCTTGACGAGCGGGGTCATGCTGCGCTTTTCCGCATCGAGGAAAATGACGCCGCAGGCGTCAAGCCCTGCAATTCCGGAAAAGATCGGCTCCGCCGCGCGGAAGAACCCTTCGCTCGGCTCCACGCCCTCAACGACGAAGTGGGCGATGCCTGTTAAGTCGACGAGCGTGCCCTCGTGACCATTCACCGTGACACGCTTCACGCTGCGCGGACAGGGCATTTCAGCGCGCGCCGTGCCGCTTTTCAGATCGACCTGCGCAGTGACGACATGGTCGCAGCCGCTCACGCGCAGCCTGACCGAGGAAAGGCCACCCTTTTGCTGGGCAATATACATGCCGTAGGCGCGCGTCGCGTTGCCGCAGAATTCGCCGCCCATCATCTCCATGTGGCCGTCGACGTCGTCCTCGGCGGCGCAGGCGTAGCCGACCTGCTCGGCCTTGAGTGCGGGGATCGCCATGATCTTCTCCGCGATGGCCGCGCGCTGTGCCTTTTCGACCGGATCGAGCACGAACACCGTAATGTTCCCCGCTGGGTCCGCCCGTAAAATGTTCAGTTCCACAGTAAGTTCCTCCTAAAAAAAGAAGGTGTAAAGCCAAAATAACTTTACACCTTCTTTTACATCCTGTCAATTCGTGTCAAAACACAAATCTTTCAGCATTATTGTCCCCAAATCGGTTGCAATAACCATTTTTGAGACGCATCACATTTGCGGCCGCGCACGCCGCAAACAATTTGGATTGTCCCGGAGGACGACATGTGCGTCCGCAGGGACACTTTACAAATATTTTCGCGGTGAGCGAAAATATTTGAAGCCCCTATTTCATTTGGGCCATCGGCCCAAATGAAAGGTCTCAAAATTGCGTCGTAGACGCAATTTTGACTTACTCAAAGTCTGGGATATACTCCTTGACGATATCCAGCAGCTCGCCGGAGCGGATCATCGCTTCCACCGCACGGATGTCGGGCCAGATCTCACGGTCGATCTCATAGAAAGCGACCTTCTCGCGCACGTGCTGATAGAGAGCCTCATGCAGCGGGGTCATGCCCTGGCCGTGGGTGTTCAGGCGGCGGCGGATGTCGATGGCCTGGCAGGCGGTCATCAGCTCGTCGGCGAGGACGTCCTGCGTGTTCTGCAGGATCATCTTGGCCTTACGGGCAGCGGTGGTGCCCATGGAGACGATGTCTTCCTGGTTGGCGGAGGAGGGGATGGAGTCGACGGAAGCGGGGTGGGCGTAGATCTTGTTCTCGCTGACCATGGAAGCGGCAGCGTACTGAACGATCATGAAGCCGGAGTTGACGCCGGCCTCGGTGGTCAGGAACGCGGTCAGGCCGTTGGAGAGTGCGGGGTTGACCATACGCTCGGTGCGGCGCTCGGAAGCGTCGGCCAGCTCGCTCGCGGCGATGCCGAGGAAGTCGAACGGCAGGGCCATGGGCTCGCCATGGAAGTTACCGCCGGAGATAACGGCCTCGTCATCGAGGAACATCAGCGGGTTATCGGTGACGGCGTTGAGCTCGATCTCGACCTTCTCGCGGACGTAATCGAGGGCGTCACGGCAGGCACCGTGCAGCTGCGGGATGCAGCGCAGGGCGTAAGCGTCCTGAACGCGGTCCTTCTGGCAGTTGTCGAGGATCTCGGAGCCGTCGAGCAGCTTGCGCATGTTCGCGGCGACGAGCATCTGGCCCTTCTGGCCGCGCACCTGATGGATGCGGGGGTCGAAGGCGTTGCGAAGACCCGTCAGGCCCTCGAAGGACATGGACGCGATCACGTCGCCGAGCTGGGCGGCGCAGATGGTGTCGTACAGCGCGAGAGCACCGACGGAGGTCATCGCGCAGGTGCCGTTCGTCATGCCGAGGCCTTCCTTGGAGACCAGGGTGTCGAGCGTCTTGATGCCGGCCTTGGCCATGGCCTCAGCGCCGGGCATCTTCACGCCCTCGTACATGGCCTCGCCCTTGCCGAGCATGGGGAGCGTCATGTGAGCGAGAGGAGCCAGGTCGCCGGAGGAGCCGAGAGAGCCCTTCTGCGGGACGACGGGGGTCACGCCCTTGTTGAGCATCTCAAGCAGCATCTCGACGAGGATGGGACGAACGCCGCTCACGCCGCCGCACAGAGCGTTGGCACGCAGCAGCATCATGCCGCGGACGATCTCGTCAGCATACGGCTCGCCGGCGGCGGTGCAATGGCTGAGGATCAGGTTGGTGGAGAGCTGATTGCTCATCTCCTTGGGGACGGCGACCTTCTGGAACTCGCCGAAGCCCGTGGTGATGCCGTAAGCGACGCGGCCCTCAGCGGCGATCTTCTCGGCCAGGGCGCGGGACTTCTTCATGGCTTCCAGAGCGGAGGGAGCCAGCTCGACGGTCGCATTGTAGCGAGCGATGGCGACGAAGGATTCGAGCGTCAGGCTGTGGCCATCGACGACGACATGCTTGATCGCGGTAGGATTCATGATCATGGTAGTGTCCTCTCTTTTCTCAAAGTTCCGGTGTGACCCGGTCGGCGTGTCCGGTTGCCCGAACCGTCCAAGTGCAAGAAACGTGTCGAAGCGTTCCCCTTACTTTCCGCGCATGCCCGTGCGTGGATGGCGCTCCGCCTGTGGAAAAGTCCCACAGGATCGTTCTGAAAACAGTATAGCACATTTTTGTGCAAAATCAATAGTTTTTTGCCGGAAAAAGTTTTCTTTGTTGTGCGTTATCACCATATTTGGATAACACACTATCAGGGTACAGTGATAGAATTGGGCAGAATAGATAAAAAAAGCGCCCCGCAAAAGCGGGGCGCCTTTGATTCTTTGTGGAAAGGTCACAGTTGTTCACTTCTTGTGCTTCTTGCTGGATTTCGGTTCGGGCGCGGCATAATCCATGATGCGGATCGCCGGATTCTTCTTTTTGATGAACGCGTAGATCTCGTCGAGGTCCTCGCGCGGGAAGAAGAGAGCCTTTTCCGTGTTTCCGTGGCCGATGTGCAGGCGCACCATGTCGGCATGGCCGCGGTCCTCGCACACGATCGCATTGATGTCCTCCCAGGGGAAGAACTCGTAGTGCGTGGTAAACTGCATGTTGTAGAAGATCTCAAGTCCGCGGCTCGTGAGAGCGGCGTCCTTTTTGGTCATCAGCGTCAGCAGATACAGCACCGAGAACGCGAGCGAGACGAAGGCGAGCAGCGGATTTCTGCTGCGGGTCGAAATGCCGAACAGCAGCAGCACGACAACCAAGATCCATCCGCCGACCTGCACCCACTTCTTACGAGGCTTGAGCGACGACTGTGCGGGGTAGATCGGAGGCGGGACGGATTCCCAGGGAAGCGAATGTTTCACAGCGGTGATTCCTTTCTAAGTAAAGCGGGGAAGGGGGCTTACGCGTTGATCTTGGGGGCCTTACCGGCGGCACGGCGAGCCTCGAGGTTCGCAAGGGCCTTGGCGTGAGCCTCTTCGGGAGCGCCGGCGGGCTTGCCAGCCTTGGTCTTGCCGAAGATATTGGTGTAGGAACCGTCAGCCCAGAAGATGTTGCGGCCGAACAGAGCGGTCACATAGGCGTAAACGGGGTTGAGCAGGTTGACGAACGCATACGGGAAGAACACCAGCGGGCTCATGCCGAGAACGCCGGTCTGGTAAGCGCCGCAGCCGGTCCAGGGGAACATAACGGCCCAGAGGGTACCGGCATCTTCCAGAGAACGGGAGAGCATATTGCGGCCGAGACCGAGCTCGTCGTACTTGTCAGCATAGATGGGGGCGGGAACGCCGATGCCGAGGAACTGGTCGCACATGGTGGCGTCGCAGAAGATGGAGGTCAGCAGGGTCGCGAGGATGAGGCTGCCGACGGAGTGGATCCTGTGCTTCAGGCCGCCGAACAGACGCTCGACGCAGCCGCAGCGCTCCAGAGCACCGCCGTAGGCGAGCGCGAGGAGGATGAGGTTGATGGTCCACATGGTGCCGTTCATACCGCCGGCCTTGCCGAGGATGGAGTCAGCGACTTCGTTGCCGGTCTCAACGACGATACCGTTGTGCAGCATGTTGAAGATGTCGCCCAGGGCGCGGGAGCCGTAGATGGAGGTGGGCTGGAAGATCATCATGAAGATGGTCGCGGTGGCAACGGAGATGGCGATACCGACGAGGCCGGGCACGCGCAGGATGCACATCACGATAACCACGATGATGGGGATGAGCAGAACGGGGGAGATCACGAAGGCCTCGCGGAACGCGTCCTGAATGGACTGGGCGACGGTCGGATCGTAGGCGCTGGCGTCGATGTTCAGGCCCATGATGGTGTAGAGGATGAGGGCGATGACCAAGGTCGGGCCGGTGGAGGAGACCATCGCGGTGACGTGGTCGAAAAGACCGGTCTCGGCAACAGCCGCGGCGAGGTTGGTGGTATCGGACAGGGGGGAGAACTTATCGCCGACATACGCGCCGGAGATGATCATACCGGCGGTGAGGGCGGGATTGATGCCAAGGCCCGCGCCAATGCCGAGGAACGCAAGACCGATGGTGGCGGTGGTGGTCCAGGAGGAGCCGCACGCCATACCGACGATCGCGCAGAGGATGCAGCCGATGGGCAGGAACAGCTTCGGGGTCAGCAGATCCAGACCGTAGACGATCAGGGAGGGGATCGCACCGGAGGCCATGAAGCTCGCGACCAGGAAACCGACGGTGCAGAGGATCAGGACCGCTTCCATGGAAGCGCTCAGGCGCTCGATCATACCGGAGAGCATATCCTTGAAGTCGTGACCGCAGAAGTGACCGACGATGCACGCGACGACGATGGACATGACCAGGGGCATATGGGCGTCATGGTAACCGGATTCGGAATGACCGAGGAAGCAGTAAAGCATGAACCCGATCATTGCCACAATGGGAATTAACGCCAGCAGAAAACTGGGCTCCCGTGCGACTTTCTTTTCGTTTGCCATTGATAAAATACCTCTCTCTTCATAAAAATACTTGCCCGTCAGGAAGCGGGAAGCCGCTCCTCCCCGTGACGAACACGCTGCACACCGCACGCGGGGACGTGCGTTTTCTGTGGAGGGGTCCCACAGAAAAACAGACACAGAACTTAGGCAACAGCACCGTCGGGCAACGGTTTCTTGCACGCTGTTTCCCATGCCCTAATCTATTTGTGAACTAATTGTAACATACCTGTTCAGCGAAAGCAATAAAATTCGCGTAGATTCCAAAAAATATTTTAGTCAATTCTTCTATATCGGGATGACGTGATGTTATGTTGATATGCTTTTACGGCATTGCAATAAAGCAAAACGGACAAAAAGGAGCAGACGCTTAGCGCCTGCTCTGATCAAAATGACGAATGGCTTACTTTTCTTCTTTGGCCCGCTCGAGCAGCAGCTTATAGCCGTCCGCCCCGTAGCAAAGGCACTTATTGACGCGCGTGATGGTCGTGGACGAAACGCCGATCTTCTGCGAGATCTGCGTGAAGGTCTTGCCATCGGCGAGAAGCGACGCCACCTCGAAGCGCTGGGACATCGCCTCGATCTCGCTGAAGGTGCAGAGATCGTCGAAGAAGCGGTAGCATTCTTCCTCCGTTTTCAAAGATAAGATCGCCTTGAACAGGTGATCGGTCTCTTCGCTTTTCATTTTGCTCTGGTACATCCAACGTTCCTCCTCAACGATCCGATCGGATCGACTCCTGCCCGCGCGGTGTGGCCGCGGCGGACGCCGAATGACGGCTGCCCGGAAGCTGCTTGCGGGCGAACCTCGATTTTCGGAGCTTGCCCGTTGATATTGTCTCTATGGTAACAAAAAGCGGCAGTTCCGTCAAGCGCAATTCGTGCTTTTTGGCGGATATCTTCATTTTTCGTGAACACTGTCCGCGACGGAAAGAAAAATTTTTGCACCGCAGGCGGCGAAAGCTATGGCAATTCCACGCGGAAAATGCTATACTGTCTCGAAAGTGGAAAAAACGGCCGCGGACGCTTGACAATCCCTGCGCCGTACCGTAAAATATCTGTCAACCACTCCGATACGCTGCTGTGCCACCGCAGTACAGTACGCTGTCCATACATTCTACATAGGAAAGGACACACACTATCATGGCAACGATCAAAGCTCACACCTTATCCGGCTTTATGGAGCTGCTTCCCGCGCCGCAGACCCAGATGGAGCGCCTTATGGAGGTGCTGCGCTCGTCCTACGGCGTCTATGGCTTCACCCCGCTCGACACGCCCATCATCGAAGCGAGCGATGTGCTGCTCGCCAAGGGCGGCGGCGAGACGGAAAAGCAGATCTACCGTTTCTCCAAGGGCGACAGCGACCTGTCCCTTCGCTTCGACCTGACGGTGCCTCTGGCGAAATACGTTGCCCTGCATTATGCCGACCTCGCTTTCCCGTTCCGCCGTTTCCAGATCGGAAAGGTCTATCGCGGCGAGCGCGCGCAGCGCGGCCGCTTCCGCGAGTTCTATCAGGCAGATATCGACGTCATCGGCGACGGCGAGCTCGACATCACGAACGATGCCGAGATCCCCGCCATCATCTATACCGTCTTCTCCCGCCTCGGCCTGTCCCGTTTCCAGATCCGCATCAACAACCGCCGCATCTTAAACGGCTTCTACGCGATGCTGGGCCTTTCCGACAAGTCCGGCGATATCATGCGCACCGTCGACAAGATCGAAAAGATCGGCCCTGACCTCGTGCGCGCGATCTTGGTCGACGACTACGCCATCGAGGGCGAAAAGGCGGATGAGATCCTCGCCTTCATCGGCATCAAGGGCACGAACGAAGAGGTGCTCGCTTCTCTTGAAAAGTACCGCGGCCGCAACGAGATGTTTGACCAGGGCCTCGACGAGCTGACGACCGTCGCCAAGTACCTCGGCGCGTTCGGCGTGCCGCAGGAGAACTTCGCGGTCGACCTGACCATCGCGCGCGGCCTCGACTACTACACCGGCACGGTGTACGAGACGACGCTGCTCGACCACCCCGAGATCGGCTCGGTCTGCTCCGGCGGCCGCTACGATAACCTTGCGGAGTACTATACTGACCGCAAGCTCCCCGGCGTCGGCATTTCGATCGGCGTGACGCGCCTGTTCTATGTCCTCGGCGAGCAGGGCCTTCTGAATAGCGACATCTGCACCGCGCCGGCGGACGTGCTCATCCTGCCGATGACCGAGGACCTGAGCGAGGCCATCTCGCTCGCGACCGACCTTCGCGCCGCGGGCGTCAGCACGCAGATCTACACGGAAAAGAAGAAATTCAAGGCCAAGATGAACTACGCCGACAAGCTCAAGGTGCCCTACGTCTACTTCCTCGGCGAAGACGAGATCAACGCGGGCGTCGTGTCCTGCAAGGACATGCGCACCGGCGAGCAGGTCAAGCTTCCCCGCGCGGAAGCGGTGGAAAAGGCCAAGGCCTTTGTGGAGTCTGACCGCCAAAAGCCGGTCATTTGTGAAAAGTAAAAAAGTGGCAGCCCGAAGGCCCCCTGCTGGTAAGACAGTAAAACTCAAAATTCTTGGAACAGGCATGATCTCGGTCATGCCTGTTCCGCTTTTAGCAGTTCATCCACGGGAATGTAGCCCACAAGGTCGTACTCGATATGTACCTTCTGCCTGC
>ERZ779892.3550-NODE-3550-length-10872-cov-2.860405_pt1 | contig 10872 bp, 9 predicted proteins | sample MGYA00511552_ERZ779892 | MGnify/ENA primary metagenome ERZ779892 (study PRJEB29588, sample SAMEA2154561) | human gut metagenome | biome: human gut; feature: human-associated habitat; material: faeces | place: Denmark | collected 2008/2010 ... | reverse complement strand
GCAATTCTTTACGAGCCCGCATGCGGGAGCATCCGACGAGCATAAGTAAGCAGCATGAAAATATGATATGACGCATCCTTTTTCTTAGTTAGTTTTTTAATTTCAGACTTTTCCTAACTTTTGGAATGATAATGTCGAATTGCGAATATAAGCTGCCGACCATGGTTGTCTCGTAAATTTCGAGATTCGAACCGACAACTCTGGAAATATAACTGACTCGACTGTGTATATGGTTCTTTTTTCGATATTCTTGATTTTTGTCGATGAACAGCACAGTCTGCAATTTATTATCACAGACGAAGTGTTTCAATTCATCTAATAAACTGAGATTCTCACATTCGACGTAAAATATGAAATCGAATTCAGGATTTTCCTCAATCTGTTTTCGCAGAAGTGGTATGTCTATCATTCGAAAACAATGCATATTACTAAGCGTTACAATTTTGGGTCGAGAATTTTTAAGGAAAGAAGAAACAGATAAATTCAGAGTCGAGTCGAGAGAAATAACCTGTTTGCACTCAGGTAATTTTACGTAATTTTGATTCGAACATCCAAATTCAAAAGCCCCCAAACATATCAAGCATATTATTCTTTTAAATGACATAGTACAATAAAAGAATTATCGGTATTATGATTAAATTCCGGAACTAATTCCGGATAAACTTTCTTGAAGTCCAAGATCGGCTGTGCCTCAGAAAGTATAATCAATGCAGATTTCTGAGTCAAAGCTTTTGTCGTTGAATAAAACATAGACAAAACACCCCTGTGTTCCGATCGCAGCCATTTCCACTTATCCCGATGACAAATACCCAAACTGCTGAATGCAGCATCGCTATCATCTGCCATCTGAAAATCAACAGACAGAACCATATAGTCATCATTAACAAAGAATCGATCCATTATCGCAATATCCGATTGCATCAATTTTGTCGCAGCGGCTACTGGATCGTTGTTTTCAAAGTATGATCGGGGCACATTATAACGCCCAAAATCAAAAGATATAAACGTATGAACATTTCCGGTTGAGTCGATTTTAAAAATATCGCTACGTAAAGTTTCTCGAATAAGCAAATCCCCTTTATATGGAATAAAAACGGAACTTTCTTCGGTTAGGGGTATAATTTTCGATACAGGGAGATATTTTTCGATAATTTTACCCTTCATATCCATTTTTACAATTCGGGCCGGTATCTCTCCTGCATTCCCGACATAGCCCCAGTAACCATCTTGAACCTTCAATAAGTCTAACGGTGCATATTGAATAGGCTCCTTTTTTACAAAGGTTCCGTTTATATCAAAATAATATAAAGCCTTATTATGGCAGGAGTAAACAGCAACTAAAGAATCAAGTAATTGAACATGATCTATACCAATGTATTCGTTTCCGCTTCTGCCAAAAGCCTTAATCGAGCTGATATATTGACCTTGAGCGTTGAATATATCAATGCGTTTACGACGGATCGCATCTATGATATAAAATCTATTATTATCATATATTACATTACTCTCGGTATCTATAATCACATCTTCAGGACCTTCTAATGGAATAATTTCCAAAGACGAGAATAGTTCATCCGGAGATGTTTGACAAGATTTGTCATTCGGATTATATTTTACAATATTATGAGACGTATCCTCTTTTTTATTACACGCAACTGTAATCAATAATAGTGTAACAAATAATAAAATGTTTTTCATAAATATCATTGTACCAGTGAGTAGTCCAAGCATACACTTGGGCTACTGCAAATTTAACGATCTACATAGCACGGGGCATTCAAACAACGAGTCGGAGAAACAGGTTTACAAGAACATGCCCATTCCATAGATCCTCCTGAACAATATCTGCTCATAGTAAGCCATTTAGAAGTGCTAGATTCCCCTGGATCCAATGATTCATCCTGTGCAAAGCCTCGATATCGGCATTCAGCAGATCGAAAGGATCCGGCCGGTAGTTTGCCGTACAGGCAGTCACGGCTGCGGTAGCCATCATGAGACGGCATCCGCAAAAATCTGTTTCCCTTTAATACATGAAAATTTCAGGTTAAAAAGGTCATAGTTTTTCTCGAATTTCACAGTCGTCGTAAAGTAATCCGTAAAATCCACTCTAAAGTTATATATTTTTTAAAGAAAAGTACAAATATTTCGACAGAAATTCTCACATAAAACACTCGTCGTATATCAATATAATCAAAAGATGTCTAAAGTGCGGTGACCTTACATATCTCCGGCGGCTGCCGAAACCCGTATCGTCGCATCGTCCGGCCCGGGAATGAATTTTACGACTCTTGCCGATGGAACCTCCTGCATAGATATCCGGAACAGACGGTTGCCGCCCGAAAAGCGATGTCATACCGAGATCAGGCTGCACACGGTGTTCTGGTCCCCTTGGCCAAAATACCCAGCCAACAGCTGCAAAATAAAATTGCAGAGCACACGAGTCCATAGATTCGTGCTATCCGCCGGAGCCCCTGTTCAGAGGCGCATAAGGCAAAGGAAGCAGCCTCATAACCCGGAACAACTGCTCATAGGGATCGTCCGGTTTCGGTAACTCATCGACACCGAACGGATCATCGGAGGTGGAAAACGCAATGTTGCGGGTAGTCCGAAAACTTCCCGAATCGCTTCCGGACAGTAACCGCCGGACAAGACCGATAGAAGACTCAAAAAAACACTCTCGTTGAAGCGTTCTTCAACGAGAGTGGAAATTACGAGAATCGACTTGTCGGAAAGCCGGTCTGCATCCGAATAGATCGCAGAGCGCCTTTCCGAATTCAACGCACCTTGATCTCCAACTGCGACGTCGGATAATTCTGGTCGTTGATCACGATCCGCTGCGCGTCGATCGCACTCTTCTGCCCGGCCGTGACATAGAGCGTTTTAAGATAGTAGCTGTTCAGCGTAACGCTTTGAATGGCCGGACACCCCGTGATATCGAGCCACTGAACCTTATCGTAGGAACCCAGCGTGATCTCGATGATCCGCACCGCAGTACCGGACACGGTCAGCGATTCGGATGTTTCGTAAGGCGACGAGCAGTAGAGGCTGGAAAGTACGACTCGCCGGGCGGATTCTCCCCGGTAGAAGTATTGTTCGAAGACGGCCCGGCAGCGCTCAGGAAGCGTTTCGACGACAGCCCGGATACGTGTCTCCACCTCTTGTGCGGACAGAGCCTCGAGCGGATGAGCGTCGGTGAGACATCGTTGCTCGGCAAACAGCAACAACTCCCGTTCGTAGCCTTCCCGCAGCCGACGGCGGAACAACTGCGAGCGGATGGCTGATACAAGCGTTCCGGACGCTGTTGACGAGATATCCGTGCAAAGGGACCCGATAACGGCCGCGATGTTCCCAGATATTGACAAAGACGTCGTTGACAAGTTCCTCGGCGCTCACAGGATCGGGGACATAGGTCGCCGCGCAGGCACACAGATAGGAAAAATAGGAGTCATACAAGGCGGCGAACGCCGATTCGCTGCCCCGATTAAGTCCATCGATAATTTCCTTCCCTACCGTTTTCATAAGCGGTCAGAATCTGCATGGGGTTCGCCGGATAAAAATACGCAGACAAAATGAATTCATCAACAAAACCCCGTTTGTCTTAATACGCATTCAGAGGCCGATCCGTTTATATTATTGGCGACTACCTACAAATAAAATATTAGCAAGCTGTTTTTCAGAAAGATATCAATTCCTTCCACACGGATTCGAAGTCGTTTCTAATAGCCATTCTTTATTATTCAGAACGTTGCAATCTACAGTATCCCTTCACGGGGAAAACTTATCCGCGAAATTCATTTCGGATAACGGAACAGATAAAAGTTATTCTTCTCAGAACAGGCGTTGTATCCATAGAATATTTTATTCTTTTCATCGTAGAGAATATGGGTCAGCGGATGCGAAAGAGCAATCCGGTCCAACTGGCTGCCATCGTATCCGTAAACCTCCAATATGTTTCCTTCTCCGGCCCCATCGCTCGCAAACAGACAAACAAACCGATCGCCCATACAGATAATATCGTTATAACCGGACGCCACAGAATTTTCCGGACCGGTTATCACGCATCGGAGCAGCAGATCCGTCCCCAAGAGTTCGAAGATTTCGATTCGATCGGACTCCATATAGGCTTTAACGAGATGACGGCCATCCGTTGCAAGAAGATAGTCGTACTCCAAATATTGATCTTTCTCCGGATCGCGTTGTAAAAGTTCTTCCGCATAAGATACAACATCGCCATGTCGCAGGTTCACGATCGACAATTCATCTTTTTGGCGGTCAGAGGCCCGCATCGCATAGAATGAATCGTTCATCTGCAAAATATCGACATACGGTTTGAAAAGTGACTTGTCTTGGGTTTGGCGACCGACTATATCCAATACACATTCGGTCTCCAATGAATCATTCCGTACGAGATAGCGTGTCAATTTCCCAGCCGGAATATCATAGAGTATTACCGCATTACGTTCAACGGTCTGTCCCCAGTTTGCCGCAATCAGCTCACCCGGCCCCCGCCCTTTCCGGATATAACTTCCGTGGTATTTCAACTCCGGAAGGCTCCACAATTGGAGGACACCATCGGCCTGAGACGTATATATGACAATATATCGGTCCGTCAATTTCCAATCAAGCACAGAGATTACCGAATCGGGCGTCACAAGATCGCCTTCCAGCGAGTTTACAACCTGCGGGTCTTTGATGACCGTCGGACAATTGGACCGCGTATCGGTACATGCCACGGCAATTATCGACCAAGCGAAAACAAAAGCGTATATTCTTTTCATAATCATTTTTAGAGTATTTCCTTTTTAGAAAGGCTCTATCTATTATTTAAAATATCTGCAACCGTTTCTACAATCACAACCGACTGCCACCGGATTGAGAGATTCATCCTACATCAAAGCCCCGATACTAGCATTCAGCAGATCGGAAGGAGCCGGTCGGTAGTTGCCATACGGGTGCTCCGGTGTCTTCGCTTTTCGGGTGGCAGCCGGTCGAATCCTGCGCGAGCGGACTCAAGACGGTTGATCCGGCACGAGGTGCATCCCGTAGGTTCCAATAGGCCCGTCGGCCAGCGCATCGGCCGATCGGCAGGAATGCAAATTTCAATCCGGCTTCACTACCGCAATCCTTTACAAGCCTGCATGCGGGAATATCCGACGAGCGTCAATGAGCAGCACGAAGAGCATATCAAAAATTTAAATCCGTTATATCATATTTTTGAAATTGCTCTGAAGTTCGGTCAAATGTATAAAGCGCGCCGTTTTTCAAGTCAAAGTCAAATGCCGTAGCCATATACGGAAGACGAATTTCAGCCAGAGGTTCACCGTCCCAGTCGAATAACTGGATAACGGGTGAAATTTTGCCGGGTTCCAACTCGAACTCTTTTTCAGTGGCCCCGAAATATAAGGCTCCGAAAAAATCCGGATAAGCCAGCAGATGCATGTAGGTGCGGATTCTCTCTCCGTACTCCCGGGCCTGAATGTCTTTCGTCTTATCGAGCCGCTTTCCGACGCAGATCGTCCGGGCGAACGAACCGTCCGGAGCATAGAGGTTGATGTGGTTCAGCAGGGTAGGAGCCTCCACAACTCGCCGCCGGTCGGGATTGTATTGGATCAATGTCGCCAGAATGTTGTAGTTCCCATTGCCGGGATCGACTCGGGATTCGTTCAGAGGAATGAGACACAAGGGCTCCGTACGCCGGCCGTTTTCGATGAAATATCGGATTTGCCGGGTTTCGTCCGATGTTATCTCCCGGCACATGAAGGTTGAGTCGTTGATATACAGGAATCGGAATGCCGTGGATACTAAAGAGTCCTTTATCGTGGATAGATGCAACCGCTTGCTTTCAAGTGTTCGGGTGACATTGAAACACTCCAGCCGTTTCCGGACCACGTTGTGCAAAGTAAAGCATAAATCGCCTTTTTCCCGATAGAAGACCGACTGGCTGATCCACGGAGGCATGATGAACTCCTGAGGACCATTCCCCAATAGCAGATAACTCCCCAGATTTCGGTGGTCCGGTAAGGAAAGAAAGGTCAGGAATCCGTTTTTGTTTGCCGTGGAGAGAATCAGCAGGGAGTCGTGGACAATAAAATCCTGTGTGCCGATGATTCCGAAATCCACACTTTCTGCATCCTGTGCCGTAAGCGAATAAGTGTGGGGAAACTCCCGGATATAACGAACTTCTTCGAAGGCCATGTGGGCTTCGGGATTCGTGCTGCAACTGGACAAGACGAGACCTATCAGTACGATAGCCAGACTTTTTTTCATAAATACGGTTTTAAATAGCGCCCAATAAAATTATTAGGCGCTTTGAATTTAATTATATACAATCGACATTCGCGTCCAAATACATACCAAGCCGACTGTAAATCCACTCTAAAGTTATATATTTTTCTATTTGAAAGCACAAATATTTCGACAAAAATTCTTACATAAAATACATCGTATATCAATATCATCAAAAGATGTCTAAAGTACGGCAACCTTACATATATAATAAAATTATTTGCAATCATTTCTTGCGGAGCTCGCACAAAAAAACACCGGGGTGATCCGGTGTCTTTGCTTTTCGATCCGAAACCGCTGGCTGCCGATGTCCGTCCGACAGTTTCGGCGGGAGGGGAGAGACAAGAGGGCGCCTATTCGTCAGTCACGATTCCCTGCACGGCGAATGTCACGGGCTTGTCGGACGCACTGTGGCGCACGGCGATCTTCTTGAAGAAGGTTCCCGGCTGCTCGGCAGAGAAACGCACCGTAAAGAACACCTTCTCGCCGGGCTGTACGGGCTTGCGGTCGTATGTGACCTGCGTGCAGTCGCACGACGAGTAGGCCTCTACCACCACGACGGGCTTGTCCGAACCGTTCTTCGCTCCGACGCGCACCTCACGACTCCCGCCGAGCGGAAGCTCGCCCAGATCGACCGTCCCGTCGTCGAACAGCAGCACCTCGTCGGCGCCATCGGAATAATCCGACAATACGTTGAATTTCAATTTCAATATATGAAGCGATGCCGGAGTGTTCGCCCAAATTACGGTATTCAGCACATTCTCACCGATCTTATGGTGCGTATCGACTTGTAGCCGGAGATGAATCCGGCCTCCCGGCTCCGCAAACACACAAAAAAAACTTTTGTACCGATCGTTTCATAACCGGAATCGGTAAACCGTCAGTTTCTCGGCTTCTTCATCCTCGAAAACCTGCGAGTAGTAATAGGGTGCGTTGTAGCCCGTGACGCGGAATCCCTTCGGAACATCCACATCGCCCACGAGCACGCCATCCTTGTAAATCTGCAAACCGTCGGTGGCGGCATCCGCGCCCTTCAGATAGGAACGGAACAGGTAACCCGTTGCGTCGATATACTCCACAGTACCGTAATACCCTTTTTTCAAACGGTTTTTCCCGAGGTCCCGGTTCACTTGTTCCAATGACGCGATCGGCATATAATCCATATCCATATTGCGACCCGCGTGTCCGAATGCAACCAACGGCCGTTGATCCAGCGTGTATTTGTAAATCATCGAATCCGCCTCGAAATTGACATAGAAATTGCCATCACGATCAATGTCGAAGTTTACGCATCGGAATTCATAATACTTGTCTGAGTCGTTGAAGTACATGTCAGGATGACCTTTAAGCATCATAGGCATCGTTATTTTCTTTTTCCAATCAACCCGGCCGATATGAAACGAATTTTGCAAAAAATCGGTTCCGTGGCTGAAATAGTTGAAAGAAGATCGTACATACGATATCATTCCGATATAAATAATATCTTCATACATCCTGCAACTAAAATTATCACGGGCATACGAATACATTTCGAACCGCTCACGATCGGTGGTTGTCGGATCGTAAGGAACGACAAATCGAGCCTGAGCCTGATATGTATTATCGAATACGTCGAAATTCACGTTGGACCCCAACAAAGCCAATTCTCCGTTTTTCGAAAAGGCGTTTATGTCGATATGCTGTATGATCGTTTCCTTAGGCCCTCTGCCGACCCCCAATCGTCTTTCTATCAACCGTCCTTCCGGAGAAAATTCATACAGATAACTGAAATATTTGTCAATATAATAGATATTCCCGTTTTCGAGGATTCCGGAAAGGCCTTCGTACGAGCAATTGACGGTATCCAATACAATTCGGTCCAAAGCAACATTCCGATATGCAATTTCAGCCGGAGCATCGAAAACTTTTCCTTGCCAAAAGCCCGTTTTTGTTTTATTACATCCTGCAAGGGCTGCAACGACCAATATAAGACAGAGATAACGAAATCGGATCATTGTCATTTCAAATTAAAAGCTCCTTAATTATCTACAGTACAACTTCTGGCGTTTCCCGGCTGATACCTACAAACGAATCCTCCTCCGGACTCGCCTTCGGTCGGACTTTCATTATCGGCCAAGGCTTCCGCATTGGCAAATAAATTTTGCAGTTTCGACGATTCGGTGACTGACGCATATTTTTCATACTTGTAAAATTTAGGTCAATAATTAATCTGAATTTTACAGTCTCCGTAAAACAACCCGCAAAATTCACTTTAAAGTTATATATTTTCTATTTAATATCACAAATATTTCGACAAAAATTCTCACATATACACATGTAAGATATCAAGGAAATCAAAAAAATACCTAAAATCGCAGGTATATTCGCATATATAGTAAAATTATTTATAATTATTCTTTGCGGAGCTCGCACAAAAAAACACCGGGTGATCCGGTGTCTTCGCTTTTCGGTCCGAAACCGCTGTCGGCGGAAGAGAGTAATGGCTGGAATTCATTATTATAGGGATTTTTTATCGGTTTTCGGAGTATATCTGCATAATTTATACCGTCCGTTAGAATCATATCCCACTCCATATATCGTCCCATCATTATCGACAGCCATTGATTCAAGTGTATCATCTAAAGTATAAGACTTGACAGGATTTCCGTTTTGATCAAAACGAACTAATTGAGGTTTACATGTTTCCATCTTCGATTTTTCGACACCCCACACAAGTCCATAAATTGCATCATCCGTAAGGAAAACGTTTTCAAAACCGACGATAGATTCCGGAGATGTTGTTACCCACCGCGGTTTAGCTCCTTGGGCATAACCATATCGAGGTTCAAAAAAATAGCGTATATTTTTTAATTTCAAACAGTTATTATCAATATTGAATATTTCCAATATTCCTCCTATATAAGTTGCGGCGACAAGTGTATTGCCGCTTGGACTTAATCGGACTTTTACTCCATAATCAGTTAAGGACCAATTAGTTTCTCGATCTTCGGATAATTGAGGATAATCATTATAAACAGAATGAAACGTTTGGGAAGAAGGGTCCCAAAAAGCATAGCGTAATTTATCGGTATTTCCTTTTAAAATAAAATTATTTTGATAATAAAGAGCTTGTTTTATGAAATTAGGTGCATTTAGAATTATGAATTCTTGATAATAGGACTCTTGATTTTGCAACAAATCAACAAGATCGAATACCACTATTTTCCTATAATTGGGGTCATATACAGTTATTAAACCGTCTCTATTATTAACTGAATTAATATCCATGAACTCTCCTGGGCCACGACCTTTTTGGCCAAAACTTTTGAGAAATTCGCCATTGCTTTTTCTAAAGATATGGAAACATTTCGTTTGTTGATAAGAATCATGAACTATTAATAAAGAGTCCAAAATCATCAAATCTTTTGGCCAATTAAATAAAAACGTATCATTCAATATATTCGAAGCAAGATGCTCTGTTTGTTCAGGAATTATTGCTCCTTCGTATTCAATGGTATGCTTGCTGCACTGGCAACAAAACACTATAAACGAAATTATTCCTATTCTTTTTATTATATACATGCGGATCAGTTCTTTAAAGCATGCCGATAGATAAAATACCGGCATGCTTGTGGATTTTACTAATTACATCTATGAGATCCTCTTAAATCACCTTTGCCGGATACGGATGTTCCGCATATACCACAACTTGCATAACAATCACCAGTATTTCCAATACAATTCCAAGTTGTAGCAGTTTCTCCGTTGGCCAACGCTTCGACATTGGCATTTAACAGATCAAAGGTATTCGATTGATCGGATATTGCGAATCCGGTCACAGCCGCGGTAGCCATCAATACGACGGCTCCCGCAAAAATCAGTTTCTCTTTAATACATGAAATTTTCAGGTTAAAAAAGTCGTAGTTTTTATCGAATTTTACAGTCGCTGTAAAGAAATCCGTAAAACCCACTTTAAAGTTATATATTTTCCATTTGAAAGCGCAAATATTTCGACAAAAAATTCTTGCATAAAACACACTACATGTATCAATGTAATTAAAAGGCCCCTAAAATGCGGGCAGACCCACATATATAATAAAAATATTTATTTGCCAGAAGCGCAGCAATCGACAGCTTCCTATATCTCGTGTACAGACTGTTCCTCATAATCACTTTTCGATTTTTACGCAAAACAGAAATAATAATGCGGGCATCCTCCGAATGCAGATCATATCCGCTCAGATACATTTTATCCAGCATGACACAGTACGACCACAGCATCCGTGCTCTGGCCAGTGCTTCCAGCTCCGGATAGGTCTCACTGATATACCGGTAATTTCTCCGCCATACACGAAGGACATCCCTGTCATTGCTGTTATAAGTACATGTAGTGATACTGTCCTTTCGATGCATATAAATATAGGCGCAGTTATGGATCACTACTATCCTGCTGCTCAGCCGCAGCACATTCAGCAGTGTGTAGACATCTTCTGCATGCCTGACCTGTTCAGGGAAACGAAGTCCTGCAAAGAGGCTTTTTCGGTAAAGCCGGTCACACATAGACGTATCTGTTCTTAATACATGAGCGATTGCACCGGCACGATCCAG
>ERZ779892.3543-NODE-3543-length-10889-cov-4.845579_pt1 | contig 10889 bp, 8 predicted proteins | sample MGYA00511552_ERZ779892 | MGnify/ENA primary metagenome ERZ779892 (study PRJEB29588, sample SAMEA2154561) | human gut metagenome | biome: human gut; feature: human-associated habitat; material: faeces | place: Denmark | collected 2008/2010 ... | reverse complement strand
CCTATCTTTTCCCTTGCGCGGGAAAAGATAGGGGAGAAAAGGGCGCTTGGACGCGTTTGGTGCTTTCTGCCTCTGAATTCAGGCGAGTCCCAATGTTTCGGTCTGGCGTTCCACTCGGTGATCACCCTACGTATGTCTTAGTACGCGCCGCCTGATACGGGGGTATCAAATTTGTAACTAGTTGCCGTAGAATATTTGCCATCAATAGAAGGTGCAGTCTGAGTTCGTCAGGCTGCACCTTTTTGCGGGGAAGTTTTGTGTTACGCGCTGTAGGGGCGGGGCCCCTACAGCGGTTTTGGAAAGATGTGCAAAAAGGACGAACAACCCCCGTCATTCCGGATGGAATGACGGGGGTTGCGTAAACGCGGAAAGCTTGTCAATGGAAGAAGAGGAAGTAGGAGCCGAAGGCGATGGCGAGGAGGACGAGGGCGGCGACGGGGAGGATCACAAGGCCTGCGGACAGGATCATGGCAAGCAGATCTTTTTTGCTCAGCTTGTCCTTATCCTCTTCCGTCGGTTTTTTGATATCCGCCTGTTCGTTGCGTTCTTTCTGATAGCGCATGGCGCGGTCTACTTTCCTCTGAAAGATCATTTGCGTTACTCCTTGACTTCGAGCTTATGATGGCAGGCGACGAAATGGTTTGGCCGGACCTCTTCCCACGCCGGGACGACCTGCGTGCAGATCTCTGTGCAGTACTTGCAGCGCGTGTGGAATTTGCAGCCCTTCGGCGGGTTGACCGGGCTGGGGATATCGCCTTCGAGGATGGAGAGCTCTTTCGCGCCGACGGTATCCGTCGTCGGGATGGCGTTGAGCAGGGCCTCGGTGTACGGATGGATCGGGTGGTGGAAGATCTCGTCGGCCTCCGCCAGCTCGACCATGTTGCCGAGGTACATGACGCCGACGCGGTCGGAGATGTACTTGACGACAGACAGGTCGTGCGTGATGAACATGTAGGTCAGATTCTGCTGTTCCTTCAGATCGAGCAGCAGGTTGATGATCTGCGCCTGAATGGACACGTCCAGCGCGGAGACAGCCTCGTCGCAGACGACGAACTTCGGCTTCGTGGCGAGCGCGCGGGCGATGCCGATGCGCTGGCGCTGGCCGCCGGAGAACTGGTGCGGGAAGCGGTGCAGGAAGTACGGCGCGAGGCCGCATTCGTCCATGATGTTCAGGACGAGCTGCTGCATACGGGCGTCCTTTTTCTTGATCATGTTGTGCGCCTGCATGCCCTCGCTGATGATCTGTCCGACGCTCATGCGCGGGTTCAGCGAGGAATACGGATCCTGGAAAATGAGCTGCATATCGCTGCGCAGGCGGCGCATCTCGTTGTACTCCAGTCGGGCAAGGTCGATGCCGTCGTCGCGGTAGGCCTCGTACTTCTGGAACTCAGGGTCGTTTGCATACGGGGCGCGCAGCGCCTCGATCTCCTTGCGGCCCGCGTCAAGCTGCGCACGCAGAGCGGCGATCTGGTCGTCGCACTGCTTCAGCTTTTCCTGCGCTTTCTGCAGCTGGCCGTCCTTGCCGGACTTTCCCGCTTCCTCGGCAGCCTTCTTCGCGTACTCCGCGTCGTCCACATCGACCAGCAGCTCCTGCCGCTTTTCCTCCATGCTGGACAGCTTGCGCGCAATGGCGTAATCCTTGGAATAGGCCGCGATGACGGGATCGAGATCATCGACCACGAGGAAGCCGCCGACGATCTTTGTGATGTCGAGCAGCGCGTCCTCGGCCAGCTTGCGCGCGGTGTCGAGCTCGGTGTGCTTGGCATACTGCTCCGTTTCGGAGAGCTTGGCATACTCGGCCTCGAGCTTATCGCGCTTCTGCTCCAGCTCGTGGAGCTTGGCCCGGCGTGATTTGAGGTTTTTGACGGTGTCGATGACGTACTTCGGCGCCAGATCGTCCAGCGATCTTCCATAGTACATCGTGCGGCCGTAGGTCTGGTGGTAGAGCTGGAGGATGGTGCGGCCGAGGGTCGACTTGCCACAGCCGGACTCGCCGACGAGACCAAAGGTCTCGCCCTCGTAGATATCCAGCGAAATGCCGTCATTGGCCTTGACGAAGCGGCCGCCCTTCAGCGGGAAATACTGCTTCAGGTTGCTGATGCGAAGCAGAACCTTCTTGTCGTTATTTTGCATGTCTGTCCTCCTTCTTCGCGTAGAAGCAGCGAACCTGCTGGGTGTCGGAGACGTGGATCAGCTCCGGCTCCTCCTCCAGACAGCGCTCGGTCGCGTACTTGCAGCGCGGGGCGAATTTGCAGCCCTTGGGCAGATCCAGCGGGTGCGGGACCGCGCCGGGGATCGCTTCAAGCCGTTCGTCGCTGGGGGTATCCAGACGCGGGATGGAGAGCATCAGGCCCTCGGTATAGGGATGGGAATACTCGTTTTTGTGGAAGATCGTCTCGGCGGGTGCGTATTCGACGACCTGGCCGCAGTACATGACCGCGACATTGTCGGCCATCTGGTTGATGACGCCAAGATCGTGCGTGATGAACAGAACGGCGGTGCCGTTTTTCTCGCGCAACTCGTTCATGAGCTTCAGGATCTGCGCCTGAATGGTCACGTCGAGCGCCGTGGTCGGCTCGTCCGCGATCAGCAGCTTCGGACGGCAGGCCAGCGCCATGGCGATCATGACACGCTGCCGCATACCGCCGGAGAGCTGGTGCGGATACTGCTTGGCGACGACCTCGGGGTTCGGGATCTTGACGTCGGACAGCAGCTCAACCGCTTTCGCAGCGGCCTGCTTTTTGTTCATGCCCTGATGGATCATGAGCGGCTCGGAGATCTGACGGCTGACGGTAAAGACCGGGTTCAGACTCGTCATCGGCTCCTGGAAGATCACGGAGATCTCGTTGCCGCGGATCTTGTACATTTCGTTCATCGACTGCTTGGTCAGATCCTGGCCGTTGAAGAGGATCTCGCCGGAGTCGATATAGCCGTTGCCGTCGAGCAGGCGGAGAATGCTCATGGCCGAGACGCTCTTGCCGGAACCGGATTCGCCGACAACGCCGAGGACCTTGCCCGCGTCAAGCGAATAGCTGACGCCGTTGACCGCCTTGACCGTGCCGCGCTTGGTTGCGAAGAAAGTCTTCAGGTTTTTTAATTCAAGTAATGCCACAACAACCCCTCCTTATCGCTCAGCGGACTTGGGATCGACCGCATCGCGCAGCGCATCACCGACGAGATTGATGCAGATCGTGCAGATGCCGAAGATCGCAGCCGGGAATACCCAGCGCCACCAGTACTGCTGGATGACGATGGAGTTGTTCGCGCCGGTGAGCATGTTGCCCCAGGTCGGCGTGGGCGGCGCAATGCCGAAGCCCATGTAGGACAGCGAGGACTCGGTAAGCATGCAGGTTGCGAAGCTCAGCGTCGCGTTGACCAGAATAAGACTCATGACATTGGGGATGATGTGATGGAAGATGATCGACTTTTCGCGCACGCCGAGGGCCTTGGCCGCCGTAACATACTCCTGCTCGCGCTGCGAGAAGATCTGTGCGCGGATCAGATGGCAGATGCCCGGCCAAGACAGAACGCCAAGCACGACCATGATGAGGTACATACGCTGCTCAGGCGTGATACGGGTGCCGATAATGGCGGATAGGATCATGGCGAAGGGCAGGAACGGCAGGCCGCCGACAACCTCAGAGATACGCATGATGATGTTGTCGACCCAGCCGCCAAAATAACCGGCCAGTCCGCCGAGGATGATGCCAATAATGAGCTGGATGATGACGGAGATGGCGCCGACGGTCATGGTGACCTTGCCGCCGTTGATGATGCGGTTGAACACGTCGCGTCCCAGATCATCCGTACCGCAGACATACCCCTTCAGGCCCCACGTTTCAACGTCGCCGTCAACTGTGACTGCATAGTTCTGATAGAATCCCGCATAAACGGTGACGATCTCCTTGTCATTGAAAGAGGCCGGGACGGAGGCCTGCCCGTGGGTGTTGTCGCCCCAGGAGATGACCTCGCCGTCGTCCATCAGAGCCGTGAAGTGATAGCGGCCGCCGTAGAGTTCGACAGGCTTGCTCTCAAATGCAGGAACGTTTTTTTCGCCGTTGGTGCAGGTGCCCCAGACGACGACGGTGCCGTCTTCCTTGACCGCCGCAACCGCGTTGCTGGACGCTGCGATGTCAACGACGCCGGAATCCAGTCCGTCCGGGATGCGGACAAGGGCATTGTCCTTCTGGAAGCCGGCATAAACGGCTGCGCCGTCCTTCGTCAGAGCGATGTACGCGCGGGCCGTCAGGGCGACCTTTTCAATGTTGCCCTGATACTCTTTTTTGATCTTGATGTCGGCCTGATTGCCGTTGCCCCAGAGGAACAGTTCACCGTCTTCGGTGACAGCCGCGGAGAACTGGTTGCTGGCCTCGATCTGCTTGATGCCGAGGTTCTTGCCGTAGGCGGCAGCCATCTGGAGCTTGTCGGGAAGCATATCCTGGCCGAGACGGCGGTTGCCCCAGACATAGATCGCGCCGTTTTCGTCGAGCGCGACGATATGGTCATAGCCTGCCGCGACGTTGACGATCTTGGCGTTCTGAACTTCCTCGGGGATGTTCTTCAGATCGATGGTTTCTGTAATCTTGGTATAGCCCCAGGTATAGACGTTGCCGTCGGTGTCAACGCCGACGCCGTAGGTCGTGCCGGGAGAGATATCTGCGACCTTATGCTTCATACCGTCGGGAATGGACATCATGTTCATTCCGGGCGGAACATTCAGCTGCGTATTGTCCTGATAGGACAGATCAAGCGTATAGAACTTCGGGCCGATCATGACCAGCAGGAAAATCAGAAGGAACACGATCAGACCGATCATGCCGAGCCGGTTATGCAGGAAATTCTTGAGGATCAGACGGCCGGGGCTTTGCAGCTGTTCTTCCGTCATGAAGTCGGTGACCTTGTTGCGGTTGCCGAACAGACGGGTAAAGAGGGTCGATTTTTTCTTTTTTTCCATGTTTCTTCTCCCCCTTTACTTATTGACACGCACGCGCGGGTCAACGATGCCGTAGCTGAGGTCGGTGATCAGCTGGCCGACGAGCGCGATGAGCACATAGAACATCTGAATCGCCAGTGCAAGTTCAAAGTCGTTGTTCATCAGGCCCTGATAGTACAGCTGGCCCATACCGTTGAGCGCGAACATCTGCTCAATGATCAGAGAACCGGAGAAGATGCTGATGAACCAGCCGATGAGGACGGTAATGACCGGCAGCAGCGCGTTGCGCCATGCGTGGGAATAGACGACAACCTTTTCGCGCAGGCCTTTGGCACGGGCGGTGCGGATATAGTCCATGCTGAGCGCTTCAATCATGGCGGCGCGGACATAGCGGGTCATGCCGCCGAGAGAGCCGACCGTCATAACGAGCACCGGCAGCGTCATATAGTAGACCTTGTCGAGGAACGCACGGAAGCCGGTAAAGGTATTGCCCGGCGTCTGCATTCCGAAAACCGGCAGCCAGCGGAGCGTGACCGCGAACAGCCAGATAAAAATCAGTGCAATGATGTAGACTGGAATCGAGTAGCCCACAATGGACAGCACCTGCACGGCGTTGTCTGATTTGCTGCGCTTATGCACGGCACAGTAGATGCCAAGCGGGATCGTGATGGCCAGCGCAACAAGCGTTGAGAAAATGTTGATGTAGATCGTGTTGAGCATTCTTGACGGCAGAACATTGGCAACATCCGTCTTGTAGATCTGGGAGTAGCCGAAGTTGCCCTGCAGCATGCCGTTGAGTTCGCCGTTGACGTCCGGCCAGAAGCCGATCCAGCGCAGATAGCGCACGATCAGCGGGTCGTCGAGGCCCATCTGCTGGCGCAGCATCTGATAGCGCTGCTCATACTCCTCCGGCTTGAGCGTCGTTTTCATCGGCTCGAGCTGGGCGCGGGCCGGGTCGGTCGGGATCAGGTTGTAGATGGAATACATCAGAAGCGAAACAAGCAGAAATACAATTACCATGTATACAAGTCGCTTGAGTACATATTTCGTCATCCGCATACCCTCCTTTTCTCTTGTATTTGCTCCGAAAAGGAGCGCAAAGATCTGTATATGAAACCAAAATGGTTATTTTTCAAAAGGAATATGCTACACTAAAGAAGAAAAGATGCGTTAAAGATGCCGGAAGCGACGGGGCGGTTTGTGCCGCCCCGTCGCTGGGAAACATGGGGAAGGTTCGTTATTATTCGGCGCCCTCGATGGAAGCGTAGACAATCGCCTTCTGGAAATCCCACAGGCTGGACTCGTTGTAGTTCTTCAGCCAGGACGGGAAGAAGGTGTGATAGTCGTTGCAGTACAGAGGAATCTCAGGCAGCAGCGCATTCCAGCGGACGATGAACTTCTGGAAGTAATCCAGGTAGGTCGCGTCGTCGCCAGGAGCGGACTTGTAGACCATGTCCATGGACAGGTCGTCGAGTTCCTTGTCGTAGATGTAGTTCTGGTTGTAACCCATCTTGACGTAGTCGGACTCAGGATCGGAAGCGAAGTTGTAGGCATAGTCATAGACATCGGCGAAACCGGTGGCCAGGTTGAACATGCCATAGGTGAACACGCCGTACTGATCGCCGACGGAGGTATCGCGGTAGATCCAGTTCAGCAGTTCGGAGAAGGTCATGGTGACCTGCTCGATCTGCATGCCGGCGTCAGCAGTCTGCTTGCCGTTGGAGAGCATGGTAGCCAGCAGAGCGGAAACGGGGTTGTTCTCGGAGGAAGCCCACATGATGTGCAGAGGCATCAGGATGCGGCCGTCCGCCAGAGTAACGTTCAGAGCGTAGTCGCCAGCTTCTTCAGCGGTGACTTCCTTGTAACGCAGGCCGGTGCCGGAATACTCGTTGCCTTCGGCATCCAGCGTCCAGCCGTCAGCCTCGAGGACTTCAACAGCCTTAGCCGGGTCATAGGAGTAGGTGTTGAGGTTGTCGTTGAAGAATTCTTCGGAATCCTGATACATCCACTGTGCGGTGGAGTACGGGCCATGAACGACAGAGCCGTAGCCGCCGGTGAAGGTGGTAGCGAACTCTTCGCGGTCAAGCAGGTATGCAACAGCCTGACGGACAGCAGCGAACTGCGTGGGGCCGCCGTCGCACTGGAACATGATCTTGCCGTAGCCGTTACGGGTGTAGTGGCAGTAGTTGAAGTCGCCGGTCTCAGCCAGGTCGAGGGCAGCGTTGATCTGGTCGCCGTCGGACAGCTGGGACAGGAAGTTGATCTCGCCGGTCTTGAAGGCGTCCATCATGGTGTCGTCTTCAGCCTTGACGACAACAATCGTCTGGATGGAAGGCTTCTGGCCCTCAAAGTTGCCTGCGTAGTTGGGGTTGATCTCAAGCGTAGCGGTCAGAGCGCCGGTGTCGAGGCTCTTGATGCTGTACGGGCCGGCAGAAACGCGGTCAGCGTACACATAGCGGGAAGCGTTGATCTCATCGGCAACCAGCTCGCCGCCGTCGAGGTATGCGCCGTTGCCGTCGTCCTTGACGGTCAGGTCAGCGGAAGCGTACATCGGCAGGTACAGCGGAGACAGGGAAGCGTAGCTGAACGCATAGTAATAGTTGGCGTAGTCAGCTGCGATCTGGATGGAGTAGGTATAGGGATCCAGCAGGCGGACGCCGGCCAGCTCCTTGGTTTCGCCGTTCTGGTACTCGGGGCCGCCGAAAACGGAGTTGGCGGTGACGGTCGCGCCGGCTTCCTTCGTGGCCGGGGACAGCTGGACCAGAGCGTAAGCGACGTAGTCAGCAGCGGTGATGGGCTCGCCGTTGTTGTAGGTCAGGCCTTCGTTGATCTTGACGGTGAAGGTGAGGGTGCCGTCGTCGTTCTTGGTCTCGTCGATGGAGGCAGCCGTGGTCTGGTTCATGACCATCTGACCGAACTGATCGAAAATGACGGTGTCATAGTCGTTGATCAGGTCGCGGACGGCCTTGTCGCTGGCGTTGTTGGTCCACCATGCGTTGCCGAGGTCACCGGAGATTTCGGTGGAGCTGCCGTAGATGACCTTGTTCTCACGGGTCTCGACGGGAGTCGCATCTTCAGCCGGGGTGTTGTCTTCGGCGGGAGTGTTGGTGTCTTCAGCGGGGGTGTTGGTGTCGCTGGGAGCGGTCTCAGCGGGCTTTTCGGCGTTGTTTGCACAGCCGGCGAACATGGCAGCGACCATGACGACGACGAGAAGCAGCGCGAAGAGCTTCTTCAGATTCTTTTTCATCTTAATCCTCCTGTTTTAATTTATAATTTACTGTGTTTGATCCACAGAAAATTATCGCTGTTTTTTGATATTTGTCCGTCTCCGACGGTCATCTGGCCGCGCGCCGGATACAATATAATATCTGTAACTTATTATAGCATATTCGTGGTCTGGAATCAACTAAAATGATTTTTTTCCACCTGAAAAATTGTCTTTTGCTGTACTTTTCCATGCCGCAGTCCGCCGCATTTTCTCCGCAGCGCGCATCGTTTCTTTTTCATGCCTGCGTTCTATTTTTCTACGGAACAGCGGCATTTTCTTTTCTTTTTTTGAAGCATCGTCGGCATTTTCCACAATTATCGCTTGCCGTTTTTGTGCATTCATCCAGTTGTATCTGACGCTGCGCACAGAATTTTCTCTGCATTCTATACAAAACATCAGATTTTTCGTCCGCCATTTTTTATTTCTGCGGTTCCGCTCATGCGCGGGGCAGAAGGAAATGCAGCAGTCCCCTGCCGGGTCTGCACCCGTCAGGGGACTGCAATTTATTCGTCGGTTTCCGGGTCCGACTGCTCGAAGCTGCTGTCCATGAGTGCCTGTTCAAGCTGCCGGGCGTGGTCAAGTTCGGAATACGGGACAAAGAAGTCCGTCCGGGTGCCGACCTCGCCGGTATAGGCCGCGGTGCGCGGGCTCCACTGGCGGATGATGACGGGGATATGGTCGTCTTCGAGAATGCCGTGCAGCATCTCGGCCCACGGGGAGCATTTGTTGCCGATGAAACAGTAATCATCCGGCTTCGGCCCGCGCGTAAGTCTGCTGCCGCAGAACGCGCAGGTGTTTTCCTCGTTCAGCAGATAACAGTTTTCACAGTAAAACATAACGCAGCCCCTTTCCGGCGCTTATTTCCGCGCCCGCAGTTCCCGGCGTTCCTTTTTTGTTTTACAGAAGTGCTCCAGAACAGGGATAAACAGGAAGCAGGTAAACGCCGCCGTAAAGCCGCCGTTGTACAGGCAGAACGCGCCGTGCAGCAGCGGGACGCAGGTGACGAACGTGTAATGGATCATGCCGAATACGACGCCAGCCAGCCAGCCGTAGACGCCCGTGACGGGAGACAGGCCGTTTGCGAAGCAAAGGCCGATGACAATGGCCTGCGCGTTCGCCATAAGCGTATGCTCCGCACCGGTGAGGCCGCAGCCGAACTCCGCGATGTAGCTTGCCGCGACATAGCCCACCATGATCGGCCAGACATTGGCCGGGTGGCTGCCCTTATAGCAGCAGCAGACCATACAGAACACGCAGCCCAGCGTCGCGGCGTTCCACTTCGCGCCGATGAGCAGATAGTACAGGACGATAAACAGACCGTAGACGCCGAAGTTCAGGATCGCCGCGCCGGAGCCGTATTTTGTGCCGTAGTCAACGTTGTAGCCGGAGTCGCGCAGAAGACGGCCGTATTCCTTCCCGCCGCCGAGCGCAAGGCCCCAAATAATGGCCAGCAAGAACACTACCAGACAGAAGCCGATGCTGAGGGGCAGGAAACTGTCTGCCAGACCGACGTTTTCCGACGCGGGAGGCGCGGATGTGAAGATCTTATACAGAAGCGAGCGCAGGAAGAACGCAATCAGGCCGATGGGCACGGCTGCGTTATAAAGGTCGTAGCCCTTGTGCATCTGCGGGCTGTGCGGCAGAACAGCAGGAAAAATAAAACCGATAAAAATGCCGACGGCCAGCGCAAGAACGATACCGAGGCCCGTAAAGCCGTGCCACGCTTCGCCAGGATAGCGGAAGAGCATTTCCGTGATGAGCGGAGCCAGACCCGTGGAAAACAGGAAGGCATTCGCCATGGCGCCGGGCTTTTTCTTCATGACGAGGCAATAGAGCAGAACGCCTGCGAACGAGAACCAGATGTTGAGGATCGTCGTGCCCCAGAAGCAGAAGCCCGCCGTCAGGAAAAACGCGAGGACGGACACGCCGTCCGGCTTGCTGCCGGGCAGGCAGTAAATCCCGAGACACACGGCGCAGACCAGCGCAACATTCAAAAACGTTCCGCCAAAGCCGCCGTAGCTGCTGTCAAAATAACTCTTGACGGTCTGACCAGACTGCGTGCAGATGCGGCCGAGGCCCGCAAAAATGTCGGAGGCCGACTCGTGGTACAGAGCAGCACTGACGACCGCGGCCAGCAGGCACAGCAGCGTGAACCCGGCAAACAGCCAGCGGATGGCGGTCTGCGGAGTCTTGAATTTTTCTTTCATACTTCCACACTCCCTTCAGAAAACTGCCGCCGGAAAACCGGCGGCAGCGCGGTAAAACGGTTTACAGCGTGCGCTCGGCAGCCTCGACCACATGGCCGATAAGCACAGAGGTCGTGACGGAGCCGACACCGCCGGGAACCGGAGAAATATAGCCTGCAACTTTGGCGACTTCTTCGGTGTCAACATCTCCGCAAAGTTTTCCTTCGGCATTGCGATTCATACCGACATCAATCACGGCGGCGCCGGGGTTAACCATATCAGCCGTGACGACTTTTTCTTTACCGACCGCAGCGACAATGACATCGGCCTGAAGAGCGAGCTCTTTCAAATTCTTGGTTTTACTGTGCGCGACCGTGACGGTGGCATTTTTTTCAAGCAGCATGATGGCCATCGGTTTTCCGACAATATTGCTTCTGCCGATGACCAAAGCGTGGGCGCCGGTGAGAGGATAGTCCACGGATTCCAGCATTTTGATGACGCC
>ERZ779892.3540-NODE-3540-length-10892-cov-5.206053_pt1 | contig 10892 bp, 14 predicted proteins | sample MGYA00511552_ERZ779892 | MGnify/ENA primary metagenome ERZ779892 (study PRJEB29588, sample SAMEA2154561) | human gut metagenome | biome: human gut; feature: human-associated habitat; material: faeces | place: Denmark | collected 2008/2010 ... | reverse complement strand
CCTTGGAGGCTTTGCGCCTCCAGCCACTTGGGCGAACCACCGCAGTGTGTTTTAGCATGGTATTAGATTTTATACAGACCATACGGAGAACACTCGGCAAACACGACCAACTCGGTATAGCCAATAAAACGAGGCGACAACCTATAACAGCCACACTCGGTAAGTTATACGTTGTCGCCTTGTTCATTTCACCCCACTCATCAAGGACATGTATTTCTCCTACAAGCCCTTCATTCTGTACGCCTCACGATAGTTAGCCATCAGAATCTTCTGAATGTCGGACTCGCGGTAGAGTATCTTTCCGCCAAGCTGGATATACGGGATGACACCGTTGTTTCGGTAGTCCTGCAGGGTTCTTCGGCTCAGTTGCAGCCTGGCGCAAAGCTCCTTGTCCGTCATGAACCGCTCACCGCCAAGCATGGGGCGGTAGTTCATCACGGCACGTTCAAAATTGTCAACCATTCGGTTGAGGTGGTTCACGATGTGGTTCATCCACTCGCTGTTTCTTGTCATTACTTCATTGCTCATAGTTGTCTCGTTTTATTGTTGATACTTACGTTACTCGGTTTACTTGCTGCATTGGATTAAGTGGCTGTTGTATATTGACAGCCTAACCTGTGCGCTTGCGAAAACGCATGTCCTTTTTCTTGTCCTCCACTACTGCTACGATAGCCATCACGTCCTCCGGCTTGTAGTAGGTCTTGTGGCTGATTTGCGTATAAGCCAAAGTTCCGTTGTCCCGAAGCGTCTGCACTGTCCGTGGGCAGATGTTGAGCGTCTGACACACGTCCTGCGTGTCGAGCCACTTGTTCATGGTCTTGTCCTCACTGCGCTCACGGATTCTGTCCATGCGCTTCACGAAGTTCTCCAACTGGGCATCAAGATAGTTGAATGCCTCTTCCTCGAATACGATGAATCCCATACTTTTCTTTTTTCTAAGTTAATACTATGTTGTATGTCGCAAAGCTCCACGCATATGCTGTGCTCCACGTTTGTGAGTGCAAAGATAAGGCACGGCAATCTAAAAACAAGCGTTTTCAATTTCTGTGGCAGTATGTTGCCGGGGTTTGCCGACTTCAACGCCAAAAACAACAAGAAAAACTTGCACGACTGCAACGAATACATGAACAATGATGAGTTGAGAAATACGTTGAAGTTCTCACAGCTATCTCGGTATGCAAATAAGCAAACCACAACTAAATTGCCACGTTACACCCAATCAGTTGCATGGCTGCACTCAGTACACTTACTTTGCACCCGACAATCGGTCAATGGTGCAAACCGTGACCACTATACTAACAAATAAAACAGCATAAGCTATGGCAAGAACAAAAGATGCAGTCTTGGCTCCTGAGAAAAAGGAGCTGATGGAAAAAGAGTATTTGGATTTTGTTAAACCATCTACGTATGGCAACAAAGCCAATCCAAGTAGTTGTAATTCTCTCTATGATGATGTAGAGAACCCAGAGTTGAGAGCAATTGTAGAGAAAGTTGCTGCAACAACTCCCTATAGAGAGGAAACAACAACTCCCTATAGAGAGGAAACAACAACGAACGAGGCTCAATCGCCACCGAATCCACAGAAGCGCATCAGCGGCAAGCAGCGCAAGGCGACATTAGAGGAGTATCAGCAGACCTTCCTCCAAGTTCCAAGGATTGACGACCGCAAGCCAGTCTTCGTCAGTTCCGATGTACGAGACCGTCTTGATCGTGTCGTCCGCATCCTCGGAGGGAGACGCATGAGCGTATCGGGCATCATCGAGAACATCGTGCGCCACCACCTAAGCCTTTATGAAGAGGACTTCGAGGCTTGGCGCAAATTGTGAGAATTAAGGTCTGCGACCTTGGACGTGGATAGCTGAAAGGCTGTAGTTCCAACTAACGTGTTCTGAGAGGGAGCGAGGTTATGTTTTGGGAACCCCAAAACGCCTCGCTCCACCATGAGGGCGGAGGAATTTTGCTCCCAACGGTCGCAGAAAGTGAGTGTACCAACTATAAACAGTATATCGAATGACAAACGTACAGGAACAAGACAAGAGAAAGGGCGGAAGACCGCCCACGGGCAGGGTTCGCAAGCTGTCGAAGTCTGTCACGGTGAAGTTCTCAAAGCCAAGCTACGAGGCATTGAAACTGAGGGCAAGAAAAGCTAACCGCAAGTTGGCGGAGTACATCCGTGAGTCCGCCTTGAACGGCGAGGTGGTCAGCGGACACAATGCAGAGACGGTAGTCATCGCCAAGAATCTCATTGGCATGGCGAACAACCTCAACCAACTTACCAAGCTGTCGCATCAGAGAGGCTTCCATGAAACTCATGTGTATGTGGTGGACTTGTTGAGAAGATTGAAAGCAATCCTTGGCGAGTATCGCCAAGCAAGTTATAAACCGAAGCCAAGCAGTATGGGCAGAAAGGAGGATACCACATGATAGGCAAGCTAAAGAAGGGCAGCTCATTTGGTGGTTGCATCCGCTATGTTACAGGCAAGGACGAGGCGAAAATCATCGCCTCGGATGGTGTGTTACTCGGCACGAATGCCGAGATAACGCAAAGTTTCGAGCTACAAAGGCAACTAAATCCAAGGATTAAGAAGCCTGTGGGGCACATAGCTTTGAGCTTCAAGCCCGAGGACAAGCCACGTTTGACGGATGAGTTCATGGCTAAGATAGCCCTTGAATACATGCAGATGATGGGCATCACCGATACCCAGTTCATCATCGCAAGGCATCACAACACGGACAATCCACATTGTCATATCGTATATAACCGCATCAATAACGAGGGCAAACTCATATCAGACAGGAATGATTACAGGCGTAATGAGCAAGTGACCAAGGCTCTAAAATCCAAGTATGGACTGACCTACGGAACGGACAAGGGCAATACTAATACTCGCAAGTTACGCAATGCAGAGCGTGCCAAATACGAAATTCACAATGCCGTCAATGATGCTTTTAAAGTCGCAGATAGCTGGCAAAAGTTCAAGAATGAACTTGCAAAACGAGGTGTTCACTTAGAGTTTGTCTATAAGGACAAGGAGCGAACCAAGGTACAAGGCATCCGTTTCAGCAAGGATGGATATAGCTTCAAAGGTACGCAGATTAGCCGAGGCTATAGCTTTGGCAAGCTGAATGCGAGATTTGAGGGAACGGAGAACCTTTTATCAGCAAGAGCCAGCTCTGCTCAGCAATATGAGCAGGGCTGTCGCAAGAATGAGCAGGTGCCATCCATATCGGAGAGCAGCCAGGACCCTTGGGACGGTATTTCTTCCATTGGACTTTTTGCTCCAGCCAATGCTCAGACCTTTGAGCCATTCCCAGAGGATGAATCAGCCAAGAAGAAAAAGAAGAAACGCAGAAGAGGCTTTAGCCTTTGATGCAAGTTACAAACCATTCAAACAACAAAAGAAATATGAAAGAAGAACTATTGGAAGCCATCTACGGCACAGTTGAGAGATTGGAGCAGAAAGTCGATGAACTTTCTGCTTCACCAAAGTACGCAGGAGCGGAAACCGTTCCTGCAAGTAATGACACAACCAAGTTGGAGAAATCAATCATTGCTATGTTTGGCAAGGAAGAGGAAATCAGAGGTAAAATATCCAAATTAAGAGATGCCATTGTTGTTTTTGTTGACCTTATCAAGGCTGAACTCGGCAAAAATGAGCAGCGAAGCAAGCTCTTGGTTGATGCTGTCAAGCAGATGAGACAAGAGAATGATGTTTCCTCGAAGGCATTGCAAGACAAACTTGAAGTGATGAACAATTCACCTCAGAAGAAACTTGTCACCCATCGCTTCGAGCCTACTTCAAAGTATGTTCTTCTTTTCATTGGAGGCTTGGCTCTATCTCTTGTCATATCCATTTGGGGCAAATCTAACCCAATGGCGAGAACACCAAGACTGGGAGGAGGCAGACTTGAAATATCGTGCTTTGAAGATGGTTCTTCCATCTGACGACCCAAATGTTCGATACATCGAAAAGCATTTTTCTGTTTGCCGAGATGAGAAAGTTATAGATGATGTAAGAAATCGTGTTGCTGCCTACGAGGATTCTATTCGCCATTATCATGAAATGGTTGAAATGGCTACTTATAAAGATAGTATAGCCAATAAGCTTTTGCAAGAATCAAATCGCATAAAACGTGCTATGAAAAGCTCAAAATAAAGTTTCTGGAAACTAACTAAACTAAATGAGAGGGAAATAAACTTAATACATTCCCCTCTCATTTATTTAGTGTAATTTTGGAATATAATCTTTATCCCTTTATAATAAGGACATTGGGAGGATTGTCCGATTTTGAGGTAACGAATTGCCAACCGTTCTTGTTGCTGCATTCTGCTTTGATATGCTTTCTTGGCATCTCGTCTATGCTACAAAGGAATATATTTCTTTCAAAACATATTAAATTCTCAATATGATTTCAAAGATTATAACCCCCGAATTTTCTACCACTGCTTCATTTTCTGTTTTTTGGAATTAGCGTTATTGATTCAAGTTTGGCAACATTGGCCGAGATAGGTTTGATAGTCAGCCTTACATCGTACTGTTCAGGGAGTAGCTTTACATTTGGGTATTGGTTGAGATTGTAACTTCTCCTAAATGGAGTTTCGTTATAACGGAAACATACCTCAACTATTCTACTTGTTGAATATCCCCTCAGCTGAGTTGTCAATGTTATCGGTTTGATAGACTCCGCTTTTACATTCCAATAGACAAAAAGCACAAGAAAAGTAGAAAGACCGCCAACAGTAGCAAATTTCAAATACTTGCCATTTTGGGATTTTCGGGAAATGATAAAACAACCGACAGCAACAAGCCCTACGACAATCATCAAGAAATCATATACACGGTTGGAGATAAGAAACCCTCTTGAAAGCCATAAAACTGCACCCATAAGCGCGATAATCGCCAATAAAAAAAAGTCAATCGACCGTGAACGTATCGACTGATATATCCATTTGCCTATGCCATAAGCAATAGCGATTCCGACTATATAGTGCAGCATGATTTCCATACTCATTTTCCATATTTCTTTTTCAGATATTCACGCAGTTTGGGAGAATCCTTGCCTTCATATATTCGGTTGCGGTCGAACACCGTCCAACTGTCGCCGTCCGGGAATGTCATCTTCTCAAAACTTCCGGGGTCAGCACCTTGAATGATGGAGTCGTTCCAAAACACATGTTTGTCATCTTTCCCATAGTTGAAATCTCCCCCGAAACCTCCCGCGGGCACAGGCTGGAAAGTTTTGGGATTTGCCCCGGCAACTAATTTGGAACTCCACCAGACATGCGATTTATCCTTGTACCAGTTGTCGGAAATATGCTCGAAAGTCGCGACATCGGCTTTAGGAAGGATATTAAAATGGGAATCGTAGATATTCGTTCCGTCGGAATACATCAAACGGCCTACTTCGGTGAGTTTGGAATAATCTTTTATTTGGGTTGGAATCCCTTTATTGTAAGCCCTGTGCTTGTCTTGCCCTATATAGAAGTCCACTTCCTTGAACGTCGCAGGGTCAGCACCGGGAACCTCCTTGTCCCTGAAAAACACTTTGTGCTTGTCAGCGGCATAGTCTCCTGATTGGTCCGGAGTCTTTGCTTCAATCGGGTGGAAAGTCTCGTAATCGATATCTGTAATCACACCTCCTGCAAGGTAGTATCCATTGTATTTGTCTTTTGCCCAATGAGTTTCCCAAGAATCTGAACTGCCTAAGATTTTGAATGTCGATTTATCTCTTACGTTCAGTGCTTTCCCATCCCAATAAAAATCGTTGGCATCTTCTGCAAAATAGTAGGAATGCACTTTGAATGTTGCCGGATGCGCCTTTTCTATCAATTCACCGGAAACATATACATGCGTATTGTCTGCTGCATACGATTTGGTAAGCACACGGAACGAGCCGCCATCGGCACCTTTGATAATATCGCCCTCGTAGAATGCGTGTTTCTTGTCTCGACCATAATCATCATCCAGTTTTTCAAAAGTCTTTGGGTCTGCATCAACATGCCTTGAAGTATGACCGCTTCCTTCATTCCACGTATGCCATGTTACCTCCTTACCATCGTTTTTATATCCGGCAGAACATGAAACTAGGGTCATCAATACCAAAAGTATTGATGTAATGAATATAGATTTCTTAGGAGTTTGCGAACCTAACTTGCTATGTGCTGTTGCTCCGAATGCTATAAGCAGGGAGCAAAATATTAACATAAATCCCTTCATAGCTACATTATAATTTGATTACTTAAATTTCTCCCAATCAAGATTGAAAGAATCGTTGTTTTGTGAAAGCCATATAAGGTATTGTCGGTCTGTTTTGCAAACCTCCTCAATGGACTTTCCCTTGTATTTCCCGAAGCTCATTATATCGTTAGGACCAAGTGTTGGTCTATTCTCCATATGATATTCCAATACCTTATCAACATCGGTATAGAAGTGTTGGGAATCTATAATCGCCCATTTGACATACTGCCAATCCTTAATGATGACCTCTTTCAAAGTCATATCCTTATATTTACCAAAGCCAATCTTGTCATCAAGACCGAGAACCTTAACTGATTCTGTTGTCTTCTCACCTATGATGTCCAACAACATCCATGAGCCACATCCACAACATGGTATTGGTTGCGGTTCGGTATCATCCTTTGTACACCAACTGTGTTCTGGGTCATTCTCATAAGCATCAGCTCTTTCACCATTACGGTAATAAAAACCAAATACATTTCCAAACTTACCACCTCTTCCATGTGGTTCTACTCGTACAACCTCCACATACTGATTACGATACCAGTCTGAAACTCTTCCGTCAGGGAATCTTTGGGCAGTAAAAGGCAATGCTCTACCTATATTGTAATAAATCTCCGTTAAGTTCTGATGTGGATACTTGCAATTTATCGCATCAACCAACGTTTTCTTTTCTTCTTCAGTCATATTCTTTATTTGTTATTTTAGAATAGTAACATCTATCATCTTGTCTGCGGAAAGACTTTGTCAAGTTCTTTTTTGATGGCTTTATAAGCTAATTTTTGGTCTTGTGAAATAGACCAACCTATACCACTGGATTTTATAACTGCGATACTTTGATTTGTATCATAGTCATAAAAACTTATTGAAATATAAGTATGTCCACCATCCCATTTCTCTGTTTTTACATTTATTTTGGGGGATGCAACTTTTTCACCAAAAGCTATAAGCGTTTTCGCCTTTTCTGCAGACACCACCTGTAACTTTTCTGAAATTTCATTCTGAACCATCATCAACATATCTGCTAATTCAGCATCCCCCTCATCACCAGTTCCAAATACAACATACTTATATTTTGATATGTCTGTTCTACTTAATACTGTAGTTGTACTCTTGGAAGAAGCACACGAAACAAAAACAGAGACGATGGCTATCAACATAAAATAGGAAACGTACTTTTTCATAAATTGCAAATTATTATAAATCCTCACCGTTAGCATGATTGTATTCATTGTCATAGAACATTGTTATGTAGTATTCTCCATAACTTTCACAAATTCTAAACCATACAGGTTTCATAAACATCATTTCCATGCCTATTTTTATTGCTGTATTTTGAATTTCCTTCGTTATTTCTTCTGACGGATTTTTTAATTCAGCCTCTGTGTATTTGCTTAACAACTCATTACGTACTTTCTTTTGTAAAGCCAAAGTGTCGACTTTCTCCATATTGGGAACTTGATAAAACAAAGCATCATAGTTCTTTTTGTTAACAGTCATTTCATACGAAATGTTTTCCTCATCAGACAAAGTGTATTTATCAAGCGAAGTGTACCGTTTGTTATTTTCAAATTGGCTCACAAGCTTATTGAAACGAATCTTTATATTCGCCTCATTTTGAGTGTTTGCATCACACAGCATGATTCTATACACTTTATTGTTGTTTGTTGCTATGTAAACATGAACATCAGTTCCATTGAATTCTCCTTCCAAGAACTCATTTGTACCTACTTTCTTTGGCACAAAACCTTTACTTACCAGTTTTTGTTTCATCTCAGATTTAAAACCATCTACTGGTATACCCAAAAATGTTGTCACGTCATTTTGCGCAGACATACTTATAGCCATAATAGCCATAATGTAAAATAAAAATATTCTTTTCATTGTTTCTTTTTTTATCTTGGTCCTAAAAACTTATCACCATTTAAATGAATCATATGGTCAGGCATATCTGCAATCCAAACCTCAGTCTCCCACGCTAATTGTTCTGAAAACTTCTTGAATGTTGCAAAATCAAGAAAAGCAGTAACGTAGATTTTTCCTGCGGAAACATTCTTAGTCATAGATTCAATTTCGATTATTCGCTTGGGATCCATTGGGCCAACTGAAGTAACAGATTCGACAAAATATATCCAGTTTTTATCCTCGCGGTATAAAACGACATCGGGCATTTTATCATGCAATGTTATCTCAAATCCCAACTGGGACAATTTGGCGATATTCTTTACCATATCCTTTTGAATTGTATCACCTACGTACAAACACTCTGAACTTGGTGCAAATCTTGGTGCAAATTCTTCTATGATAGCCTTTTGTAGTTTATTATGCTTGCCTGGGCTAAAAGTGAAATCTTGATTATTTATACGCACAGGCATTTTTTGCATTTTCTTTTTTGATGCATATATATCAGAAAGACTATCATGCTTTGAAACAAATTGGACGAGAAAAGGATTTGCCTCACACACAACACCTTCATCTTCATTCATGTTTTGGATGACACGCAAGAATTCATTTGTAATACGATAACGATAATTTGGACTATTAGTAGCTTTACCATTATCTTCTATTAGGGCTGCTGTTCTAAAAGCATGCATTGCCTGTTTGCGAAATGTCTCACGGGAATTTTCTGCATAAATCACTCCATAATGTTCACCAATAAAGGCTATTATATCATGAATTCTAATCCAATCATTAGATGCTTGACGGCAAGGTGTATCTTTTGTTAGTTTAGCCATTGCCAACAACGCTAAGCAACAAAGAGTACTTTGCTGCTTGGGAGGCATTCCGACTTCCTCCAGTAAATATTTTGCTAATTCTAATTTATCCATTTATTTAATATTTTGTTACAATTAGCTACAGACAACTCATGATGCATCAGTTCTTTTCCCATTTCTTCTATAACCTGCCGTTCTGGTATTGGCATCTGATTGATTTCGGTGGAATTAACCTGTGTCGAACCATTAAGTATTCTATAGTAACAATCGTATAATGTTGAGTTTAATAACACATATAGTCCATATGTAACACAAGGAGAATCACATTTAATGAAATTCACTTTATTTTGTGTACTAATATATTTAAACTTGTCATATTTCTTTTTCAAATATATGCCACATTGCAGTCTACGTGGTTCTTCTTTTGATGTAAATCTCTTTACTATCAGAAAATCACCATTCTCTTGTAGATATGACTTCTTATCTGTTTTTATAACTTCACCATCTTTGCCTAATGGCCACACGACTTTACCATCTTTTATATGCTGAGAATACAATAATGGATAAGCACCATCTTCAATTTCATTTCGTAGTACCTCTCTTGTACGAAAATCTACGATAATGCCTGTCTGCATTTTCAGATTTATTTCTGGTAGTGTCTTATGAAAATGGTTGATAGTATGAAGAATATCTGCATCTTCCTTATTGGTTACAAGATACACAAAGCGGTTCTTTGCCACAACAGTTTCATACGGAGCGCAAAAACTTCGTATGTCATTAAACTCTGATGTGGAAGAACTTGTAATGCTTATACTATGTGGAGCAATTGATGTTTTCTTTACCTTTATTATCATTGTTTCTTGCAAAACAGATTCTCCTTCAAACACTTTATCTCGACTTTCAAATAAATGAATGTCTGTTATTACACAATTGTCAAACAGATATTCTCGAAATTTTCTAAAATATGCCCCAGATGTCCACGAACGTGGTATTATATATACAAGTTCTTGCTCTTTTTTTAAGTTGTGTACCCCCATTGCCCAAAAAAGGAAATACAAGTTCGGTGCACCATAGCAAACTTCCGGAATAGCTAATGCTTCAGCAGCATCTTTGGCTATTTTCATATAAGGAGGATTGCCTATAATATAATCATATTGATAATCTTCATTATTAAAGAATGTGGAATTGGAGAAATTTTGTGATGTTACATAGTTCTCTCTTTTTATTGTATAAGATACGTTGTGCAACTTGTTACATAGTGCCATATTCTCCTCTAAAAGAGGCATTACTAGTTCATCTGTTTCATAGCATGTAACATATATTTTCCCCACATATCCAAGTTCATATAATTTTTGGACAACAGCCGCAGCAAGAATTCCTGTTCCTGCTCCTGCATCTAAAATTTCAATTTTCTGTTTTGAGAGGTCAAAACAGAAAAGAGAAGCCATAAACTTAGCTGTGGTCGAATTCGTAAAGAATTGACCATACTTCTTACGCTTTGCCTTAGGGACAGAAGCGATAAAACGTTCTGTATTTTCTATTACTTCATTTAGCATTTTACTCTTCCATTGTTTTGTCAACGATTAAGTCTTTCAGTTCAACAGATAACAATTTTGCAATTTTGTATAAAGTGTCTAAGTTTGGCTGTTGCCTATTGCAACAATATGCATTAGTTGTACTAAAACTCTTGCCAAGTTGTTCTGCAAGCCATTTTTGTGACAAATCCTTTTCGACTAAAACCGTTTTTATTCTATTCAACTTCATTTTATATATTTTGTCTGCAAAGATACAAAATAATATTCTAAATATAGCATTATATGCTATAAATATTCAATATAGAGATAAAAATCTTGTCTTTTGCAGTTTTGAAGCATCAAAAATCTTAAGATTTTCTAAAAACAAGGGAAAAATATGTTTTTTTCGGAAATTAGATTTATCT
>ERZ779892.3531-NODE-3531-length-10923-cov-2.693596_pt1 | contig 10923 bp, 9 predicted proteins | sample MGYA00511552_ERZ779892 | MGnify/ENA primary metagenome ERZ779892 (study PRJEB29588, sample SAMEA2154561) | human gut metagenome | biome: human gut; feature: human-associated habitat; material: faeces | place: Denmark | collected 2008/2010 ... | reverse complement strand
ACGGGTCTTGCCTTTTGCAAGCTGCTTATTCTTATATTCGGCTTTGCCGGTCACGTCGCTGATGATCTCAAGCTCCGGCGGAGCGCTGCGCTCGGGCTTTTCGGAATAACAAAACAGCACTGCGCGCTCGGCCGAGAACGGGTAAACGTCGATCTCAAACCGGCAGCTGTCATACACAAAGCGGTACTTCACCTTGCTCACGCCGCTGAGCGTTGGGTCAGCTTCGAGCATATAGCGGCCGTATTCCTTTTCGGTGATCGGCCTTTCGGTGTCCCACTTCGTGCCGTCAGGGCGAAAATGCTTCTCGGTGTAGAAATACAGCTCCTCTTCGCCGTTTTTCTGCCGCCGGACGCGGCGTTCGATGGCCGGGTTCGTCATTGCGAGGTATGTCTGCACCATGTCGATGCCGACGGCGCGGTAGCGCGACTTCAGCAGCTCGATATCCGGCATGGCGATGAGGTACTTGCGCTTTTTGACCATCGGCTCGGGTTCACCGATGACGCGATAGATCTCGCGTATCGCTCGGTTGATCTTATCCTCGAAATTGACCGAATTATCAATAATGCGCAGGTTCTGATATGCGCTCCAGGCATTCAGCGTTCGATCGTCGATCTCGCGCGCGTACTCTATCGACTCGCTGCGCGCGGTGTTGCCGAGGTTGTACGCAAACTCCGCGCCCTTGGCACAGGTGACGAGATACAGCACCGCGTCGTAGCCTGCGAGCACCTCGGCCTCGGTCTTGCCGCCGACGCGATAAAGCGTTTCGGCAAACTCCTCGTCGGTGATGTATGCCTTGTCGTCCAAAAGCGCGCGGTCGTAAACGATGAGCACCTTTTCCTCCGGCACGACTTCTGCCGCTTGGAGGGCAAGCTTTTCCTTGTGGATCTGGTCGGCGATGACAAAGTCCTGAAACTTCAGCATCGACATACAAACGCCGAATGGATTTATTCCGAAGCCCGATATAAGCTCGGTCGCCGTTTCGGGAATGGTGATAACGCGCCAGCCGTCATCCTGTTTGAATTCCTTGAGGATGCGGCTTATAAGCGTCGTCTTGCCAGAGGCGGGGCCGCCCGTGAGCACGACGCGGTAGATCTGTTTACCCATTTTCATTGTCAAATCTCCTCAAGGAAATCGGAAAATCCGGCAACCGTTTTGAAGTATTTATCGCAGTTTGAGCGCATGAAGCTCTCGATCTCCGGGATGTCATTCGACCAGCCGGCAGCCGCAAAATCAACGCCGCAGCTTTTGGCCATGTCGTAGCCGGGCTTGAGGTCATCGAGCATCAAAAGCTCCGAGCGCGAAAAGCCGAAGCGCTTCATTATCTGCTCAAGCGGATAGGGGCTGGGCTTACGCTCGCTCGCCGGACTTTCCCCGCCGAACACCAGGTCAGGCTCGGGAAGGCCGTTTTCGCGGTAATCACGCAGAATGTTCTGAGTGTAGGAATGTGATACGACGCACAGCACGCCGCCCTGCTCCTTATGCCGCCAAAGCAGCTCGCGCATGCCGTCGTAGGCCTGCGGAACGTGATGCTGGACATAGTCGTTCCAATATAGCTGCTAACGCTCGGTCTCGGCGCGGCTCATGCCGATGATATCGCAGAAAAACGCGACAACGCCGGGGTCAAAGTTGTATTTTATATACTCCTCGAGTGTGTAATGCACCTCTGGATGATAGATACCCGTGTACTCTAAAAAGCATGGATAATGGACCGTGGCGGTGCTGTTGACAACGGTGTCGTCATGATCGACCACCAAACAGGGATATCTCATATTTTCCTCCGAAATTCGTTTTCGGCTATATTATACCGTGTTTTTTCTATTCACGCAATATGCCCCTGCGCCGATGTGACGCAGGGGCGATTTTGTTTTGATTTTATTTCTTTGCCGTCTGCGCGTTCTTTACGCGGTATCTTTCAAACAGATAGCCGATGAACATTACGACCGCGAAGAAGATCAGAAAGCCGACGCACTGCTTCCAGCCGTAGCCCGTCCAGATCGCGTAGCAGAAGAACAGGCAGCAGGCAACGCCCAGAATGGGAAGCACAAAGCGCTTGACAGGGCCAAGCTCCTTTGCCTTGACCATCAGTCCGATCATCATGGGGATATACATCAGATACAGACAGATGATGCCGATCTCGTCCGGCTCCCAGGCAAACCATTCGCTTGAGTGCACCGCGCCGAACAGGCCGGGACCGCCCATCCACATCATGACCGTCCAAGCATACCAGAAGCCTGCAAGCATCATGCCGACGATGGAGGACTTGATGGCAAAGTTGTTCTGGTCGTCGATATGGCCGAAGAAGCTCGGCTGCGGACCCATGCCGCGCGCGGAAACTGAGTACATGCTGCGGCAGGAGGCCATGATCAGGCCGTTCATCGTGCCGAGGCAGGAGATGGTGATGAAAACATACACGATCGTGCCGATGACGTTGCCGAACAGCTTCGAGAACGCAAGGCTCTCGCCGAACGGCCAGGTGGAAATGATGGTGTTTACATCGCCCACGATGCTCATCGCCCAGATATACAGCGCGTAGAGAATTATCGTCACCAGCGCGCCGATGACCAGTGCGCGAGGCAGGTTCTTTTTCGAGTCTTTAAGTTCTGCGTTGATGCTTGTTGCGAGTATCCAGCCCTCGTAGGCGAAGGCAAAGCCGACGATGGCCTTGAAAAATCCCGTGCCGTCAACGGCGACATAGTCGGCGGAATTTACATAGTCGAGCACCTCGAGCGTCGTGCCGTTGACAAGTCCGGCAATGGTTCCGGCAACGCCCATGAGAATGAGCGGAATGAGCTTGATGACCGTCATTCCGACCTGGAGCTTGCCGGCGATCTTCGGACTGAGCGCGTTGATGCCGTAGCCGATCATCAAAAATCCCGCGCCGACACCGATTGCAACGGCGTTTACCTGGCCGTTTGCAAAGTCGATCGACGATATGCCGAATAGCTGCAAAAACATCATTGCCGAGAAAAACGCCAGCATCGACGCAAGCGCCGGAGTGTAGATCGTTGTCATGAACCAACCTACATAGTAAGCGTACTTGGAGCCGAGCGCAAGCTCGGCGTAGTCAACGACGCCGTTGACTTTCTCATACTTGCTGCCAAGCGTTGCAAAAACCAGCGAGCAGATGATGCATATCAAGCCAACTATGCCGACCACCGCAATGCCCTGCAAAAGGTTGCCGCCCGTAAGCGACAGGACCTTGCCGCCTTTGATAAAGACACCGGAACCGATGACGATGCCGATGACCATGGAAATCGCGGTAGGCAGTCCGTACCTTTTTTCCATTTTGTTTTCCATTACTTTCTCTCCATTAATTCTTTCTCTTGCTTTTTTAATTTAAAGCAGTATATAAATAATACGCCGTTTTAGTAAATTTGTCAATATAATCATGAACAAAGTGTAAATATCATTCATCCTTAACGGTTTACTTGCACGCAAACGTACAAGCCGGGCTCGAAAACAGCCTATGGGTAGAGGGAGCTGAGGCATCAGCATAGAATAAATTGCCGAAAGGAATGATCAATTTGAAAATATATCTCTCACCCTCGGATCAGGTGAGCAATCCCTATGCTTACGGCGGCACGAACGAGGCACGGCAGTGCCGTAAAATCGCCGCCGCGTGCAAGACGGCACTCGAGCGAAACGGCTTTGAGGTCAAAACGAACTTCGCCGACGGCTCGAACGCCATGTACGAGCGCGTGCGCGAGTCCAACGCCTGGGGCGCGGACGTTCACGTCTGCATCCACACAAACGCCGGCGGAGGCCGCGGCTGCGTCGTGTTCGTCGCGTCAAAAAGCTCCGAGCGCATGAAATACGCGCAGCCGGTTTTCGACGCGATCGACGCGATCACGCCATATCGCTCGGTCTACGGCATACGCGAGAAGCAGTTTTACGAGATCCGCAACACGACCGGAACATGCATCTACTGCGAGTGCGAGTTCCACGATTCGCCCGACACCGCGCGCTGGATAGTCGAGCACACGGACGATATCGGCGAGGCGATATGCCGCGGCATATGCCGTGCCGCCGGGCGAAATTATATTGAGAAAGGGAGCGAAAACGACATGATTAGATGGGAAAGGCTTGAGGATATACCGGCTGGCTACCGCGAGATGGCGCAGCACTTTGTTGACACCGGCGCGCTGCGCGGCAAGGACGGCGGCGAGCTTGATATAACGGAAGATATGCTCCGCACGATGGAGATCATGCGCCGCTATTTTGAAAGGGAGGCGTAGGAAAATGGACACACCGGATAAAGCCGCCGAGATAAAGGCAGCGGCGGCAGCGCTTATCGCATTCGGAACCGCGCTGTTCGGCTGGGTGGGCTGGATGGTGGTGCTGTGGCTTGCCGCAATGGCGCTTGACTATCTGACCGGCACGTTCGCGGCGCTGTATAACAAAACATGGAGCAGCGCGGCCGCCCGGCGCGGCCTGTGGCACAAGCTGGGCAGTATATTCGGCGTGCTGGTTGCCGCAATGTGCGATCTTGTGCTCAGGGTCGTGGGCGATAACTTCGGCTTTGAGCTGCCGATGATCGGCCAAAGCTGCCTGATAACGCCCATAGTCGCGGCGTGGTATTTCTTCACGGAGCTTGGCAGCATCGTGGAAAACGCCGCGGCAATGGGCGCACCCATCCCGGATTTCCTCAAAAAGCTCATCGCGCGCGGAAAAAAGACCATTGACGATAAAACCGGCGACGGCGATAATGAGGAATAAAACTAAAACAGCAGGTGCGGACTTTTCTGCACCTGCTGTTTGCACATGGGAGATATTATGGATATTTACGGTTACGCGCGCGTGTCGAGCACCGATCAGAACGAGGAGCGGCAGCTGCTCGCGCTTCGCGCAAGAAACGTCCCGGAGCGGAATATTTTCGTTGACAAGCAGTCGGGCAAGGACTTCCTTCGCCCGCAGTACAAACAGCTCGCGCGCCGCTTGCGCGAGGGCGATCTGCTGTATGTGCTCAGCATCGACCGCCTCGGCCGAAACTATGAGGAGATCCAGCAGCAGTGGCGTTATCTAACGAAGGAGATAGGCTCGCTGCCCTTTGGCGAGCTTATCGCGCGCTGCGGCATGAGTGAAGCCACCTTCTATCGCCGCCTGCGCGAGTAACGCAGCAGGAGTGAATAAAAAAAGTAACTATCAAAAGGTATACTTTTTGATAGCTGCTGTCATTACATAATGGAGTGCGATATCGGAGACATTCTGATTGTGAGAGGGAAAATTACCGATGTCGAGAAATAATGGGATACACCCTTAACATTGATGAGATATCAAGAGCAGGATGATCACACCAAAACAAAATGACCCGGATTTTATAACCGGGTCATTTTCTGTATGATGATATGGTGCGGTCGGAAGCCCCGGGCGAGCAATGCTCGCCCCTACTATCTGTGCCGACTTATTTGGCCTCTGTCTCTTTAATAAACATCATGAAAAAGCTTATTGCCAGCAGAGCGCAGGAAAACCAGATCGCGCGGACGGAAAAAACGTTTGTCAGCAGCGCGCCGAACCCGGCGCCGAGCGCAAACAGGACGATCACGCCGAAATATGTCAGCGCCTTGTGCAGGATCGCGATATCGCGCGTGTGGAAATATGCGCAAAGCGCCTCGGTGCCGCTGCGCATGTTGCCGATGCACATGGTGCTCGCGTAGGCATGGCCGCGAACCTTTCGGAAGGTCTGCACCTGCATGGCGCACACAAAGGAAACGACGGCGTTGGCGAAATGATTAATCGTCTGCGGCAGAAAGCCGACGGCGAAAAGCAGGACTATCTCGGACAAAATTATGAGCTGCCGCCAGTGTACACGCTCCATGTATTTATAATGCCGGTGGACGCACTCGGCAACGAAAATACCGAGCATAAAGGCCAGCACAGGGACAAAATATCTTGCGCAGTGCGACCACTCTCCGTCGAAGAGATATGCGCTCAGCAGGACGATGTTGCCCGTCTGCGCGTTTGCGAAAACCTTACCGCGGCAAAGATAGGTGTAAGAATCCTGCAAACCGCCGGACAGGATTATAAACACGGCCGTGAGCATGGATTCGGACATCTGGCCGCGTATGCGCTTGGCATACATGAAGCAAATTCCCCCTCGCCTGAAAAAACAGCCTTGATTATACGACCCACCATCCCATTTGTCAACTTTTTCAGTGGCGATTTGGCGCAGTCACGGATACATATATCTCTGGTATCCCGGTGTCGAGAGTGCGGAGGAAACCATATTTGCCTCGCAACCCAGTAGTGCGCTGCTGAATTTTACATCGCACCTTGTAGGGAACGGGCTTGCCTATTCCGTCTTTTTAATAGCGAATTAACGCACCTACGGGCACATTAATTGCACTTGCCCGGTGTCAGAACAGTGGTGGAAACCATCACGTTTCGCATCACATAAGGTTACGCAACAGTAGGGGCGATCATTGATCGCCCGTGTGTAATGGTTTTGCCTGCACCCACCGGTCGGGCTGACGCAAATTATGCATCGGCACAATGTAAAAACGCCACTAAAAAAACGCCTCTGAAAAAATGTTTTTGCCTGACGGCAAAGATTTAATTACACCTCATCCGTCACCAAGGTGACACCTTCCCCTCGAGCTACGCAGGGGAAGGCATTTCAGCTGCGTCAAATCGCCACAAAAAAGAACCAAAATTGCACATCGCCGCAAAAAATCGCCAAAAACCGACACCTGTCCGAACAATGTAATGACACGGGATGTAAAATTTCGCTTAAAAATCATATTTACTATTGATTTTTTTGCTAACTCTTAGTAGAATAAAGCCACGCAATAGTATGCGTTCGCGGCAGGCGATACAATATGTGGTGCTCTGCCGCAGGCGGTGGATTTTTTTAATTTAAAGGAGGAAAAATAATGAATGTAAGAAAACGCGGACTTGCGCTTCTCATGTGCATCTGCATGATCTTCACGCTCCTGCCGTTCTCGGCATTTGCGGACGGAGAGGAGACATACAAGACGCACAGTGAGACAAACGGCGTTGTCATGGACAAGACCGTTACGCATGTCTCCGATGACACGTATAAGGTGACGCTTGAGCAGTATGTCGAAGGCAGCGTTACCCCAGGCAAGAAAACTCCGATCGACGTTGTCCTCGTCCTCGACGTATCCGGCTCTATGGATGAGGGGTTTGGCGAGGGAGACGCTGCTTATGTCAAAGAATACAATCCTGAAAAAATGCAAATTATACTTATTACATCAATGCAAATGGAGGCTACACTGGAGTAAGCTGGTGCTCCAAATGCAAAGAATTTACCGACGGCTGTACGTGGTTCTTTGGTCATGTTGCGGGAAATAAGTACACTCCCAAGACCTCTGCCGAAGATACAGCTTCTGACCATGTGCAGTTCTTTAGCAGCAATACAAAAATTACCGCTCTTAAATCGGCTGTCAATTCGTTCATTGATATTATTGCCAAGGATAACCCCACCAGCAAAATCGCCATCGTAAAATTTGCTGGCAATAAAACAGATAACGTCGGCAATGATACATATAGAGCGGGTGGGTATACCCACAACTACACTCAGATAGTACAGAATCTGACAGAGGCTAATACAGATGGTGCAGCATCGTTGAAGGCTGCTGTAAACGCTCTCACAGCTAACGGCGCAACAGCGGCTGACTACGGCCTTGAAAAAGCAAAGACAGTATTTGACACTGCTGACAATGCATCGACCGACCGTAATCGCGTTGTCATTATGTTCACAGATGGTGAACCGAATCACGTCAACGGCTTTGATAGTGAAGTTGCAGATGCTGCAATAAAGAACGCACAAACTCTCAAGAGCGAGTCCTACGGCGCATCAGTATATACCATTGGTATTTTCAGCGGAGCAAATGTAGGTACGACGCTTCCTGACAATGATAATAGCGGAAAAACCAATCGCTACATGCACCTTGTCTCGTCCAACTATCCTAATGCAAGCAGCATGAGTGAACCCGGCACAGACGGAGCCGTAAAGAATGGCTTCTACAAAGTTGCAAGCGATGCAAACTCTCTCGGCAATGTGTTTACTCAGCTTGGCGAAGCCATCGGCAAGCCCAGCATTAATCTTGGCAGTAACGCCGTCCTGACGGATAATATCGCGCCTAACTTCAATGTTCCCGAAGATGCCAAAGACGTTAAAGTCTACACCGCAGACTATGACGGCAAGAGCAAGACATTTGGCGATAAAACTGCTTTTGACAGCGCAACTGTCAATGTTGCAAATGGCGCAATCACCGTAAGCGGCTTTGACTACAGTGCAAACTTTGTATCCGACACTGAACATCCCGGTACGACGGGTAACTACGGCAAGAAGCTCATTGTCGAGTTCGATATCACCGTAGATCGCACTAAGACCTATGGCGGCACTCAGCCTGCAAACGATGGTGCAAAAATAACTCTTGAAGGAAAAGAGATTGCATCTGTCGAGAACCCCCAGGTTCCTGTAAGCATAGTCAATGGTTTCGGCGCTTCTTACAAAAACAGCAAGACCTACGACGGCAAAGGCTTTACCATCGAAAATGAGTTCAAAGAAATGCTCAAGACTAACGTCCTTGCAGATGGTGAAAAGAACGACTATGTAAATATCACTTACACTGTCACTGATAAAGACAATAACGTTGTCGGTACATATGTCGTGAAAGCAAATGAAACTACCGGCACTTGGACGGCAGGAACAGCAGCTGCTACAACTTCTCCTGATGTAGGTACTTATAACTACAACGTAACCTGCGTTGTCAGCGACGCAACGGAGAATAGTGCGGAGCCCGTAACTAAGTCTGGCCCCATGACGCTCAGCATTACCGAAAACACAGGACTCACCGTATCCGGCACCGATTACAACGGCATGTATGATGGCAAATCCCACGGTGAAGCCGCAACGGCAAGTGTTGAAGGTGCTACCATAGAATATAGCATCGATGGCGGAAATACATGGACGACCGACTTTCCCACCGTCAAAAATGTTTCCGACAGCACGACGGTTCAGGTCAAGGCAACAAAAACCGGCTATGCTCCGGCAGAAGCCACTTACACCCTCATCGTAAATCCGTGCACCGTCACCATCACCGGCGAGAGCGCCACTCGTACTTACACCGGCCAGGAAATTGAGCTTACAGGCATCACTCCGAGCGGCCTCCTTGACGGTCACGAACTCTCCGGCGTGGGATACAGCGCCAAGGGCACGGATGCAAGAACAGAACCGTATCCCGGCGAGTTCAGCAATATGGACAAGCTCGTCATCAAAGACGCAGACGGCAATGATGTTACAAAGAACTATAACCCCGAGTATGCGCCCGGCGCTTTGACCATCAACCCGATCGGCACTGTAACCGTAACGATCACCGGCAACCATGAGAGCAAGGTATACAACGGCACTGAGCAGTCTATAACCGGCTACACGGTGAAAATATCCGATCCTAAATATACCGAAGCAGACTTTAAGTTTACCGGTGATCCTAAAGCATCACGCACTGATGTAGGCACAACCTATATGGGCCTCAAGGCAGAGCAGTTTGAAAACAAAAACAGCAATTTTGACAGGGTAGAATTCGTCATCGAAGAGGATGGCTATGTTGAAGTCACCAAGCGTCCTCTGTATCTGAGGGCGGATACTCCGAATCCCATTACCTATGACGGCGCGGAGCATGTCAGAACTCTCTGCGTGGTTGTGGCTAAGGGCGAGTACCTTGAAATTGCAAACGGCCAGATGCTTGAAAATGTGCTGACAATGTACCGTGTTAGCGGAACAAATGTCGGCATATACAAAGGTGAATTTTTGCAGCTTGCAAAAATCGTTGACAGGGATGATCCGAGCAAGGATGTCACAGCCAACTATGATATCAAGTATGAGACTGGCACACTTCAAATCACCAAGATGCCCATCACCATTACCGCTGGCAGCGCCGAAGGCGCGTATATCCTCGGGCCGATAACCAGCAATGAATGGAAAGCTACTGCAACAGCCGAGGGCGATACAGTTTCCTCGGTGAAGCTCACCGGAGCTCAGACAACCCTTGGCGAATCCCCGAACGTAGCATCCGACGCAGTCATCAAGAACGCAAAGGGTGAGGACGTCACCGCAAACTATGAGATTACCTATGTGGATGGCCTGCTTAAGGGCATTGAGCTGCTCGAAAAGGAAATTCACTTCAACTACGTCATCGGCTACACCGATGGAACTATCCGCCCGGGCAACAATATCAGCCGTGCAGAGGTTGCAACAATTTTCTTCCGCCTGCTGACCGACGAGGCACGCGAGCAGTACAACAAGACGACCACCAGCCATAGCGACATCAAGGACGGAGCATGGTGCTGCCGCGCAGTTGCAACGCTTACTAACGCGGGCGTTATCAACGGCTACACTGACGGAACCTTCCGTCCCAATGCTCCTATCACCCGCGCAGAGCTTGCGACGATTATAGCTCGCTTTGCAAAGCTCGACGTCAACACCAAGACCTTCAGCGACATCACCGGCCACTGGGCACAGAAGAACATTGAGCTTGCCGTGGGCAACGGCTGGATCAACGGCTATGATGACGGCACCTTCCGCCCGAACAACAATATCACCCGTGCAGAGACCTTCGCAATGATAAACCGCGTCCTCGATCGCCAGACCGAGAGCGTGTCCGACCTCCTGCCGACGTCCGACATGAACATGTGGAGCGACAACATGGACGCAGACGCATGGTACTACAAGGACGTACAGGAAGCGACGAACTATCATAAGTGCGACCGCGTGGGCGACAGCGTCTACGAGAAGTGGACCGAAAAGGTTCCCGACATCGACTGGGCATCTTACCAGATCTGATCGCAAAAACCAAAACCCTATCACAAGGCAGCTTGTCTGCCTTGTGATTTTTTCATGTGCGTGGTATAATACCATCGGTTGACAAGGACAGACACGGTTTTGACGGGCAGAAATAC
>ERZ779892.3525-NODE-3525-length-10941-cov-2.411630_pt1 | contig 10941 bp, 11 predicted proteins | sample MGYA00511552_ERZ779892 | MGnify/ENA primary metagenome ERZ779892 (study PRJEB29588, sample SAMEA2154561) | human gut metagenome | biome: human gut; feature: human-associated habitat; material: faeces | place: Denmark | collected 2008/2010 ... | reverse complement strand
ATTATGGTCAGAAGTGAAAGAAGGAGACCAGGTACTGGATGTGTGTGCCGCACCGGGTGGAAAATCCATACATATCGCAGAACTTCTGAACGGAACCGGCCATGTGGAAGCAAGAGATTTGACTGAATATAAAGTCGATCTGATCCGGGACAACATCGAAAGAAGCGGCCTTACCAATATTGAGGCAGTATGCCAGGATGCAACCGTGTATGATCCGGATAAGAAAAAGAGTGCAGATATTGTAATCGCAGATCTTCCGTGTTCCGGACTTGGTGTACTTGGAAAGAAACCGGATCTGCGTTATAAGATGAATGAAAAGACGGAAGCTGACTTGGTGGAATTACAGAGGAAGATCCTGTCGGTGGTAAAGGATTATGTAAAACCGGACGGGAAGCTTCTGTATAGTACCTGTACCATACACAGAGAAGAGAATGAGGGGAATGTAGAATGGTTCCTGAAAGAATATCCGGAATTTGAACTGGTGAAAGACAAACAGATGATTCCGGGTAAAGATGCAGGAGATGGATTCTACATAGCAATAATAAAAAGGGTGAACCATGAGTAAGAAAGATATATGTTCCTATAATTATGATGAATTAAAAGAAGAGATGCTTGTAATCGGAGAGAAGGCATTCCGGAGCAAACAGATCTATGAATGGCTTCATGTAAAGCTGGCAGATGATTTTGATGAAATGACGAATCTGTCAAAAGCCTTACGTGAGAAACTGAAAAAAAATTATGAGATCCGCAAAGTGAAGATGATCGATCATCAGATATCAAAAGAAGATCCGACGGAGAAGTTCTTATTCGAACTGGAAGACGGTAATATGGTAGAAAGTGTTCTGATGAAATATAAACATGGCAATTCGGTATGCATATCCTCGCAGGTTGGCTGCCGGATGGGATGCCGTTTCTGTGCATCAACACTGGACGGGCTGGAACGAAACCTGACACCGTCAGAGATGTTAAGACAGGTTTACCAGATCCAGAAGATCACTGGCGAGAGAGTTTCTAATATTGTGATCATGGGAACCGGAGAACCGATGGATAATTACGATAATTTCCTGAAGTTTATTCATTTACTTACAGATGAGCATGGACTGAATATCAGTCAGAGAAATGTCACCGTATCAACCTGTGGAATAGTTCCAAGGATGAAAGAACTGGCGAAAGAGCATTTACAGATTACACTTGCACTTTCGCTTCACGGTTCCAATCAGGAAAAACGAAGAAAATTGATGCCGGTTGCAAATAAATATGATATCACAGAAGTACTCGCAGCCTGTGACGAATATTTCAAAGAAACCGGCCGGAGAGTGAGCTTTGAGTACAGTCTTGTACATGGTGTGAATGATACGGATGAAGATGCACAGGAACTGATTCATTTATTAAAGCATAAGAACTGTCATATCAATCTGATACCGGTCAACCCGGTAAAAGAGCGTGATTTTGTTCGTCCAAGCCGGAAAAGTGCTTTGAATTTCAAAAATAAACTTGAAAAAAGCGGAATAAATGTTACTATAAGAAGGGAAATGGGCTCTGATATTGACGGAGCCTGCGGTCAGCTCAGGCGCCGCTACGTAGAAACTGAAGGAGAATAGAAGGTATGAAGACATTTTCAATTACAGATGTTGGAATGGTGCGACAGGTAAATCAGGACTACGTCTTTACGACGGGAAAACCACTGGGTATTCTCCAGAACCTGTTCGTGGTAGCGGATGGTATGGGTGGCCATCAGGCAGGAGATTATGCTTCCAAGTGTACGGTGGAAGTGATGATCAAAGAGATTGCGAAGAGCGAGGGTGAGGATATCGAACGTGTTCTTGTGAAAGCAATCAAGGCTGCCAATCGTGAGATTATCAAAGAAGCATCCGGTGACGAACATCTGAAGGGGATGGGAACAACGGTTGTTGCCGCTACTGTGAAAGAACAGATGCTGTATTTTGCCAATGTGGGAGACAGCCGTCTGTATCTGATCAATCAGGGAATCCAACAGCTAAGTAAGGATCATTCTCTTGTAGAAGAGATGGTTCGTCTCGGTGGAATTAAGCCGGAAGAAGCGAAGCATCATCCGGATAAGAATATTATTACCAGGGCGATCGGGGCAAAAGCAGATGTCGATGTAGATTTTTACGAGCATCGTCTGAAAAGGGGAGATATTATACTGATGTGTACAGACGGTCTGAGCAATATGGTGGAAGATGAAGAACTTTTCCATATTGTGCAGGGAAGCCGGGATATCGTCGAGGCAGGTGAGATGCTGGTGGAAGCAGCAAAAGAGAATGGAGGAACAGATAACATCGGAGTGGTATTGTTTGAGCCATTTGCAGATGAGGTGAGTGTATGATTAAAGAAGGAGTATTTTTAGGGAAACGATACGAGATACTTGGTCGTATCGGTTCTGGCGGAATGGCAGATGTCTATAAAGGCAAGGACCATAAGCTGAATCGTTTTGTTGCGATCAAGGTGTTGAAGAGCACATATCGTTCGGATGAGACGTTTATTAAGAAGTTTTTAAGCGAAGCTCAGGCAGCAGCAGGATTGATGCATCCAAACGTAGTCAATGTCTATGATGTAGGACAGGATCGTGGCTTATATTATATGGTCATGGAACTGGTTGAAGGAATTACGCTGAAAGATTATATCGAGAAAAAAGGAAAGCTTTCAGCCAAGGAGACCATCAGCATTGCAATTCAGATGGTGACGGGGATTCAGGCGGCACATAACTGTCATATTATTCACAGGGATATCAAGCCTCAGAATATTATTATTTCGAAAGAAGGAAAAGTAAAGGTAACAGATTTCGGTATTGCACGGGCGACTACGTCTACGCAAACGATCAGCACCAGTGTAATGGGATCCGTTCACTATACATCACCGGAGCAGGCAAGAGGCGGAATTGTCGATGAGAAGAGTGATCTTTATTCTGCCGGCATTACCATGTATGAGATGATCACCGGTCATGTTCCGTTTGATGGGGATTCTACTGTGACAGTGGCGTTGAAGCACCTGCAGGAGGAAATCAAGTCTCCGGCGGAAGAAGTACCGGATATCCCGTACAGTCTGGAATGTATCATTATGAAATGTACGCAGAAAAATCCGGCGATGCGATATCAGAGCTGCGATGAGCTGTTACAGGATCTGAAGCACTCGCTGGTTGACCCGGAAGGCGATTTTGTTGTCCTTGGGGGCAGACGGAGAAGTGACCGGACTGTTGTTATGTCACCGGAAGAAGTAGAACGTCTTCAGCGGGAGCGTGGTTATGACGAGGACGACGAGTATGATGAAGACTATGATGATGAAGACGACGAGTATGATGATGACTACGACGATGAAGACGACGAGTATGATGATGACTATGACGATGAAGATGACGAGGATGAACGTGACCGCCGTTCTTCAGGAAGAGGAAAAAAGAAGGATGTAAATCCTGATACAAAGAAGATCATGCGGATTCTGATGATTGTGGCAGGTGTAGTGATCGCACTGCTGATCCTGTTCCTTGTCGGAAATGCAGTCGGAATCTTTAAAGGTTCGGGGAATGCGACCGTCACTCAGTCGGAGAAGGTCAAAGTGCCTGATGTCCGTGGCATGACAGTAGAAGAAGCTACAAAAGAGCTGAAAAAGTATGATCTTGGAATCGATGTAGTAGATAAAAAGCCATCGAATGAATATAAAAAGAATCAGATCATGAGTCAGTCACCGGGGAAAGGGGAGAAGGTGAAGCGGCATAGTACCGTGGAAGTTGTTCTCAGTACCGGTGAGGAGGCAAAGAGTACCAAAGTTCCGTTTGTCATCGGACAAGATGAATCGGATGCAGAGGCCGCCATCAAAGCAGCGAATCTTGTTGTTGTAAAAGGAGATCCGCAGTACAGTGATTCAGTGGAAGAAGGAAAAGTTATTTCAGTAGAACCGGGTGAGGGTACAGAAGTGGATGAAGGATCAGAAGTTACGATCGTTGTCAGTCTTGGTTCACAGCCGGCAACTGTTCCGTCCATTGAAGGAAAGAGCCAGTCAGAAGCTGAGTCAGCACTTGCAGCGGCAGGACTTCAGGGAAGTGCCAGTGAAGAATATAGTGATTCTGTAGCAGCGGGAATAGTCATTTCACAGGGAACGGCATCCGGAAAGCAGGTATCAAAAGGAGCAACGGTCAGCTATGTGGTAAGTAAAGGACCAAAGCTGAAAGTGACTACAGTACCGAATATCCTTTCTTCTAATAAGACGACGGCAGAGAAGTTGCTCCAGCAGGCAGGTCTTACAGCCGAATATCTTGGAGAAGACTACAGTGATAATTATCCGAAAGGACAGGTATTTTACCAGTCTGTCAGTGCAGGAACCCAGGTGGAAGAGGGAACTTCCATTCAGTATATGGTAAGTAAAGGACCACAGCCATCGGATCCATCCGGTGAAGACGGTACCGAGTAAAGCAGAGAGCAGTAATATATGCAGGGAAAGATTATAAAAGGAATTGCCGGATTCTACTACGTGAATGTAGTAGAATCCGGTCTTTATGAATGTAAAGCAAAGGGGGCATTCAGGAAGAATGGCATTAAACCACTGGTTGGAGATGAAGTGGAGCTGGAAGTCCTGGATGAAGAAGAAAAAATCGGAAATGTAACGAAAATCCTGCCGAGGAAAAATGAACTGATCCGTCCGGCAGTGGCCAATATAGATCAGGCACTGGTTGTATTTGCGGTAACGGAACCAAAGCCGCACTACAATCTGCTGGATCGATTTCTGGTTATGATGGAGCGGAAAGAGATTCCGGTCATTTTGTGTTTTAATAAGACCGATCTTGCAGAACATCCTGAGATTGCAGAATTGGAGGAAGTTTATGCGTCCTGTGGCTATCCGGTGCTGTTTACCAGTGCAAAGAAAGAAGAAAATATAGAAAAATTAAAGCAGATGCTGAAAGGAAAGACGACTTCCATCGCAGGTCCGTCAGGAGTAGGAAAGTCCTCTCTGATCAATCTGCTCCAGTCAGGCGTACAGATGGAAACCGGAAGTATCAGCAGAAAAATTGCAAGAGGAAAGCATACCACGAGGCATTCCGAACTGATCATGATCAGTCCGGATTCCTATATTATGGATACACCGGGATTCAGTTCCCTTTATGTGAATGATTTTGAAAAAGAAGAACTGAAATATTATTTTCCGGAATTTTCTCCGTATGAAGGAAAATGCAGGTTTAACGGCTGCGACCACATTCATGAACCGGGATGTGCAGTGAAAGAAGCAGTAGAGAGCGGAGCAATCCATAAGATACGCTATGAAGATTATACAGAGATGTATCGTGAATTAAAAGAAAAGAAGAGGTATTAGAAATGAAGAATGTGTTAGCACCATCGATCCTTTCTGCGGATTTTAAAGTCCTCGGAGAGCAGCTTAAAGTGACAGAGGCAGCAGGAGCAGAATATATTCATTTTGATGTAATGGATGGGATTTTTGTACCAAGTATTTCTTTTGGAATGCCGGTACTTTCCTGTATCAAAGGATATACTTCGCAGATACTGGATGCACATCTGATGATCACAGAACCGATCCGCTATGTGGAAGAATTTGCAAAAGCAGGAGCGGATATCATCACGGTTCATTTAGAGGCATGTGAAGATCTGCAGGCGACGATCGACAAGATCCATGCAGCAGGTGTGAAGGCGGGGATTTCGATTAAGCCAAAAACTCCGGTGGAGGCATTTGTTCCGTATCTGGATCAGGCTGATATGTTCCTGGTCATGTCAGTAGAGCCGGGCTTTGGAGGCCAGGCGTTTATTCCGGAATCACTGGATCGTATCAGGGAACTGAGAAAAATGCTGGATGAAAAGGGATTGAAGACAGATATTGAAGTGGATGGCGGTATCTACCATGCAAATGTTGCGGAAGTATTGGATGCAGGAGCAAATATTATGGTTTCCGGTTCAGGCATATTTAAGGGAGATATCAGAAAAAATACAGAAGAATTTATGGAGATATTAAAGAGTCATGAGTAAGAGAACTGTGATCGTGAGCGGAGGAATCCTGGAAAAAGAATTTGTACTTCCGATCCTTCAGTCAGAGGAGACAGAGTTTATTATCGGGGTAGATAAAGGACTTCAGTTTTTATACGAAAATGAGATCAAACCGGATTATATTGTCGGAGATTTCGACAGCGTCCCAAGAGAGATCGTGGAATATTACCGGACAGAGGAAAATGTACCAATTCGGGAGTTTAATCCTGTAAAAGATGCTTCTGATACAGAAATCGCACTCCGGTTATGCCTGGGACTTAGAAGAAAGGAAATTTATATCCTTGGAGGAACAGGAAACCGGATCGATCATCTCTGGGCGAATATCCAGTGCCTGAATATTGCACTGGCAGCAGGTTCAGAGGCAATGATCCTGGACAGTCATAACCGGATCCGGATTTTAGAGCATGGGATCACGCTGACGAGAGCGGAAGCTTTTGGAAAATATTTTTCCGTATTTCCACTGGAACTTCCTGTAGAAGATTTCAGTATCAGCGGAGCAAAATACCCGTTGCAGAATCATCTGCTTTCTGCAGGGGACAGTCTGTGTGTGAGTAATGAATTTGCAGAAGATGAAGTGAAGATTTCTTTTGTATGTGGAAAAGTGATTCTGATGGAGACCAGGGATTAGTCGAGGCGAGGCAACTTTTTACAAAAACAATCTTGACAGTGGCATTGAAAGCTGTATAATAACATTAACAGAACCCACCACGCCTCTGATTTTTCATGCGCAACCCGGTGGGACTTTCTTATTTATGGGGTGTTTTATGTATCAATATCCAAAACAAATATTAACAATAGAACAGCAGGTGCAATCTTATGTGGATGCAGGAATGAAGATTACATCTCAAGAAGATGTAGAGAAGGCATTGAAGTCAATTGGATTTTATCGTTTGAGAGGTTATTCGTTTCAATTATATGATAATGCTGCAAAGAAGTATGTTTCGGGAACAAAGTTTGAAGATATTATAAAATTGTATCAATTTGATCAGGAATTATCTGCTTTGGTTTTTCCAATGATTTCTAAGATTGAGGTTGCTTTGAGAGTGCGATTGGTGGAAGCATTGCTTATACACGGAGAACCACTTGTTTTGCAAGATTCATCGATTTTTAAAGAGAAAAAACGGTATTGGCAGAATATGGCTACTGTAGCATCAGAAATTGCTCGATCTAATGATGTGTTTATAAAACATAATTTTGATAATCATGATGGAGAGGTGCCTGTATGGGCAGCTGTTGAAGTTCTTTCATTTGGTACGCTATCGAAGATAATTAAGAATTTGAAAACAGGCACTGGAAGTTCATATTCTATCTTGGCGTTAAACTACCAGTATAAATCAAAAAAAGGAAATTTGGTAAAACCATCACAGAAAATGCTTGCTTCATGGATACAGAGCGTTTCAGTATTGCGCAATATGTGTGCTCATAATTCCAGAATTTATAATCGTACAATTCATACGACACCGGAAATTCTGGATGCAGATAAAATTACGCCGCCACCAGCACATAATGGCTTGTATCAAATCTTACTGGCGATGAAGTACCTGCGTTCATCCGATGAAGAGTGGACAGTATTTGTAAATGCTTTCGATAAGTTGATTCAAAATAATAGTGATGTGGTCAGTTTCGCAGCAATGAATCTTCCGGCGGATTGGAAAGAACATTTAAGTGTATAAATGCAGTGGAATTGCATAAAATAATAAAGCAGACCTAACCAAGCATTTAGCTCAAATCGGTTAGGCTTTCGGCGAAGTGTTACGATAAGCACTTCGCCATTTTTTAAAAGAATTATGATCAAGCGTGAGTTGTTCGGCAAGTGGCTGGATCAGCAGACGGTTATTTAAACTGCATGAGATGTGGCCATTCCCTTAGCCAAAAAGAACTTCTATTTCGGATTCCGCATCATAGATGGTCATTCCGTCAAAAATGGTAGCTTTCTCAAATTGCTCAAAGCACTCTCGGAAATCTTTTCCATGACAGCGAAAAACATAGTTCTCATCGTCTTGCGAATGAAGAATTTTCTGATTTTGAGGATTGCTTACAAATGGAATGTGCAAAGAGTTATGGGGCGGAATATATTGTTACAAGAAATGTGTCGGATTATTCTACATCAGATATGAAGGCAATTTTACCAAGTGAATACTTAAGACTGTAATAAATAAAGCACCAACGGAAAGAAGCAGATCTTTCTGAAGGTGCTATTTTTAATTTTCAGTCTGAATATAACTCTATATAAATGATGTCGGGGGCAAAAGCCCCCGACTTTGATGCCTACGGATTGCTCCGTGCTACGCACATACTTATAAAATTTGTAAAGGAGTTGTTGAGCTATGAACCATAGAATCCCGGAAGAATTAATCGAATTTATCAAGGAAAGCCCTACTGCTTTTCATGCAGTCAGTGCCATGGCTGCCCGGCTTACAGAGTCCGGCTTTATCAGACTGGAAGAGGGAATGCACTGGAATCTTAAGCAGGGCGGTTCTTACTATGTGACCCGCAATGATTCCTCCCTGATCGCATTTACCATACCGGAGCATCCTTTTCAGGGAATGCGGATCATGGCAAGCCACAGTGACTCCCCGTCCTTTAAGATCAAGGAAAATCCTGAAATGGAATCCGAGGGGCATTATATCCGGCTGAATGTAGAACGCTACGGTGGAATGCTCTTTGCCCCCTGGTTTGACCGTCCACTTTCCGTTGCAGGAAGGGTGATCGTAAAAGATCCTTCCACAGACGGAAAGCCTTCTGCCTGCTTTCTGTCAAAGCTGGTCAATATTGACAGGGATCTTCTCATGATCCCTAATCTTGCCATCCACATGGATCGTGATGCAAATAACGGGCATAAATACAATGCTCAGAAAGATATGCTCCCTCTTTACGGTGATCTTACAGCAAAGAATACCTTTTTTCAGACCATCGCAGAGGCAGCCAATGTAACTGAAGATGAAATCCTTGGTCATGACCTCTTCTTATATAACCGACAGGAACCTTGTATCTGGGGTGCATCCCGGGAATTTCTTTCTGCTCCCCGGCTCGACGATCTCCAGTGTGCCTTTGCCTCCCTGAAAGGCTTTCTTTCCGGAGCAAAGGAAGATTATCTGGCTCTTCACTGCGTTTTTGATAACGAAGAAGTCGGAAGTGGAACAAAGCAGGGTGCAGCTTCTACCTTTCTAAAAGATACACTGACAAGAATCCACAGAAACCTTGGATATAATGAAGAGGATTTTCTTGTGCATCTTGCCAACAGTCTCATGGTCTCTGCTGACAATGCTCACGCAGTTCATCCTAATTATACAGAAAAGGCCGATCCAACGAACCGACCTTACCTGAATGAGGGAATTGTCATTAAATACAATGCCAATCAGAAATATTGTACTGATGCCGTTTCTGCAGCCATGTTCAAGGATATCTGCCATACCGCTAGTGTCCCGGTTCAGACTTTTACCAACCGTTCCGATATGGCAGGCGGATCCACACTTGGCAATATTTCCAACACGCAGGTTGCACTGAACACTGTCGATATCGGACTGCCGCAATTTGCCATGCATTCGCCTTACGAGACCACCGGTGTCAAAGATACAGAATATCTGATCCGTGCCGCCACAGAATTTTTTGCTTAATCCTATTTCAGAGATGCTGCATTTTTTCCTGCCTCTGTGCGAACCGGTGTATAAACTGCATTGATCTCCAGCGTATCCTCCGTATGTGCCATCCACAAGGTGTAATCTCTGATACTCCTTTTTGTATACTGTTCCTGAACACAATACAGTTCCATCGTCTCAAAATCTATCAGTACCAGGTCAACAGGCTCCGGTTCTTTTCCCTCCTCACATTTTACCTCCATCGCTTCAGACAGCTTTTCCAGACAGGACTGACACAAAATCTGCGATGCCTTTTCCATGGAAAGTACTCTGTCCTCTCCATAATCTACTACGATTTCCGAAATACCCCGGAGACTTTCTGAACTACGCTCCAGAACTCTTCCATTTTTCCCAACCGTTGTCCTTGTCGTATTCTTTCCTTCTGTATCTTCCGGCATATTTCCTTTCTCATTTCCACTTTTGATCTTCAGATCCATAATGTACCAGTCATTCACACTGATGATACCAATCGCATCTTTTCCGCTGAACATCCCCGTCATACTTTCTTTTCTGCTGCCGCACAAAGCACATTCTTCCTGATCTGTCAGCTTTGTCTCAGGCACTTTGGGCTTTTGGAATGACCAGTCTGCTTCTCTCTTTGCAGAAACATCTTCTTTCTCTGATGCATTTGACCAGAACTGTATATATGCCCACCACAAAACACATACTATCACTGCGATCCCTCCCAGGATCAGCCATACCGTTCTTTTCTTCATACTACGATCATTCATGGATTTTTTCATTTTTCTTCATTATCTACCTCTCTTTATCCGGGTGCGTTGCACTCCTTATTTGTGGCGGTTTCGTTCATGGTCAGTGTGTGGAACTATCCTTATTTATGAATTATCATAAAAGATATATCAGGAGGAGGAGCAAAAGAATGGACTTACTTAATAGTAAAAGCATAGGAAGAACACTGAAAGAGCGTAGACTCCAACTGGGTTATACTCAGGAACTCGCCGCCGAGAAATCAGGAATCTCTTACTCCTACTATACCAAAATTGAACGAGGAGAACAACTTCCTTCTATAGAAATTTGTGTTCAGCTTGCACAGACCTTTCATCTCTCGCTGGATTACTGGCTGCTTGGTACATCTTCTGATGCGGAAATATCCTCTGAATTGATCGATCTTGCTTATTCTCTCAGGGAGATTGACCTGAATTCTTTAAGAAAAGTAGAGAAGCTTCTGCAAAAAGCAGAATTGCTTACAAAATAATTTTTCTTTGCATTTCTTTTATGATGTCAGGGTCAAAAGGTCTAAGCCCACATGAGCTTGCTCATAGGTGGGTGAAAGACCT